>OHAT01002874.1_pt1 | contig 12193 bp, 7 predicted proteins | sample 1577141 | NCBI WGS metagenome assembly OHAT01 (sample SAMEA3541578, study PRJEB24748) | human gut metagenome | biome: human gut; feature: human-associated habitat; material: faeces | place: China | collected 2012
ACTTGGGCAGCTCCTCGTAGTGGCTGGGCTCCATGGAGTACTGGCCGCGGCCCTGCGTCTTGCTTCTGAGGTCGGTGGCGTAACCGAACATCTCAGCCAGAGGCACGTTGGCGTCAATCTGGGTGGCCCCATTGCGGGGGATCATACCCAAGATGCTACCCCGGCGGGCGGAGATATCGCCAATGACATCGCCCATATAGTCGTCGGGCACTACCACAGCGACCTTCATGATGGGCTCCAAAATAGCGGGATTTGCCTTCCGGCAGGCCTCCTTAAAGGCCATGGAGCCGGCAATCTTAAAGGCCATTTCAGAGGAGTCCACCTCGTGGAAGGAGCCGTCAAACAAGGTGACCTTCACATCCACCACAGGGAAGCCAGCCATGACGCCGGCCTGCATCGCGCCTTGGATACCGGCATCCACCGCAGGAATATACTCCTTGGGAATGGCGCCACCCACCACGCTGTTGATGAACTCATAGCCCTTGCCGGGCTCATTGGGCTCCACATGGATTTTAACGTGACCATATTGGCCCTTACCGCCAGACTGGCGGGCATACTTGGTGTCCTGATCCACTGCCTTGCGGATGGTCTCCTTATAGGCAACCTGGGGAGCGCCTACATTGGCCTCCACCTTAAACTCCCGGAGGAGCCGATCCACGATGATCTCCAGATGCAGCTCGCCCATACCGGCGATGATGGTCTGCCCGGTTTCCTCATCGGTGTAGGTCTTAAAGGTGGGATCTTCCTCAGCCAGCTTGGCCAGGGCAATGCCCATCTTCTCTTGGCCGGCCTTGGTCTTCGGCTCAATGGCCACCCGGATCACAGGCTCGGGGAAGACCATGGACTCCAGGATAATGGGGTGGTTCTCATCGCAGAAGGTGTCGCCAGTGGTGGTGTTCTTCACACCCACAGCTGCAGCGATGTCGCCGGAGTACACCATGTCGATGTCCTCCCTGTGATTGGCGTGCATTTGCAGAATCCGGCCCAGACGCTCTCTGGCGTGCTTGGTGGAGTTCATCACGGTCGTGCCCTTGGCCAGAGTGCCGGAGTATACCCGGAAGAAACACAGCTTACCCACGAAGGGATCTGTGGCAATCTTAAAGGCCAAAGCGGAGAAGGGAGCATCGTCCGAGGCAGGACGGAAGTCCTCCTCGTCGGTTTCGGGGTTGATGCCCTTGACGCCCTTTTTATCCAAGGGAGAGGGCATATAGTCCACCACTGCGTCCAGCATTTCCTGAACGCCCTTGTTCTTGTAAGAGGAGCCACAGGTGACAGGAACCATGGTGTTGTCAATGGTGGCCTTCCGAATGGCTGCTTTGACCCGGTCCATGGGAATCTCTTCACCGGCCAGGTACAGCTCCATGATTTCGTCGTCCACCTCGGACACGGCTTCCATCAGCTTCTCCCGGTATTCGCTCACCAGGTCCTCCATACCGGCAGGAATCTCTTCCTCCCGCATGTCCTTACCCAGCTCATCGTAGAACACGTAGGCCTTCATCTTCAAGAGGTCAATCACGCCCTTGAAATCAGCCTCCGCGCCGATGGGAAGTTGAATGGGAACCGCATTGCACTTCAGCCGGTCGTGCATCATATCCAGCACGCGGTAGAAGTTTGCACCCATGATGTCCATCTTATTGACGTACACCATCCGGGGAACCTTGTACTCGTCGGCCTGACGCCACACGGTCTCGGTCTGCGGCTCGACACCACCCTTGGCGCACAGAACCGTCACGGAACCGTCCAGGACACGCAGGGACCGCTCCACCTCCACGGTGAAGTCCACGTGACCCGGGGTATCAATGATGTTAATCCGGCAGCCCTTCCAGAAGCAGGTGGTAGCAGCGGAGGTAATGGTGATGCCCCGCTCCTGCTCCTGGGCCATCCAGTCCATAGTAGCCGACCCATCATGGGTTTCGCCGATTTTATAGGTCCGGCCGGTATAGAACAGGATGCGCTCGGTGGTTGTGGTCTTGCCGGCGTCAATGTGCGCCATGATGCCGATATTTCTAGTATTTTCAAGCGAGTACTGTCTTGGCATGGGGGAACTCCTTTGTTACCAGCGGAAGTGGGAGAATGCCTTGTTGGCCTCCGCCATTTTATGGGTATCCTCGCGCTTCTTCACAGATGCGCCGGTATTGTTGTAAGCGTCCATGATTTCAGCGGCCAGCCGCTCTCTCATGGTGCCTTCGCTCCGCTTACGGCTGTAAGCGGTGATCCAGCGCAGACCCATGGTCTGGCGCCGGGCGGGGCGGACTTCGATGGGCACCTGGTAGGTGGCGCCGCCCACGCGGCGGGACTTGACCTCCACAGCAGGCATGACATTTTCCATGGCCTGCTGGAAGACTTCCAGTCCGTTTTTGCCGAGCTTTTCCTCGACAATTTCAAACGCACCATAGACGACCTTCTGGGCTACGCCCTTCTTGCCGTCCAGCATGATGCTGTTGACGAGCTTTGTAACCAGAACGGAATTGTAAATGGGGTCCGGGAGAATCTCTCTCTTCGGGACGTTACCTCTTCTGGGCACTTCGCTTCCCTCCTTCATATAAAGATGATTTCATAGGTACTTCAGAAGTGTGCTTCTGTTGGTGCCTGCCAAGAGGTTTTTTACAGGTTCATCTATAAAAAACGTCATGGCAAGGCATTGCCTTGCGACAGGCGTGGAGTAGCAATCAAACTGAGGGCAGAGAGAACTTACTTCTTCGCTGCCTTGGGCCGCTTGGCGCCGTACTTGGACCGGGACTGCTTCCGGTTCTGCACGCCCTGGGTATCCAGAGTGCCGCGGATGATGTGGTAACGGACGCCGGGCAGGTCCTTGACACGGCCGCCGCGGATCATCACGACGGAGTGCTCCTGCAGGGAGTGACCCACGCCGGGGATGTAGGCGGTGACTTCGTAGCCGTTGGTCAGACGCACACGGGCGATCTTACGGAGCGCGGAGTTGGGCTTCTTAGGGGTCGCAGTTCTGACGGCGGTGCAGACGCCACGCTTCTGGGGAGAGCTCAGGTCGGTCTCCTTGTTCTTCAGCGTATTCAGGCCCTTCTGCATAGCGGGAGAATTGGACTTGTAGGTGCTCTTCTTCCGGCCCTGCTTGACCAGCTGGTTAAAAGTAGGCATTTGGTTTCTCCTTTCGTAAGATTTGTGGGACGTATGTCCCTTTATTTTTCCACGGAACAGAGGGTATCTATTCCGGATGGAACGTTATTCAGCCGTTCAGGACGGCCACAGCGGCGGCAGGCACGGCGATACCGCAGGCAGTACCCAGCTGCCGCAGCGTCATGCTGCTGTCACAGGGGATGGCCTTTTCCGCGCACAGGGCGCGCAGGGGATCGGTGAGCCGGGGATCGGCGTCACAGGCCAGATAGACGTGGGCGGCAGCACCCTGGACAAGGGCACGACGGGTCTGCTTCAAGCCCACGACTTTTCCCTTGGCGGTCAGTTCTCCGGGCACAGGCACTCTCCTCCTGTCGTCGCATAACAAATCCCGCGGGCAATTCCCGCGCAATTTGAAATTATAGCATAGCTGCGCGGAAGCGTCAAGTGTGTTTCGCGGGAAAGTTTGTGAATTCCACTGAAATTCCACGGATAATTTCAGAAGATATCACGAAAAGCCGCCCCGGATGCGCTTCCGGCGTCCGGTGAAAAGAGGAGGCCGGAGGGCCTCCTCTTTCGGATGTTCGGTTTCGGCTTACAGCGCGTCGCCGGTGTCCGTCTCGGGACCGTCGCTCTCAGGAAGCTCCGCCTCGTCCATGTCCGCCGGCGCCTCCACAGGTGCGGGGACCTCCGTGTGCATGGCCTCGGCCTCGTCCTTCTTCTCGGCCTCGGTCTCGGGGACCATCTCCTCCGCCAGCTGGCGATAGGCGGTCAGGCCGGCGCCGGCGGGAATGAGCTTGCCGATGATGACGTTCTCCTTCAGGCCGACCAGGTGATCCACCTTGCCCTTGATGGCGGCCTCGGTCAGGACCTTGGTGGTCTCCTGGAACGAGGCGGCGGACAGGAAGGAGTCTGTTGCCAGAGAGGCCTTGGTGATACCCATCAGCAGCTGGGTGTAGGTGGCCTCCTGCAGCTCCTCGCCGTCCTCACGCTTCTCGCCGGCGGCGATACGGGCGCGGACCGCTGCGTTGGCGTCCTCCACCTCCATCACGTCGGCCATAGCGCCGGAGAGCAGCCCCTCGGCGTCGTTGGCATCCTCCACGCGGACCTTACGCATCATCTGGCGCACGATGACCTCGATGTGCTTATCGTTGATATCCACGCCCTGCTGACGGTAGACCTTCAGGACCTCCTGGATCAGGTAGTTGTGGACCGCGGAGGCGCCGCGGATACGCAGCACATCGTGGGGGTTCAGTGCGCCGTCCTGCAGCTGACGGCCCTTCTCGATGACCTCGCCGTCCTGCACCAGCAGGCCGGTGTGGGGCACCGCGTAGGTGCGGGTATCGCCGTCATCGGCGGTGATGATGATATTCAGCAGGCTGCCCTTGGTAGCCTCCTCGAAGCGGACCTTGCCGCCGATCTCGGCGATGGTGGCCATCTTCTTGGGCTTGCGGGCCTCGAACAGCTCCTCCACTCGGGGAAGACCCTGGGTGATGTCGCCGCCGGCCACGCCGCCGGTGTGGAAGGTACGCATGGTCAGCTGGGTACCGGGCTCGCCGATGGACTGGGCGGCAATGATGCCGACCGCCTCGCCGGGGCCGACGGGCTTGCTGGTGGCCAGGTTCATGCCGTAGCACTTGGCGCAGATACCGCTGTGGGCACGGCAGGTAAGCACGGTGCGGATCTCGGCGGAGTGGATATCGAAGGACTCCATCAGCGCGGCGTCGTCCTCGGTCATCATGTGATCCTTGGAGATGAGTACCTCGTCGGTGCCGGGCTTGAGGATATCGCGGACCGGGAAGCGGCCCTTGATGCGCTCGGAGAACTTCTCGATAACCTGACCGCCCTCGCTGATCTCAGATACCACGATGCCCTTTTCCACACCGCAGTCGGCCTCGCGGATGATGACATCCTGGCAGACATCCACCATGCGGCGGGTCAGATAGCCGGAGTCGGCGGTACGGAGGGCCGTATCGGCCAGGCCCTTACGGGCGCCTCGGCTGGAGGTGAAGTACTCCAGCACGGACAGGCCCTCACGGAAGTTGGCCTTGATAGGGATCTCGATAGTCTTACCGGCGGTGTTGGCCATCAGGCCGCGCATACCGGTCAGCTGACGGATCTGCTTCATGGAACCACGGGCGCCGGAGTCCGCCATCATGAAGATGGGGTTGTACTTGTTCATGTTGGCGGTCAGGGCGTCAGTAACGTCGGCGGTGGTCTTTTCCCACTCGCGGACCACCAGCTTGTAGCGCTCCTCGTCGGTGATGAAGCCCATGTTGTACTGATCCTCGATCTCCACCACGCGCTTTTCGGTCTCGTCGATCAGCTCGTACTTGGCCTTGGGCACCGTCATATCCGCGATGGAGATGGTGATGGAGCCGCGGGTAGAGTACTTGTAGCCGGTGGCCTTGATGTTGTCCAGCACCTCGGCAGCGATGGTGAAGCCATACTGCTTGATGGTCTTGTCGACGATCTTGCCCAGCAGCTTCTTGCCGCAGGTCTCGGTGATCTCGTAGTCAAAGAACTTGTCGGAGGGTGTACCGTCCTCGTTGAAGCGCTTGACAAAACCCAGGTCCTGGGGGATGTTGCGGTTGAAGATGATGCGGCCGGCGGTGGCGCGGACCACATGACTGACCTTCACACCGTTCAGCTCCTTGGTCACGCGGACCCAGATGGGCTGGTGGATACCGATGATGTGCTCGTTGTAGGCCATCAGCGCCTCGTCCTCATCGCGGTAGATGTTCATGTGGACGGAGGCTTTTTCCTCTTCGGTAAGCTCATCGTAGGTCTTGCCGGCCAGGGCGAAGTCCACGCCCTCGGGCCAGTACTCGTCATTGGTCATCTGGCAGCAGCCGTTTTCGAAGCGCTCGAAGGTCAGGTAGTAGGAGCCCAGCACCATATCCTGCGTAGGCACGGTGACGGGGCCGCCGTCCTGGGGACGCAGCAGGTTGTTGGCGGACAGCATCAGCAGACGCGCCTCGGCCTGTGCTTCGGCGGACAGAGGAACGTGGATAGCCATCTGGTCGCCGTCGAAGTCGGCGTTGAAGGCCGTGCAGTTCAGGGGATGCAGCTTCAGGGCGCGGCCCTCCACCAGCACCGGCTCAAAGGCCTGAATGCCCAGGCGGTGCAGCGTAGGTGCACGGTTCAGCATGACGGGATGATCCTTGATGATCTCGTCCAGCGCGTCCCACACCTCGGTGCGGCCCTTGTCCACCATCTTCTTGGCGGACTTGATGTTGTTGGCGCTGCCATCCTCCACCAGCTTCTTCATAATGAAGGGTCGGAACAGCTCCACAGCCATCTCCTTGGGCACACCGCACTGGTAGATCTTCAGCTCGGGACCGACCACGATAACGCTTCGGCCGGAGTAGTCCACGCGCTTGCCCAGCAGGTTCTGGCGGAAGCGGCCCTGCTTGCCCTTGAGCATATCGCTCAGGGACTTGAGGGCGCGGTTGTTGGCGCCGGTGACGGGACGGCCGCGGCGGCCGTTGTCGATCAGGGCGTCCACCGCCTCCTGAAGCATACGCTTCTCGTTGCGGACGATGATATCGGGGGCCTTCAGCTCCATCAGGCGCTTCAGGCGGTTGTTGCGGTTGATGACCCGGCGGTACAGGTCGTTCAGGTCGCTGGTGGCGAAGCGGCCGCCGTCCAGCTGCACCATGGGACGGATCTCCGGCGGGATGACGGGCAGCACATCGATGACCATCCACTCCGGCTTGTTGCCGGACAGGCGGAAGGCGTCCACCACCTCAAGGCGCTTGACGATGCGGGCCTTCTTCTGGCCGGAGGTGGTCTTCAGCTCGGTGTGCAGCTGCTCGCTCAGCTGGTCCAGGTCGATCTGCTGCAGCAGCTCCTTCACGGCCTCGGCACCCATGCCGGCGCGGAAGTCGTCCTCGTACTTCTCGCGCATATCGCGGTATTCCTTTTCAGAGAGGATCTGGTTCTGGGCCAGAGGGGTCTCGCCGGGATCGGTGACGATATAGGCGGCGAAGTACAGCACCTTCTCCAGGATACGAGGGCTGATGTCCAGCAGCAGTCCCATACGGGAGGGGATACCCTTGAAGTACCAGATGTGACTGACGGGGGTAGCCAGCTCAATGTGGCCCATACGCTCGCGGCGGACCTTGGCACGGGTGACTTCCACGCCGCAGCGGTCGCAGATCTTGCCCTTGTAGCGGATCTTCTTATACTTACCGCAGTGGCACTCCCAGTCCTTCGTCGGCCCGAAAATGCGCTCACAGAACAGGCCGTCGCGCTCGGGCTTCAGAGTACGGTAGTTGATGGTCTCGGGCTTCTTTACCTCGCCGTAGGACCACTCGCGGATCATTTCCGGAGAAGCAATGCCGATCTTGATGGCATCAAAGGTTGCGTAACTCATAATTCAGCTCCTCCCTTTCCTTAAAACTCGTCGCCTTCGTCGTCATAGGAAGCGTCCACTTCCTCGTCGGCGACGTAGTCGAAGCCCGCATCCGCCAGCTCATCCTCGTCGGCGTAGCGGTTCTGTCTTTCGTTGTCGGCATCCATACGGGCCAGGTTGAAGGTATCCAGGGCGTCCTCGTCCTCCTTCAGCTCGATCTGGTTGCCGTCGGCATCCAGCACCTGGATATCCAGGCACAGGGACTGCAGCTCCTTGACCAGCACCTTGAAGGACTCCGGCACACCGGGCGTGGGCACGTTGTGGCCCTTGACGATGGACTCGTAGGTGCGGACACGTCCGGTCACATCGTCGGACTTGACGGTCAGGATCTCCTGCAGGGTGTAGCTGGCGCCATAGGCCTCCAGCGCCCAGACTTCCATCTCGCCGAAGCGCTGGCCGCCGAACTGCGCCTTGCCGCCCAGAGGCTGCTGGGTGACCAGGGAGTAGGGGCCGGTGGAACGGGCGTGGATCTTATCATCCACCAGGTGGTGCAGCTTCAGGAAGTAGACATAGCCCACGGTGACCTTGTTGTCAAAGCGCTCGCCGGTACGGCCGTCATATAGCCAGCTCTTGCCCTCGGGATCCAGGCCGGCCAGCTCCAGAGCCTCCGCAATGTCCTTGTCGGTGGCGCCGTCGAAGATGGGAGTAGCCACCTTCCAACCCAGAGTCTTGGCCGCGTAGCCCAGATGGACCTCCAGCACCTGACCGATATTCATACGGCTGGGAACGCCCAGGGGGTTCAGCACGATATCCAGCGGGGTACCATCGGGCAGGAAGGGCATATCCTCCTGGGGCAGCACGCGGGAAACGACGCCCTTGTTGCCGTGACGGCCGGCCATCTTGTCGCCCACCTGGATCTTGCGGCGCTGGGCGATGTAGACACGGACGACCTCGTTGACGCCCGGGCTCAGCTCGTCGCCGTTCTCGCGGGTGAACACCTTGGCGTCCACCACGATGCCGCTTTCGCCGTGGGGCACCTTCAGGGAGGTATCGCGGACCTCGCGGGCCTTCTCGCCGAAAATGGCGCGCAGCAGGCGCTCCTCGGCGGTCAGATCCGTCTCGCCCTTGGGCGTGACCTTGCCCACCAGGATGTCGCCGGCGTGGACCTCGGCGCCGATGCGGATAATACCGCGCTCATCCAGATCCTTCAGCGCGTCCTCGCCCACGTTGGAAATGTCGCGGGTGATCTCCTCCGGCCCCAGCTTGGTATCGCGGGCATCGATCTCGTATTCCTCGATATGAATGGAGGTGTAGACGTCCTCCTTGACAAGGCGCTCGTTCAGCAGGACGGCATCCTCGTAGTTGTAGCCCTCCCAGGTCATGAAGCCCACCAGGATGTTGCGGCCCAGGGCGATCTCGCCCTGATCGGTGGCGGGACCGTCGGCCAGGACGGTGGGATCGTCGCCGCCGTGGACACGCTCGCCCACAGAGACGATAGGCTTCTGGTTGATGCAGGTGCCGTGGTTGGAGCGCAGGAACTTGATGAGCTTATAGTCCTTCGTCTCGCCGCTGTCATACTTGACGGAGACGTTGGTGGCATCCACCTTGATGACGACACCGTCGCCCTCGGCCAGCACAGCCACCTCGGAGTCCAGGCAGATCTTGTGCTCCATGCCGGTACCCACGATGGGGGCCTCCGGCTTCAGCAGCGGCACGGCCTGACGCTGCATGTTGGCGCCCATCAGGGCGCGGTTGGCGTCATCGTTGGGCAGGAAGGGGATCATCGCCGTGGCGATGGACACCATCATGCGGGGAGAGACATCGATATAGTCCACGCCGCTGCGGGGGACCTCCACGATCTCGTCGCGGTGGCGGCAGGTGATACGCTCGTTGGTCAGGCAGCCGTTCTTGTCCACCGGCTCGGCGGCCTGGCCCACCACATACTGGTCCTCCACGTCGGCGGTCATGTAGGTGATGTCGTCGGAGACGTGACCTGTCTCGTGATCCACAGCGCGGAAGGGTGCCTCGATAAAGCCGTATTCGTTGATACGGGCATACGTGGCCAGATAGGAGATCAGGCCGATGTTGGGACCTTCAGGGGTCTCGATGGGGCACATACGGCCGTAGTGGGAATAGTGGACGTCGCGGACCTCCATGTTGGCGCGCTCGCGGCTCAGACCGCCGGGGCCCAGGGCGGACAGACGCCGCTTGTGGGTCAGCTCGGCCAGGGGGTTGGTCTGGTCCATGAACTGGCTCAGGGGACTGGAGCCGAAGAACTCCTTGATGGCCGCGGTGACGGGCCGGATGTTGATCAGGCTCTGGGGCGTGACGATATCCAGATCCTGGATGGTCATGCGCTCACGGATGACGCGCTCCATGCGGCTGAAGCCGATGCGGAACTGGTTTTGCAGCAGTTCACCCACGCAGCGCAGGCGGCGGTTGCCCAGGTGGTCGATATCGTCCTTGGTCACCAGGCCGTGGGCCAGGGCGTTCATGTAGTTGATGGACGCGAAGATGTCGTCCACGATGATGTGCTTGGGCACCAGATCGTCGGCGTGGAGGCGGCACTGCTTCACCAGCTCGTCGCCGCTGTACTTGCCCAGCAGCTCCTGCAACACATCAAAGCGCACGCGCTCCTTGATGCCGCAGAGCTCACGGGGATCAAAGTCCACATAGTGGCGCATATCGCACATCTTGTTGGTAAAGATGCGGATGGTGTCGCCGCTGTCCAGCGTGACGCTGACCTCAGGCACACCCACGGTGTCCATCAGGGTGCAGTCGTCGGCGGTGAGCACATGGCCGTCCTCGAACAGGATCTCGCCGGTGGCGGGATCGGCCACGGGCATGGCCAGCTTCTGGCCCTTGGCGCGGGTCCAGAAGGTCAGCTTCTTGTTGAATTTGTACCGGCCCACGGTGCTCAGGTCATAGCGGCGCGGGTCGAAGAACAGGTTTTGCAGCAGCGTCTCGGCGGAGTCCAGCGTGGGGGGCTCACCGGGGCGGAGCTTGCGGTAGATCTCCAGCATGGCCTCTTCATAGGTCTTGCAGGTATCCTTTTCCAGGGTAGCCACGATGCGGCGGTCATCGCCGAAGCGCTCCAGGATCTCCGCGTCGGTCTTCAGGCCCAGGGCGCGGATCAGGCAGGTGATGGGCAGCTTGCGGTTCTTGTCGATACGGACCCAGAACACCTCGCTGGTGTCGGTCTCGTACTCCAGCCACGCGCCGCGGTAAGGGATGACAGTGCTGGTCAGCAGCGGCAGATCGGTCTTCAGATCGATCTCCTTGCCGTAATAGATGCCGGGGGAACGGACGATCTGGCTGACCACCACGCGCTCGGCGCCGTTGATGACAAAGGTGCCGCCGTGGGTCATCAGGGGGAAGTCGCCCATGAAGATCTCGTTCTCCTTGATCTCGCCGGTCTCCTTGTTGTGCAGGCGCACCAGCACTTTCATGGGGGCGGCATACGTGGCGTCGCGCGCCTTGCACTCCTCCACGTCGTACTTGGGCTTTTCGTCCATGCTGTAATCAATGAAGCTCAGTTCCAGATTACCGGCATAGTCCACGATGGAGGCCACATCGGCAAACACCTCGCGCAGGCCGGTATCCAGGAACCACTGATAGGACTTCTTCTGGATCTCCAGCAGGTTGGGCATTGCCATGACTTCCTCGTGGCGGGCAAAGTTCTTTCGCAGGGTCTTGCCGTAGTACTTGTCTTTCGCCATCTCTACGATCACGCCTTTCTGTTCTTATTTCCCTCCCGCAGCCGCTGACCTGTGCGGCCGCGGGGGCGCTCCGCCGCGATACGCACGGGCCTGTTGGTTCATTTTGACCACAACCCCTTGTGCTTTGCCGGCGGAGATGGTATACTGCACATAGATGAAAGTGGGGCTATGCCGCCACTTTCCCAATATAAAGCAAGTCATTATACCAATTTCTTTCCATATTGTCAATGGGTTTTCCACCGGTTTTGCCGGTGGATCTTTGTATTATAACGAAAAACTCGCCCGTGGGAAGACCCCACGGGCGGGTTTTCTTTTGTTATACACAGCGTTCCAGCCGCGCGACCGTCTCGATATGTGCATCATTGCTCAAACTCAAACTCATATCCTCCGCGATATTCGTGAGCAGCATCATCCCGACTCCATGACTGCGGATGAAATCTCCTTTGCAGAAAATATGCAGAACCTGTTGCAGGATGCGATGAACTTTGAGGGAAGCTCCGAGGAAAAGAAAGCAAAAGCATTGCTTGCTACATTGGGGATTGATTACGATGCCATCACAATGGAACAGTTTGTCAACTTGATCGAGGTTCTAAAGCTGTCCAAGCACCTGAAAACTCCCATCAGCCGGCGCGGGAAAACGACCATGACCCATGGCAAGAGAAAACGGAAGAAACGCTGAAACGGGGAGCGTCGCTGCGGCGGGACGGGGGCTTTTGAAAAGAATATTGCTTTTTCCTGCCCAAAGTGCTATAATCGGTATATACCGAAAACAAGAGGAGGGAAACGTCCATGCCAAGACCGCCACGATGCCGTCGGATTTGTGGTGCACCACAAGTTGATACCTTCCGCCCCAACGGGTGCGAGAATACCGAGCCGATCCTGCTGACGCTGGACGAGTACGAGGTCATCCGGCTGGTTGACTTGGAGCAGCAAACCCACGAGCAATGTGCCGCACAGATGGATATTTCCCGGTCTACCGTGCAGGAGATTTACGAAAGCGCACGGCGCAAGATCGCAGCGTGTCTTG
>OHAT01002876.1_pt1 | contig 12190 bp, 9 predicted proteins | sample 1577141 | NCBI WGS metagenome assembly OHAT01 (sample SAMEA3541578, study PRJEB24748) | human gut metagenome | biome: human gut; feature: human-associated habitat; material: faeces | place: China | collected 2012
CGTTGTTTACGCCGTAAAAAATAACCGGGTCAATATCCTCAAGAACAATCAGTTTCTCTATCATTGAATCGTATTAAAGAAAAATTTCTGCAAATTTAATGAAACGTTTTGGATTCTCTGATTGTTTGGGGATGAATTTTATTGCAATTTATACTCATCTTTTCTTTACCGGGCAGTAATATGGAAACAACCCTGTTTCAGCTCATACTTGATGTAGCATTTTTCGGCTTGTCGCAAATCTCTCAGAACTTCGGACAGAACAAGTTTCAGGGTATCGGAGCCGACATCCTGTAAGGGTCTTCCATCCTCGTCCTCCACCTTCTTGAACCGTTTCCAGCTAACATCGAAAGTAGCTCCGAAGCAATGCGCCGAGTTGGCGGAAGCGTTCCCGTTTCTGCGACGCAGACGTTTCACGTCGCTTTGGGTACGCAATACGGAAGTGACAATCACCTGATTGGGATTTAATCCTTTGGCAGCAAGTGAATCGAGAAAGTTAGAACCGATAGTGTCGAGTAGCGCACTTGCACGAGGGACGAGGTAGGGGATGGAATGGGTCAGCGAATCTACCACATAGAACTCATTATCAGTGATATGTGTCAACTTTTCTTTCATGCTTTCTGCTTCTTCCCGGTCCTCCAACGGACGGATACCAACAGTTTTTGCTACTTCCAGATGTTTGTCATTCAAATCGGGGAAAGAGCGTTTGTAGCTGACAACGCCACGAATATTGCGTGGTTCGTTTAGTTTGAGCGACATATCTTTCTTTTTGCAACCGGAAGTAAGCGTAAGCCCTGTAATTAGTAGGAAGATCGGTAAAATACGAAGTTTATGTATGGCCATTTTGTATTTTTTGCTTGCAAATATACACTATTTTGTTCTAGTTTACCAAATGGATTCTATTTGATTTTTTCGTTCCTCTACTATAAAGTTGAAAAGTATGAAGGTATCTGCAACTATTTTGTTGCAGATACCTTCATACTTTTCAAACTTATGGTAGAGAAGTTATGGTTGTTTCCTCTCTCTTTTAGTAGAGATTAGGGATTATTTCTTCTTTTCCTCTTTTTTCTCCTCAGTTTTTTCTTCCGTTTTGTTTTCCGGATGAATAATTCCCTTTACAGTTTCACCGATAGGCAGTTTATCCAATACGCCGAGACTAGGCGCAACCGTTTTCACTAATGTATTCAGGAAGTTGCTTGTACTCCCGTTTCCTCCATCGAATACAGTGATGTTTCCTAAGTTCATGTGTTCGAATGCCTTCACCTGTTCGCCGGCAATTTCCTTCCACTGGTCTACCATCTTATATTGGATAGCGATAGCCGGATTTGATTCGGCTGCTCTTACCATTGCTTCGAAACCTTCTGCTTCGGCGAGCAATGACTTTTTCTTACCTTCCGCTTCTGCTTCCAATTTTAACTGGATCGCTCTGGCTTCCGCTTCCGCCTGTGCCAGAGTCGCTTTTGCGCGGGCCTCTGCTTCGCGGGTAATCTTCTCTGCGATAGCATTCGCCTGCAGGATAGCTTCTTGCCGGGCAATTTCGGCAGGAACAATTTTTTCTGCTTTCAGTGAAGATTCCACTTTTTTGGCTTTCGCTTCTTCCACTTCTTTCTGAGCAATTTCGCGGGCAGCTTGTACGGCAGCTTCCGATCTGGCAGCAGCTTCACCGGCTTGTTTGTCGGCATTGGCTTGTGTCACGGCTAGTTCGGAGTTTGAGAGAGCGACTTCCTTTTGTGCTTCATTTCGTCCGATAGCAGCCTTCTTACCGGCTTCCGCTTGTTTGATTTCCATGTCGGAGTTCAGTTCGGCGATGCGGCTTTCCTTTTCGGTATTTGCCTGTTCGATGCGGATGTTTTTCTCCGCTTCGGCTTTGGCAACCTGCGCTTCTTTCTCTGCGTTGGCAATCGCTACTTGGGAAATTCTGTCCTTGTCTGCATTGGCAACAGATATCTCCTGCAATTTCTTGGTTTCTGCAATGGCGATATCCTGGTCTTTGCGGGTTTCTGCAACCTTCGTTTCACGTTCCTTGATTTGAGTCGCGATTTTGATAGCACCGAGTTTTTCCTGTTCTTCGATATTAGCTTGTGCTTCGTTCTGGGCCTTGCTCTCGGCTTCCTTACCCAAGTTCACGATGTAGTTGGCAGCATCGCGGATATCGCTGATGTTGATGTTCATCAGATACAAACCGAATTTGCGGAGTTCCGTGTCGATATTGTCTTTTACTTTAGAAAGGAATTTATCGCGGTCGGAGTTCAGTTCTTCGATTGTCATGTCGGCTATGACCAGACGCATCTGACCGTAAACGACATCTGTAATCAGATTCTGTTTGTCGTCCATGGTCAATCCCAGCATACGTTCGGCGGCGTTTTGCATGACTTCGGCATCGGTGCTGATAGCAACAGTGATTGTAGTCGGAACATCTACACGGATATTTTGTGCGGAAAGTGCGCCTGTCAGTTTGCAGTCGATCTGCATCGGCTTCATTGACAGAAATTCGTAGCCTTGGATAATCGGCCAGACGAATGCGGCACCACCGTGGTATAATTTAGCAGATTTCTTTTCTCCTCCCGTCTTACCATATACAACGAGGACTTCGTCACTCTTACATTTGCGGTAGCGTGAAAGGATACCGATGAAAGTGAGCAGGATAACCGCTACTAATATAGCGGCCATGATTAGCATTTCTTGTGTCATAAATTTGTGTATTTAGAATAATTATTGAATATACAATGTTCCGTCCTGATATCTGGTGATAACGGTACGGTCTCCGGTTTGATAAGCTTTTCCCGATTCGGAGATGACGTCTACTTCGCGCATTGCTCCGTCACGGTTAGTTTGTACGGTGTATTTGCTGTCGCTTTGTTTGAAATAGATGGTACATTCACGTCCCACAAGCTGGTCTGTCTGTTCCGTGCGGTTGACTTGTTGCAGTTGGTAGGCTTTCTTATACAGAAACCAGACGGCAAAAACAAAGAATAACCCTACCAGAATACCGACAACGTAACTTTGGATTTCCGTGTTTCCCGCCAGATACATATACCAGCCGAATCCGATTCCGAAGTGGGTAAGTCCTTTAAAGGAAACCACACTGCTGATGTCAGTATCTACGTCTACATCTGCATCCAGATCTCCGAAAAAGATAGATAATACGAATTGGATGAGAAAGATTCCCGTTGTGACAAGAGCGATAATGAGAAAAAAGGTATGGCTCATAGTAATTCTGTATTAATATAAAGTCTCTAGTTATAATACCTCAAATATACGGGTTTATGGGAGATAAACAAAGATAATTCATAAAAAAAATCCCCACCCACTCAGCGCTACTTTCACAAGCTGCCTCTGAGTGGATTGAGGAACACAAACAAAACAAACAATATATTGTGTAATTTCTTACTACGAGTTATGAAGCTTATACTCTTCTACAGTTTTTTATGCTGCAGGGCAATCAAGTACAAGCAGCGAATCTTCACACAGCGTGATGGAACACTTTTCCAAAATACTGAGGTCGATTTCTACTTTTATCCGACCGCAGACATCTTGCACTTTGTGTTTGAAGTCTACAAAGCCTTTCACAAATTTTTCGATTCGGTTGGCTGAATGCTCATAAGCATACCAGCGCCCGTTCTCTTCAAACAGATAGGCTTGGCGCATATCTGATGATTCTAGTTGCAGGATGTCTTTTGGTGTCATAATATTTACTTTTAAGTTTTATTTATTTAACGTCACGAACACAACGAACAAATGAACCAACAGTGCCTTTTGTTATTAAGTCCTTATCTACAGTAAAATGATCATTTTCGTTGAATTTCCAACATGTTCTTGTAAAAGAACCATATCGATAATCATAAGCATCTGTGACTTGGTATTCTACCAAACTCGGATCTTGAAGATAGATAATCATAAGTTCTCTTTGATTAGGTGCTCTCCATGAACCTTTATCAGACTTTTTAGCATTCTCAAAGTAATTTGTACATACACTACGAGATAGTCCACTGTTTTTTACAAGTGATTCCCAGTTTGTGGGTCTTGGTCTATTATTCGATCCTCCCCATCCGTTGCTGGTCTCTATCCCATCAATTGTCATTCGTTTATTGGCAACTTGGAATGCAGTATAAGGTCTATTGTAAGAACTAAAATTGTGATGTAAATCTAATTCACCATTCTCTATAAATGAGGTACGTATACTTTGCTTATCTAGATAAGCCATCTGGAATGTATAACTATTATTCATATTATATATCTTTCCTTCCTTTTTACTTGTACTATTATATTGGGAACTGATTCCTAAAGTACGTACACATCTAAGCTTTTCGGGGGCTTTTGCATAAAGTATACCTGCAGCGGGACCAAAAGTGGCTCCTTCTTCTGACCACAGTCTTTGCTTATCACTACTAATATAGTGGTAAGTACCATAAGTTCCTATTTCTTTTTTATTATATGTATATGTTCCAGGTTGCTTATCACCATCACCAAATAGTGGAGTTGGTAAGCTTTCTGCACCTAAGAACATTCCAACTAACTGGTTGATGGCAGGCAAGAACCATTTTACTTCTGAGCCGCTGATTTTTCCATCATTGTTTTCATCTCTGTTACGTGCCATGCATGCTTGAATAGCATTTGCTGCATCATTTATTGTAAATGTATTCTTACCATTTGATAGAGTTTCTGTTCCGTAGCTACTTATATTGGTGTTGTTAACTACAGGATAGGTATTCTTATATCCATTTTCTTGAGAACTGCCGTAACTTCCGCTTTCCCATCCATTAGGTACACCTGTTTCATCTATATGTTCCATACCTAGCGCAGTTTTGTCACTATTAAATTTTTCTGTGCTGTAATAGGTTTGGATAGATTTTTGTGTGATCATATATTTCGCACTTGCATAGCTACTTTCTCCATCCGGACTTTTTTGTGGACTAAAGATTAGTAGTGCATAGCGGTCGTCTTTATTAACAAATTCTTCCCAATTTTCGTTCCCCCAATTATTATTAGAGGAAGTTTCTAGCGGATTATTTTCGTAAAAATATTCGTCTACAAATACTGTATAATAATATGTATTATCTTTATTGGTATCTTTCTGGTATTGATCTTCGATATCTGCTTTTAATTCAAACAAGTTAATCAATCCCTTTCCATCTTTTGGATAATTTGCCAATGTAGATTCGTTATTGCAACGTGCAAATCGCAGCCATTTGCAATCATGACCTACTACTGATTTGTCGTCATTATTTGTTTCTCCAAAAGGAGTTTTTACATAGAATTGCAATCCATCTTTCACTTCTGAGTACTTGAATTTTAAAATCAAATATCCATAATGAGCGTCTAGATTATATACAGTAGTCTGTGAGTCTACGATATCACCTTCTGCTCCTGGAGTATTTTCCGGATTTCCCTCCTCTGTTACTTCAGTAACAATATCTTCTACATTATTGATAGTTACATTATATGTATATTTTTTATTTCTTTCATTTTTGAAGTCGGCCGCAACATTATCAACATATCCCAAATGAATGACGTAAGTAACGTCGGCTACTCGTATACCATTGTCATTGTCTGCATTTTCAATTTCCATGTGCGCCTTAATCTCTACAAAGGTCGCATAAGGTTCTACATATTTATATTCTCCTGTATTTTTATGTCCATTAGTTTTGACCTCTTCTTCACGTTGTTTGTAATTCTCGATTGATCTACCTTCATAAGTTTTGGCATTCTTTCGGTTTTCTAACATATAAAAGTCGAAATCATAAATGTTATCAGTTTGTTCTCCAAACCTAATAGAAGATTCTGTATTCTCGTAATCTTCTGCTGTATTACCGACTGCATCAGCGTCTTGAGCTACTATATAAGATTTATTGGGCACATTGTATACTCTCCAACTTTTTGGAGTAAATGTTTTGATCTTTCCTCCATTAGCTTGCATGTTTGGAGTAATCTTGAAGATAATATGTGAGTCCAGACGGGTGAGGCTAATCTTTCCGCTAAGAGTGGTTGACTGTGCCGGAATGTTACAATATCCAGTTTGTGGTTGTGTGCTTCCATCTATATAAGCACCACTCATCACAAGTGCGGGCGACGAACGCTCCACATTCGCTTTGATTGTCAATGCTACAGACAACTTTTTAAAATCGGCTAATGAATTAACGTTCTCTAATGCTGCAGTGATATCACCACCTAGATCGTTACCTTTTACATTGGCTACTGCGTAGATAAGGCTTTCTCCACTAGTTGTTTTTAATGTTAGTGTGCCGGAAGAAACTTTCCCGTTTGCTTGGTTACCTGTAATAACATTCTTAATCAGATCACTGTTATAGTACCCTCCTCCAGTTTTTCTAGCCTGGTCGTTGTTGGCATTGAAGATGAGGACATACAGGTCGTTTACTTGGAATTCTCCTTCATCGCTTAATCCGCGAGTACTGACTTTCTGCATGGAAGGTATAGTGAATTTAAATCCGACCTCTACGGGAACTCCCTCTACAATCTCTGATGATTTATATATTTCTTCATCTGTACAAGCATTAAAAGCTATACAAGCTAATGTCAAGTATGTTATATTTTTTATTAATTTCAATATATTGTTTTGCTTTTTCATCTGATTATCCTCCTTGCATTAATTAAATGACGGAATATTCACAGTTTTTTCTTCCCATATTTTTACTTCATATTCTAAAATAGGATTGACATCTACTTCCACCTTTACATTAGTAATATTGAATACATACATATAGTTACGAAGAACGTCATAATCACTTCCATTTTCACTGAACATAATATCATAGTATTTTATTTGTCCTTTCACTTTTGCTTCTATCTTCAAATAGAGCTGTTCAGCTTTATCTACACCTATGTTCTTATGTTCTGGAATATAGAATTTATTCTCAATATTATTGCCTTGCGTTCCGCTCAGAGAGCCTGCAGACAGAGGTGTTGTTGCTTTAACAACATTGGTTGGGATAGAAGGTTGACCATTCGCATTGGTCGGAGCACAATATCCGCCATTATTGTAATTGTGTAAACTTACATTGGTGATTTCAAAGTTTTCCAATCCTTTACCGTCATTCACCGTTACATTCACTTTGGCAATAGCACGTTGCAATGTAAGTTCTCCTATATTATATTCTCCCGATTGAATGGATGCAATAGTTCCCTCTCCCCACATCGGAATATTTGTTGACCAGTTTTTGCCTTCATAACTATAAACCAATTGTTTATATAAATCAGCTTTACTGTTTCCTTTTGTCATGGTAGGAGATTGCACACCCTTACTTTCCGTATTCACCATTACCACAAAATCCATAGCGGTTCCTGTCATATATGTCTCTGTCAGTTTTCCTTCTACAAAGCGGGTTGCATCTCCGTTGGTGCCGCTTATCAGAATATACTTTACTTTCTCAACGAATTTTCCTCCTACGAAAGTGTATACTTGAACATCGTTAATTGTTCGTTCGCTTGCTAAACCTTCTGATGAGCCATTTATGCCTCGTGTGGAAGAAGTCGGGAAAGTTAATGCGAAATTGACTTTGCCACCTTCTATTAGTACTGCTTGGTCGTTGTTATCGATCGGACAATCACCCATGACTCCGTCTGAGACACACGATGTTGCCATCATGCATAAGATAGCTAGCAGATAATATGTCAAATGAGAGTATTTCATTTTTTGCTTTATTTTAAAGTTCGATATCATTGAGTTGGATGATCCAGTCGTTTACTTGGATTACAGTTTTGATGAGTGCCAATTTCTCATCTACAAAAATCACTAGTTCATATTTATCTTCTCGGTCTAAGTATTCTTGAAGAGAATAATTACGATCTTTATATTTTTCGGCATCTACTTCTTCGAAGTATTTCACCAAGTCGGAACTTTGGAATAATACTTCCTGAGTAGCAGTATTTTTGATTGTCAACTCCGGCTTTTGGCTTTCCACAAGTCTTGCCACGCTCATTTCGCTAACGATACCGTTGTATTGTTTGGCAGGTTCATCTGCAGAACTAAAAGCTCGGGTACTGACTACATCCGATGTGACATTGTATGGCTTGTAAGTCAATAAGTTATCTTCTAATAGCGTGTTGTCATAGTTCATGTAACCATTATTGTCGTATATGGCGCATTCGAAAGTTTTTTGTGTCAAGCGGGTTACAGGTCCTCCTGATTGGTTTACTTGTGCTACAACGACACGGATTGTATTGGTATTTTTTACTAATGAGACTTCGGTGATTTGCTGTCTGCCGCTACGAGTGGTAGTTCCTTTTTTAACCTCTCCATGCCAGAGTGAATGTAGGCTGTTGTCTACTATGTATTGTCCCTTTTCATCCTCGGTGGTGCTGCGAGTAGCTTCTTTGCGTAATGTTTTTACTCTTAATTCGTCAATTTTAGCTTGATTGGGATATAGCAAAGGGACTGCAAATGATTCATCATTTAATCCTGCCCATACCACCAGGTGGTATTGCGAGAGATCTATATCTACGTTCATCGCGTAGGTTTCTTCTCCTAATGGCTCACCTTCATCGGTGTTCTGGAAAACAAGATTGTTATTATCGTCAAAAGCGTAAAGAGTAACAGTTCTTACTTGTTCGGCGAATACATCCTTTTCTTCCATATTGTAGTCATACTTGAACTTGACGAACAAACGACATTCCGGTAAGCTTTCATTAAAGGCATCGCAGGACACGAATATCCCGGAACTAATCATCAGGATTCCGAGAATAAATAAGTTTATATGACTTCCGAGCTTCATATCTTTCTTTTTTAATATATTTTCTCTATTTCAAAAGGAGTAAATTCGTGGGGAGCGCTCCCCACGAATGACAGGTCATCAGATTTAATTATAATTCTAACGATTGGCTATACCAAGTCCAAGGATTAATATCAATCTTGACAGACAAGTTTACTTCTTCGCCTTCGTCCGGGATACCGGGATTCGGGTCTGGTATCGTCGGGTAGCCCGGGTTATTTACTTTGGTTATTCTTATATCATAAACAGAGTTACGAACGACGCCGAATTCTCCGAGTTCATTATCCGCGTCTTCCGTGTCATCATGTTTGATCATGATCGGGTAATAACTCACACCGCCTTTATAGTAAGTTATACTCCCGTGACGGGCTGCACCGTGAGTCTTTACAGCATCTTTATGAGCTTTGAAAGCGTCAACAACTTGATTAATTTGAGTCCACTCGTTTCCATCGCTGGCAGGGATATCTACTTCGGTCAACCCGATGGCTTTCAAATAAGCGTTCAACGCGTTGGCGATAGGCGTATTAATCATATCTGCATTTTCATCGAGATATTTACTTTCCATCTCTTTCTCGATATACAGCATCAATAACCCCCATGTATAGAACCCTCCGTCGTACATGATCCAATCTTCTCCACGTCTTAAAGCACCATCGTCAACAATATAACCTCCTTCTTCATCGTCCGTTTCTGTATACAAACCTTCACCGTTGGGCAATTCCATACCATGCGGAGAGAAAACAACTTTAAATAATACTTGTGTCGTGTAAGCCCACATGTTATGTGTTTTCGTCTGGGTGTTTTCCAAACAATATTCGCACTCCTCGTTCCCTACGTTTGCCGATTTCCAAGGAATAGTATTAGCCACCTCGGCTGCGTTATAATAATAATGATACTGTTTATCATAGTCGGACTTATTTACGGTCGGATCGACCTGTGTATCATAATTGGGATCTTTCCTGTAAGAACCGAGTTCGTATTGATCGTAAGGAGATTCGTATAAGTTATTATTATCTTCAGCCCATGTTGGGGTTCGTTGTGACACGGGGAAATACCATTTATTCGTCACGTTCAAAACCCATTCCGGCTGATAGATTTCAGCATAATCACTAACATTAGGTGAAGTCGTGTTGGGGTCATGAGCACGGGTCGGTATCATTTCTGCTTCCAAGCGTACCCTTACTTTTGACACAACCCGGTCTACACGAATCGATAAAGGTCGTGCTTGGGCTTTTTCAGCCGAATTGTAAAGGACTAAGTCTTTATCACTTCCATACTCGTATGAAGGCTCCAAACCACCTTTGGCATTCGTCATCATAAACTTATCTGTGGTAGATACATTGTTGACATTAAGTTCGTTAAGAGCCTCGTTAAAGGTTGCGAAATCTGTAAAACTCCCTTTTGCAGGCAAATTGTCAGCCGGATTGGCAATGATTAAAATTCTTTTGGATTTTGCGGGGACTTTAAATGCTTTGCCGGCATTGCCTTGCGTTTGTCCGGGTTTTCCGGCTTCTTCGGTAGACAGTATTTTATCCTCTGTCACTTTTTCATCTTCATCAAAGAATATCGCCCGGACTTCTTCCACGTTGGTTTCAGCCTTGGTACCCGTTTGCTGATTCGGGTCATGCAACGCTCTTCCCTGCGATTTGCTTGCGATGCTTACAGACACCCAAGCATCACCGGTCAGACTCGTCACGATGCCATCGTCATCATCCACGTTAACCTGATCTTTACTACACGCGGCAAACAACAATATTAGTGCTGCTGCCCAAAAATACATTTTCTTCATCGTTACAAAATTTAATTATTACTGATTGGTTTGTTTGTGATTCACTCTTGAATTTATTTCAATAGCATTCATTCTTTTCTTTTCAAGTTCTTCCATATTCTTACCAGCGACTTCAAGTCCGGCATTCATGGCAGTCTGAAGGTATTGTGCGGCTGTAACATAATCCCCTTTGAGAAGCGCCAGTACTCCCGCCGCGTTAGCGTACTCCGGCAATTCTTTTTGTTTCACCTGTTCCATGTGACGCCCCGCTGTTATCGTGTCTCCGCGAGAAAGGGCAGCGGCTGCCGCGTTCAGGCGGGCTATATCGTCCTCCGGGAATAATCGCACGGCCGTCTCGAACACATCTATAAATTCTTGAGATCCGTTCGGGTAGGTGTTCGCCACCAGATACATTTCATTCAGACTCAAGTTCTGCGGGCGTACCTTGATCACTTCCCGGGCCTCTTCCGCATTGAAATTCTTGACATGATATTCCACTTTACAAATCGCCACACGCAAAGAAGGGTAAATATTCCGGAGCAAATAACGATAAGGTTCTCCGCCGTGCAAACTCTTCAAACGGTTCTTTCTTTCCTGCCCGTCATAGAAATTGATAACGGTTTCTACTTCACTCTTGTATTCCACGTGCAGGCCCGCTAACGCTTTTCTTAACCCATCCCAGTTTTCACCACCGAAAACAATATGGTAAAGGGAAGTCGGGAACGTGTAACGACTTGCCAGATAATTTTTTAATGCCAATGCCCGTCCCTCGGATAAACGTTTATTATTGGCGAGAGATCCCTCCGGTGAAGCGTAGCCGATGATATCCAAGCGGTTGATCGTGATATTCGTATCAACACGTAGTTCATCGATCAAGGCATGAATCTTTGCCAGTTCCTTGGGATTGTTCATGTAATCCGGACGAATCACGATTTGATTCACCACGAAATCGAGGAACGTTTCTGCCTGTTTTTCGCGGTGCTTGACCGGTTCCGGAACCGGTTGGACGTACGCCATATAGGGAGTCACTTGATAAGGTACGGGTATCACTTCCAAAGTTACCGTATCCACGTCCACTATATCCATCAAGGCGATCTCGCCACACCCGCATTCATCGCGTTGAACCTCCAGACGGGCTCCGGCCATCCATGACTCGTAAGGTAACGTGTATCTGTATTGAATTGTACGGTTTTCAACCTTAACACTTTTTTCTACCCGGTAAGGAACGAGATAAGCGGCCTGTTCGGCTTTACTCGTCAGAGATCGTACACGCTCGTAATTCGAATACTCGTTACGTCCTTTGAGAGAAACACGCGGTAGTTCCAGCGTATCGGTGGACGACACCAGTCGCGGGATCAAATCCACGGCTCCCGCCGACCGAACTTTAACATGGTTGAGGATAAACTCCATTTCCACGTGTAGCGTTTCTCCGGACTGTAACACTCGTACCGGGGCAACTTTTATCGTCCCGGTATAGGAGGGTTTTGACTGGGCAACGGTAGTTAAAGTTCCAGACAGGAAAACTACTGCCGCGAAGGTTATATATCGTGTAATCATTCTCATGCTTTATTTTATTAAGTAGATTAATGAAATGCCAACTTTCGTGGGGCCCCAATAGTTTTTGTTACCTGACTTAATCATTGAACCACATTCCGCGCAAGGATATTTGTCGTAAACGACACGAGCGTATCCCAACCCG
>OHAT01002879.1_pt1 | contig 12172 bp, 9 predicted proteins | sample 1577141 | NCBI WGS metagenome assembly OHAT01 (sample SAMEA3541578, study PRJEB24748) | human gut metagenome | biome: human gut; feature: human-associated habitat; material: faeces | place: China | collected 2012
AACTGGAGACCTCATCCTTACCAAGGATGCGCTCTACCAACTGAGCTATAGCAGCGCAATCACAGCTCAGTTATAATACCACAGTTTCCACCGTTTGGCAAGAGGTTTTTGCAAAAAAATCTGGATTTTTGCAAAAAAGTCGTTTTTTACGAAAAAACTCCCCCAGTCTGCTTACGCAGACAGCCCCCTCGGAGATGGGGCCTTTGGCAGTACGGACAACTTTCCGGTTTTGCCAAGGGCTCCCTCTCTGAGGGAGCTGGCATCGCGCAGCGATGACTGAGGGAGTTTTACTTTATCACTCGATCAGGCCGTTCAGCAGGGACAGGCACTTGCGGCTGTGCAGCTTGCGGATGGCCTTTGCCTCGATCTGGCGCACACGTTCACGGGTGACACCGAAGTCGCGGCCCACTTCTTCCAGCGTGCGGGGGCGGCCGTCGTCCAGGCCGAAGCGCAGGCGGATGACCTTTTCCTCACGGGGAGTCAGGCTCTTCAGGGCCAGATTGATCTGCTGGGCCACCATGGCGCGGTCAGCGGCCTTGCCGGGTGCCTCGGCGTTCTCGTCGGCCACGAAATCGCCCAGAGAGGAATCCTCTTCCTCACCCACGGGGCTTTCCAGACTTGCCGGCTCCTGTGCCATGCGCTGGATCTCGCGCACGCGCTCCACGCTCATATCCATGGCCTTTGCCAGCTCCTCCGGGGTGGGCTCGTGACCGTTCTGGTACACCAGCTGGTTGGTGGCCTGACGCATCCGGTTGATGGTCTCCACCATGTGCACCGGGATGCGGATGGTGCGGGCCTGATCCGCGATGGCGCGGGTGATGGCCTGACGGATCCACCAGGTAGCGTAGGTAGAGAAGCGGAAGCCGCGGTCGCAGTCGAACTTCTCGGCGGCCTTGATCAGGCCGATGTTGCCCTCCTGAATGAGATCAAGGAAGGCCAGATTATGGCCGACATGCTTCTTGGCGATGGACACCACCAGACGCAGGTTTGCCTCGCTCAGGCTGCGGCGGGCGTTCAGGCCGTCGCGGCGGGTCTTGAGCAGCTCCTGACGGCGTTCCTCGCTCAGGGGGCCGTTCTCCACGGCTTCCATGGCCTTTTCCTCGTCTGCCTTTTCCTCGGCATCCTCGGCGGACTTTTCGCCGTCCTCGTCCAGATCCTCGGTGTAGCTGCGGCTGTTCTCGTCCTCTTCAAAGGAGAAGCGGGCGCTGTTCTTCTTGATGTACTCCGGTGCGCCGTACTTCTGGCGGTCTGCCTGCAAAATGTGTGCAGCCTCGGCACCGGCATGGATGCGGCGGCTCAGCTCCACCTCCTGCTCGGCGCTCAGCAGCGGGATCTGACCGATCTGCTTGAGGTAGTTCTTCACCGGGTCGTCCAGCAGCTCGTCCATGGCAGCCTTCAGGTCTGCCGGGTTCTCCTCGGCATCCTCTTCGTTTTCATCGGCAAGGCCCATGTCATCGTTGTTGTTCTCGGCATTCTCCACCTCAGCAATGATGCTGTCCACGTCCAGACTCGGCTCGTTCTCTTCCTCCAGGACCTTAATGCCGCGCTCCTCCAGCAGGGTGTAGAGGGTGTCTACATCCATGCGGCATTGTGCCGCCAACGCCTTGGCCTCCTGTGCAGAGAGGGTGCCCTCGCCCTTAGTCAACAGTTCCTTCAAAGTCATGCCCATTTTTTCTCTCCTTCCCACTCCGGGGAAAATCGTATAATATTGCCCTGTGCATCAGATCACAAGGCCGCCGTTCACCCCGAACACCTGTCCGGTGATGTATCCGGCATCCTCACCGGCCAAAAAGACCAGCAGCTTTGCAACTTCTTCCGGGGTGCCAAGCCGCCCCACAGGGGTCTCCTCGGCCAGCGCCGCCTTGTCCTCGGCGGTAAAAGCCGCCATCATGTCAGTCTCGATGACCCCGGGCGCTACGCAGTTCACCGTAATGCCGCTGGGGCCCTCTTCCTTAGCCAGTGCCTTGGTCAGGCCAATGAGCCCGGCTTTCGCGGCGGAATAGTGCACCTCGCAGCTGCCGCCGGTCTGGCCCCACATGCTGCTCACGGTCAAGATGCGGCCCTGCTTGCGGCGGATCATGCCGGGCAATGCCAGCTGGCACAGGTGGAACGCGCCGCTCAGGTTCACGTCCAGCATCCGCTGCCACTCCTCCGGGGTGATGTCGGTAAACAGCTTCTGCTGCGCGATGCCGGCGTTGCACACCAGCACATCCACCCTGCCCATGGCCTGCTCCACTGCATGGAACGCCAGCTCACAGCTGGCGCGGCTGGCTACATCGCACTGGATGGCGATGCACCCGGGCAGCTGCTGTTCCAGCGCAGCGGCAGCAGCGGCATTCTGGTGGTAGAGCACCGCCACCTGATACCCTGCTGCCGCAAAGGCGCGGGCAGCGGCAGCACCGATGCCCCGGTCGCCGCCGGAGATCAGCACCCGGCGCGCCGCAGCGGGTGCGGCAGGGGCAGGCCGTTCTTTTACAGGCTGCGGCACAGGCTCCGCGGGCTGCTCCGGTGCAGGCGGCTGCGGCTCTGCGGGCTTTTCCAGCGTGATCACCCGGGTGGGTTCGTCCACCGCAGGCGCTGCTGTTTTTCCCAGCGTCATGATGCGGGTGGGTTCATCCACCACCGGCTCCATCGGCGCAGCCGGCTTTGCAGCCGGTGCGGCAAGGGGCTCCGGTGCGCCCTCTTCCTCCGGCACCTGAAAGGTCAGTTCAAACTCGTCCTCGTACAAGAGTGTATCCCTCCTGTTCGGTATTCTCGGCCGGGCGCAGTGCCCCAGCCGGAAAAACCCTGTGCCCATCCCCAGACAGTGCAGCGTTCCGTTTGTGTGTCCGGCAAAGGTCCGGTGCTTTGGCGTGCCTGCCTGCAGTTGCGATGGGTTTCGACAAGATTCCATTGAATAATATACCACAATCCAGCCCAAAAAGAAAGTGGGAACTGCAATTTTTTACGCAGTTCCCACTATTTTTCCTTATTTTCCCCTGTTTTCGGGCACCGGGGGCTTCCAGCGGGGTCTGCCCGCCCGCTTTTCCCGCAGGGAAGCAAAAAATGCCTGCAAAAGCTGCTGCGCCTCGGCCTCCCGCAGCCCCTTTTCCACCACCGGATGGTGGTTGAAGGGCAGCGCGAACAGGTCGGTCACCGAGCCGCAGCACCCGGCCTTGGTGTCGGCAGCGCCGTACACCACCCGGCGCAGACGGCTGTTGATGATGCCGCCCGCGCACATGGGGCAGGGCTCTAAGGTGACGAACAGCTCGCACTCCCACAGCCGCCAGCCGCCCAGCGCCTTGCAGGCGGCATCAATGGCCAGCAGCTCCGCGTGGTGCAAGGCGTTTTTCTCAGTCTCCCGGGTGTTGTGCGCCGTGGCGATCACCTCGCCGTGCCGCGCCACCACCGCGCCCACCGGCACCTCGCCCAAGGCGGCGGCTTTGGCGGCTTCTTCCAGCGCAAGACCCATCAGTTCAAAATCGGTCATGTATCCCATCCTCTCATCCCATCGCCAGCACCAGCAGGTTGTTTGCGCTGTGCAGCAGCACCCCCGGCCAGAGATGCCCGGTGCGGTCGGCCAGCCACCCCAGACCCAGCCCGCACACCAGCGCATAGGCCATGGCGGCAGCGCTGCCGTGCTGCAAGGCGAACAGCGCCGCCTGCAAAAGAATAGCCTGTCCCCTGCCCAGCGGCTGCGCCCGGCGCTGCACTGCGCCCCGGAACACCCCTTCCTCCGCCAGCGGAGCCAGCAGGCAGACCCGGAAAAACCGCGCCGCGCCGCCGGGCGGCACGGGCAGCAGCACCGCCAGCACCTTGCCCGCCAGCAGATACCCCACCGCCCAGCCAAAGGCCGAAAGCAGCGCGGCGGTGCGGGGGTTCAGCTTGTGCATGGTCGGTCTCCCTCCTCCTGCTGTGATTCGTTCCCGGTTATAGTACCATATCTGCCGCCGGGTGCGCAAGGTTTGGGCGTTCTGTCGCGGCAAATTTATGCAAATCATTGACACATCGCCCTAAATGGTGGTATAATAATTTCCAACCTTTTTAACAAAAGCGTTGCGTATACTGTATTTTACCGGTAGACCGGAGGTATTATTATGATCCGTATCCTCACCGATTCCGCCTGCGACATCCTGCCCGCCGAGGCGCAGCAGCTGGGCGTGACTGTGATTCCCCTGAACGTGACGCTGGAGGACGGCACCGTCCTGCGGGACGGCATCGACATGACCCCCAGCGAATACTATACCCATCTGGCAGCCTGCCGCAAGCTGCCCACCACCAGCCAGCCCAGCCCGGAGCAGTTCGAGCGGCTGTATCTGGACGCCGCTGCCGCCGGAGACGAGGTGCTGGGCATCTTTTTGTCCGATGCGCTGTCCGGCACCGGTCAGTGCGCCAGACTTGCTGCCGACCTTGCCAACGTGGATAATGTGGTGTTCGTGAACACCGAGAACGTCTGTCTGGGGCAGTCCTTGCTGGTGCGGCTGGCTGTGCAGCTGCGGGACGCCGGTAAGACGATCACCCAGATCGCCGCCGATCTGGAAAAGGCCAAGCAGCACCTGCATTTGGTAGCTGCCGTGGACGATCTGAAGTACCTGCGCAAGGGCGGCAGACTGTCCGCCGCCGCAGCTGTGGCGGGCGGTATGCTGGGCATCAAGCCCATCCTCGCCGTCATAGAGGGCAAGGTGGCGCTGGCCGGTAAGGCGCGCGGTCTGCCCGGCGTGTATGTGGCGCTGTTCAAGAAGATCGACGAGATGGGCGGCATCCACCCGGGCTACACCCCGCTGCTGGGCTACACCGTCAACCACCGGGAGCTGCAGCCGCTGCTGACCTACCTGCAGGACAACCTGCATCTGGACGCACCGCTGGTGCGCCAGATCGGTTGCGTCATCGGCACCCACACCGGCCCCGGCGCATTCGGCATCGCGTTCTTTGATAAAGAGCTGACGTTGGAATAAAACCTATTCGCAAAAACAAGTCGGACAGCCCGCGGGCTGCCCGACTTTGTTTTTACCCGTGAAAAAGTAGTTTCGAAACGCCCGCAGGCGTTTCGGAACTACAAATAAAATATTCTTTCCGCTGATTATGGCCAGAGCAAAGCGGAGGCCATTCCAAATCGTCCCGCCTTGCCCTTACAGCACCGCGTCCGAGATCAGCTTGCCCAGCAGCAGCACCAGCACCACCAGCATCATAGGGCGGATGAAGCGGGCACCCTTTTTCAGGGCAAAATGGGAGCCAAGCAGGTTGCCCAGAATGTTGCTGATGGCGCAGGGGATGCCGATGTGGAACACCACCAGACCGTTCATCAGATAGGTGAACAGGCTGGCGTAGTTGCTGGCCAGATTGAGCACCTTGCCGTTGCCGTTGGCAGTGCGCAGGTCAAAGCCCATCAGGGTGGTAAAGGCAATGATGGCAAAGGTGCCGGTGCCCGGGCCCATGACGCCATCGTACAGGCCGATGCCCAAGCCGATGGCCAGCGCCAGCAAAATCTTTTTCAGGTCCAGCGTGCCGTCGTCCCGGTTCTCGTCCGGCAGGTTGCGCTGCCACAGAATGATGACCGCCGCCACCGGCAGGATGATGAACATCATGGTGCGCAGCATCTCGTCACTGAGCAGCAGCACGATGTGCGCACCCAGCGCACTGCCTGCAAAGCTGCCGATGGCCGCAAGAACGCCCACCTTCACGTTCATGGCACCGCTTTTGAAAAAGCTTGCCGTGGCAAAGGTCGTGCCGCAGGCAGCGCTGAACTTGTTGGTGGCATAGGTGTAGTGGGGCGGCAGCCCGGCAAACAGATAGGCAGGCAGACTGATCAGCCCGCCGCCGCCGGCTGCCGAATCCACAAAGCCTGCAAAGCCGGTCATCAGCATGAGAAACGCCATCATCCACGGCGAGATCGTGATACCCATTGTTATAATTCCTCTTATCTTTCCAAGTCGTTTGTTCTTTTTCAGGTGACGCGCGCCTCAGACCATATAAAACCTCCCCTCGCAGGGCAATACACAGCCCGGGATACCTGCACACAGCAGGGCATCTCCGGGCACTTTTTTGCAATTTTTTGACTTGATATTACAGATTGTTTTTAAAGAAGCGGTATGCATTGCGCCAGTAGATGGCCTCTACCTCGTCCTCAGTAAAGCCCTCGCGGCGCAGTGCCTCGGCCAGCAGCGGCATATCTGCCGCCGTTTCCAGCTCGTGCTGACCGCCGATGCCGTCAAAATCGCTGCCAAGGCTGATGACCTCAATGCCGCCCACCTGCTTGAAGTGAGCCGCGTGCTTTGCCAGCCGCTCCACCGTGCTGCGGCAAAGCTTGGGGTGTGCCGAGTCTGCGTCCACAAAGGAAGCGCAGTAGTTCAGCCCTGCAATGCCGCCTTTTTCCGCCAGTGCGCGGATCATCTCATCGGTCAGGTTGCGGTTGTGGGGCGACAGGGCACGGCAGTTGGAATGGCTTGCCGCAAAGGGACGGGTGCTGTGGTTTGCGATGTCCCAGAAGCCCTTATCGGAAAGGTGGCTCACATCTGCGGTGATGTGCAGCTTTTCCATCTCTTCCAAAAAGGCAAAGCCTTGCTCGGTCAGGCCAGTCTCAGTGTTGGCCACCAGCGGCCCGCCGGGGTTTGCGTTGGGGGCTGCCAGCTCGTTGGGGTAGTTCCATGTCAGGGTCATCATGCGCACGCCCAGTTCCTGCAGCCGCCGCAGCACGCCCAGACTGCCCTTGCAGCAGCCGCCCTCTTCCACCGTCAGCATGGCGCTGAACTTGCCCTCGGCGCGGTTGCGCTCAAGGTCGGCGGCGGTGTACACCGGGGCGATCTTTTCCGGGTAAGCCGCCATGAGCCGCTTGAAGATGTCGATCTCCTCCAGCACGCTCACCAGCGGGTCGGCCCCGGAAGCGGGGTCGGCCAGATCCACATAGGCCGCAAAGCATTGCAGCAGATAATCCCCCTGCTGCAATTTTTTAAGGTCGATATGCAGATCGTTGTGCAAAAAGCTTTTGGGTGCGCCCGCCTTTTCGGCGCGGCGCAGTTCGTACAGGGTATCGCAATGCAGATCCCAAACCTTCATGATGGATACACTCCTTTATGCTTCTTCTCCCAGCAGCTGCAGCAGCTGTTCGGGGTTCATGGACAAAATCGCGCCGTCTGCCCCGCCGGTAACGGTGTCGGCCAGCGACTGCTTGGCCTGTTGCAGTTCCACGATCTTTTCCTCAATGGTGTCCTGCGCGATCAGCCGGTACACCTGTACCGGGTTGCGCTGACCGATGCGGTAGGCGCGGTCAGTGGCCTGATTCTGCGCGGCAAGGTTCCACCACGGGTCGTAGTGGATGACGATATCGGCGGCGGTCAGGTTGAGGCCCGTGCCGCCCGCCCGCAGCGAAATGAGAAAGACGTCTGCCTCACCCTGATTGAACCGGCGCACCTGCTCGGCACGCACCGGCTTCGGGGTAGAGCCTTGCAGGGTGAAGTGGCTCACCCCGGCTTCGTCCAGCCGCTTTGCCAGCAGTTCCAGCATGGAGGTGAACTGGCTGAACAGCAGAATGCGGTGCCCGCCTGCCACCGCCTCGGTGACAAGCTCCAGACAGGCTTCCAGCTTGGCGCTGCTACCGGTCCAGTTGTCCGCCACAAGGCGCGGGTCGCAGCAGATCTCCCGCAGCCGCATCAGCACGGCAAACACGGTCATCTTGTCCTCCGGCTTTGCCGCCCGCAGCTTTTCCCGGGCGTCCACCACCGCTGCCAGATACAGCTTGCGCTGCTCGGTCTCCAGCTCAACGCGGCGCACATTCTCCGTTTTGGGCGGCAGCTCCCGCAGCACCTCGGACTTCATGCGCCGCAGGATGAAGGGGCCGGTGAACTGGTTCAGCCGCCGCACAGCGTTGGCATCCTCGTCCTGCACGATGGGCTTTTCAAACCGGGCGCAGAAGGTCTTGTAGGGGGGCAGATACCCCGGCATCAAAAAGGAGAAGATGCTCCACAATTCGCCCAAGCGGTTTTCCACCGGGGTGCCGGTCAGGGCAAAGCGCACCCGGCTGTTCACCCGGCACACCGCCTTGTATTTCTGGGTGGTGTGGTTTTTGATGGCCTGCGCTTCGTCCAGAATGCAGGCGTAAAAGCTTTGTCCGGCATACAGTTTTTCGTCCCGGCGCAGCAGATCGTAGCTGGTGATGACGATATCCGCCTGTGCCCACCCATCGACCAGCGCGGCGCGGTGGGCGGCATCGCCGTCCATGGCAACACTTTGCAGCTGCGGGGTGAACTTCTGGCATTCCTCCTGCCAGTTCAGCACCAGCGACGCCGGGCAGACGATGAGGCTGGGCAGCTGCTGCCCGCCCTCCTTCATGGCCAGCAGGTAGCTGAGCACCTGCACGGTCTTGCCCAGACCCATATCATCGGCCAGAATGCCGCCCATGCCGTAGCCATCCAGTGTGCGCAGCCAGCGGTAGCCATCCCACTGGTATTTGCGCAGGGTCTTTTGCAGGGAGAGCGGCGGGGTATACTCGCTGTCCCGCACGGCGTGGAAGCTGCGGCTGATGCGCCGGAAAGCATCGTCCCGGTCGAACCGCAGACCGTTCTGCCCCGAAAGCGCCCAGTCCAGCGTGGGGGCGCGGTAGAGCGGCAGAGCGGCGTGGCCGTCCTTCAGCTTTGCGCCGGAAAGCTCCAGCGTGTCGTTCAGCTCGTCCAGCCCTTCCAGACTGTCATCCAGCCGCAGCAGACTGCCGTCCCGCAGGCGGTGGTAGCGTTTTTTCTGGTGCAGGGACTGCAAAAGTTCCCGCAGTTCCTCCACCGGGAACGCGCCGGTATCCACCTCCAAATCCAGCACACTGCCGTGCACCGATACCCCTACCGAAATTTTAGGCGGGGCGGCTTGTAAGTTGCGGAAGGCATCGGTCTGGTACACCTCGCCCATGGCCAGCAGGGCGGGAATGCCCTCCTCCAGCAGCTGGAAAAGCGCCTCCTCCCCGGAAATGCTGTAATGCCCCGGCTTGCCGGTCTCGGGTTCCAGATAGGTTTCCAGCAGCCGCTTTGCCCGGTTCTCGGTGCGGGCATCCCGCAAAAGATCCGGGGGCACCGGCTCGCCGGGGGCTACCCTGTCCTCTCCGTACAGAAAGACCGGGTACGCCGTGACGGTAAGCCCCCGGTCGGCGTCCAGATAAAACTGCACCACCGGTTCCAGCGGGATCTGGTTCAGCAGCAGCCGGTCGGGGTCCACGATGTTGACCCGGTTGCCCAGTTCCGGCAGCACATAGCTGCAAAAAGCGGCGGCGTCCGCGCTGGTAAAGAACAAACTGCGCCCGCCAAAGGTATCCAGTACCGGCAGCACCCGGCGGCATTCCTCCCGCTGCATCCGCCAGAGGGTGCTTTCGCCCAGCAGATAGGCATAGTCCAGCCCCTGCACCCCGCTGAGCGCCGGGGTACAGCTCAGCTGCACGCCGCCCTTGCGGCGCTCCACTTTCAGGCTGATGACCGGCAGGCCCTCTTTAAGGGTATAACCGCCCACAACGCCCTCGGCAGCGTAAAGCTCCACAAGGGCATCCAGCCCCTCGCCGGTCAGCGGCAGACCGCCTGCCGGGCCTTTGTCCCAGCCGGAGCGCATGGTGCCCTCGGCTTCAAACGCCTGCCGGGCGCTCACCTGACGGCGCAGCAGCCGCAGCAGCTGCTGTGCATCCGGAGCAAAGGCGTCCCACCGGTGCACAAAGGCCAGCGACTTCCCGTAGCTGACGCTTTCGCCCTGCTCGATCGCATCCAGAAACTGCGGGATGCTTTTTACCAGATACTGCCGCCCGCCGATGCCGTCCGAGACCCGCAGTCGCAGCCAGATACGGCCATTGTGCGGCGTAAGCTCCGGTTCCAGCAGAGCAAAGCCTGTACGCTGGGCGGCGTTCTGGGGCTGGGGCTGCGCATCCTCCCGCTGGTAGCGCTTCAGCAGCAGCTGGGCCTCATAGTCGGTCTCTGGCTCCTCGCCCCGCCACTTGCGGCCGAACAGCATATCCAGCCCGGCGCTGTAACTGTCCTTGCGGGGCTCGGTGCTCAAGCCTGCCACGCCCCGCTGCACCCCGGGGATGCTCTCCGGCTTTTTTTCCGGGGCAGGCGGGTTCTTTTCCGCGTCCTGTAATAGCAGCGCACCGATATGCTTGCAGTAGGTGCCGTCGCCGTTCTGGTTATAGGGGCAGTCGCAGGAGGCACTGACAAAGCTGCCGTTTTCCCGCAGCCAGACCTGCGTATAATAGCAGTCCGGCCCGCTGCCCTGCACCAGCGCTGTCAGGTGCCGCACCCCGTCCTCGTTGGTGGTGCAGCTGCTTTGCAGGATACGCTTGCGGTACTTCTGCGCCCGCTCAAAGATGCTTTTGCCCAGCAATGTGCGGATCTCCTGTGCGTCCATGTAGTCTCCCTCCCCTGTGCTGTCGCGGTTCCGGTCTATTCTATAAGAATACCGCGTTCCACCCCGGGATGCAAGGGCAGAAGGGTAAAAAACGTTTAGAAAGCGCGGGCGGGACGATTTTGAATGGCCTCCGCTACGCTCTAGCCATTTTCAGCGGAAGAATTATTTTGATTTACAATTTCGAAACGCCTGCGGGCGTTTCGAAATTGCTTTTTCACAGGAGGGGTCGTAGAGGGAAACGGCATTTGCAGTGCCTGTTTCCTGCGGAAACATCCGCACTGCGGGGTTGCTTCTTGGCTCTCAACAGGTCAAAGAAAAAGCACCCGCAAACGCCTTCGGGTGCCAACGCACAGACAGGAAGGGTTGCAGGTGCCTTCTTTGTTTTAGGAAACTCCGCGCTTGCGAGTCTTGAGGTGGTACATCTCCTGATCGGCCTTATCGATCAGGTCGTGCACGGTGGCAATGTCCGGCTCAAGGCGGGCGCAGCCGATGCTGATCTCGATCTGGTAGGGCTTGCCGGAGGCGGCGTTGGCGGCGTCCAGCTCCCGCTGGATGGAGGCGATCAGGGTGCGCACCTCCACGCTGTTGCAGCCGCAGGCGATGCAGAATTCATCGCCGCCGTAGCGCGCCAGCACGCCGTTGTAGTTGGCGCACACCTTTTTCAAAATGCCCGCCAGCAGCACCAGCGCGGCATCGCCCTCCAAGTGGCCGTACTCATCGTTGATGTGCTTGAAATGATCCATGTCCATCATGAGGAAATGCAGCGAGCGGTTGGGGTGGCGGCGGTAGTAGGGCAGTTCGCTTTCCAGATACCGCAGCGCCACGATGCGGTTGCTGACGCCGGTCAGGGTATCCACCGTGAACTTGGTCTGCAACACCAGCACATACACGCACACCAGCCCCAGCGTAATGCCGCAGCACAGCAGCCCGCGCCCGGGCAGCCAGCCTTGCAGCAAAAAGCCTGCCGCCGGCGCAAGCGCGAGCAGCAGTAGGGTTTTCAGTTCCTCTTTGGGTGTTTCCTGCTTCCAGTTGCTCAGCGTCCAGCTGCAGCGGAGAAAGGCCGCCGCCAGATAGGCAAGCCCCACCAGCTTCGCCCCCCAGAACAGGGTGCTGCCCCGCAGCCCCTCTGCATCCAGATAGCAGAAGCCGTTTTCGTCCCGCGCTGTCAGCAGCGCCAGCAAAAGCAACGCCACCGGTGCGGCGCTGAGCGCCAGCTTGCGACCGTCCTCCATCCATGTACGCCCCAGCTCTGCCTCTACATACAAAAACACCAGCAAGCAGCAGCACGCCGCCAGCAGATAAAACAAAATGCTGCCCCCGGCGTTCAGCCGGTAGGTCAGGGGGATGCCCAGCTCCTGCCACGCGCCCAGCTGCGCCAGCGCACTGCCATAGTCTACGATCGTCAGCGCCCCGGCAAACCACAGCAGCGCCGTGAACAGCCGCCCGGGCAGGCTTTTATCCCGCATTTTCTGCTGCGCCCGCAGCAAGACCGCCAGCGTGACCAGACAGACCGCACTGACCTGAGTATGGGCAATCGCATCCATGCCGCAACGCTCTCCTTTACCCTAGGGCGGCTTTGCGCCGTCCCGACCCTTTTCCGTTCTTCCAACGTTCCTTTTCCGCACAGATTTATTGTACCAAATCCGTAACAGATATGCAACACAAACCGAAAATTTCATACAAAAAAAGACACCGGAACGTCTTTCGGCGTTCCGGTGTCTCTTGGAATCATATCACTTTGCCTGCGGATGGGCGGCGTCGTTGCGCAGGGCGCTTTCGCGGATCTTTTCCAGCGTCTGCTCGCTGAGGATGTGCTCTGCCTTGCAGG
>OHAT01002884.1_pt1 | contig 12156 bp, 9 predicted proteins | sample 1577141 | NCBI WGS metagenome assembly OHAT01 (sample SAMEA3541578, study PRJEB24748) | human gut metagenome | biome: human gut; feature: human-associated habitat; material: faeces | place: China | collected 2012
AAAAGCACAGACCCGCCACCTGGCAACCGACCCGGACCGCGAGGGCGAGGCCATCAGCTGGCATCTGGCCAATGTGCTGGGGCTGGACCCCACCGCCCCCAACCGCGTGACCTTTGACGAGATCACCAAAAAGGGCGTGCAGGAGGGTATGGCCCACCCGCGCACCATTGATATGGATCTGTTCAACGCCCAGCAGGCCCGGCGCGCGCTGGATCGCCTGGTGGGTTATAAGCTCAGCCCGTTTTTGTGGCATAAGGTGCGCCGCGGGCTTTCGGCTGGCCGCGTGCAGAGCGTGGCGGTGCGCATTATCCGCGACCGCGAAATCGAAATTGAAAACTTTAAGCCCGAAGAATACTGGAACATTGACGCCAACCTGAAGCCCCGCCAGAGCGGCTGTGCGTTCAACGCACGGCTGACAGCCCAGGCGGACGGCACCAAGCTGGTGGTGAAAAATAAAAAACAGGCGGATGCTATTCTGGCCGCGTTGGACGGCAAACCCTACACCGTGACCCGTGTGGATAAGGGCCAGCGCCGCCGCCAGCCGCAGCCACCGTTCATCACCTCCACCCTGCAGCAGGATGCCAGCCGCGCACTGGGATTTTCGGCCACCCGCACCATGCGTGCCGCCCAGCGCCTGTATGAAGGTATGGAGGTGCACGGCTATGGCCAGATCGGTCTGATCACCTATATGCGTACCGACAGTCTGCGCATTGCGGACGAAGCCGCCGCAGCCGCTAAGACCTTTATCGGCAAGACCTGGGGCGAAAATTACGTCTGCAACAAAAAGCGCGTCTGGAAATCCCGCTCCGCCACAGCGGCGCAGGATGCCCACGAAGCCATCCGCCCCTCAATGCCGGAACTGACGCCGGACCAGGTGGAGGGCAGCATCTCCGGCGATGAAGCCAAGCTGTACCGCCTGATCTGGAGCCGCTTTATGGCATCCCAGATGGCAGACTGCCTGATGGATACCGTTTCGGCCAACATCACGGCGGGGGATTATATCTTCCGCGCATCGGGTTTCCATGTAACGTTTGACGGCTTTACCGCTTTGTATGAGGAAGCCACCGACGATAAGCAGAAGAAAGAAACCGCCCTGCCCCCGCTGGAAGTGAGCCAGGACCTGAAACTGAACAAGCTTTCGGCGGAGCAGAAATTCACCCAGCCGCCGCCGTACTATACTGAAGCAACGCTGATCCATGCGTTGGAAGAAAACGGTATTGGCCGCCCTTCCACCTATGCGCCGATCATTACCACCATTGTGGACCGCGGCTATGTGGAAAAGGAGCAGAAAAAGCTCAAAACCACCCCGCTGGGCCGCGCGGTGAACCAGGTCATGCTGGAACAGTTCCCCGATATCGTGGACCCGACATTCAGTGCCGATATGGAGAAAAAGCTGGACGTTGTGGAAGCCGGTAAGGCGGACTGGGTCAAAACAGTGGACGATTTCTACCAGGGCTTTGAAAAAAGCCTGGAAGCCGCCGAAAAGAACATGGAGGGCAAAAAGATCAAAGTGGAGGATATCCCCACCGACGAGATCTGCGAAAAATGCGGCCGCCCCATGGTGATCAAAAGCGGGCGGTACGGCAAGTTTGTGGCGTGTTCCGGCTTTCCGGAGTGCCGCAACGCCCACCCCATTGTAAAGGATACCGGCGGCCTGTGCCCGCTGTGCGGCGGCCATATGCTGCTGCGCAAAAGCGCCAAGGGCCGCGTGTATTACGGCTGCAGCAACTACCCCACCTGCAACTTTATGACATGGGATGAACCCGTGCCGGAAACCTGCCCCCACTGCGGCAAAACGCTGTTCAAGCGCCGCGGCCAGCTGTACTGCGCCAAAGAGGGCTGCGGGTTTGTGAAGAATATCGAAAAGAAAAACGCGGAGAAATAACGCATGCAAATCAAAATCATCGGTGCCGGGCTGGCCGGGTGCGAAGCCGCCCTTTGGCTGGCGGACCACGGCGTGCAGGTGGACCTGTACGAGCAAAAGCCGGTCAAGTTTTCGCCTGCGCACAAAAGTGCAGGCTTTGCGGAGCTGATCTGCTCCAACTCCCTCAAGGCGGAACGGCCGGATTCGGCTTCCGGCCTGCTGAAAATTGAAATGCGCATGATGGGGTCCCACCTGCTGGATGCTGCCGAGACCGCCCGCGTGGCGGCTGGCGGTGCACTGGCGGTGGACCGTGATGTGTTTTCCACCGCCGTGACGGAAATGGTGGAAAAGAACCCCAACATTACCGTTCACCGCGAGGAAGTGACCGCGCTGGACGAAAGCGTTCCGGTGCTGGTGGCTTCCGGCCCGCTGACCGAGGGTGTGCTGGCGGAGCAGATTGCCGCGCTGACCGGCAGCCACCGGCTGAGCTTTTTTGACGCCGTGGCTCCCATTGTGAGCGCCGAAAGCCTGGATATGGAAAAGATCTTTGCGGCGTCCCGCTACGGGCGCGGTGAAGCCGATTACCTGAACTGCCCATTCAACAAATTGGAATATGAAACGTTTTATAACGAATTGTTGAACGCGGAGCGTGCCCCTCTGCATGACTTTGATGGGGAGCTGACGGTGTACGAAGGCTGTATGCCTATTGAGGTGATGGCGGGCCGCGGGGCGGATACCATGCGCTATGGCCCGCTGCGCCCGGTGGGCCTGCGGGACCCGCGCACCGGCCACCGCCCCTGGGCCAACGTACAGCTGCGCGCCGAAAACACCGCCCGCACGCTGTACAATATCGTTGGTTTCCAGACCAATTTGAAATGGGGCGAGCAGAAGCGCGTTTTTTCGATGATTCCCGGCCTGGAACATGCAGAGTTCATCCGCTATGGCGTGATGCACCGCAATACCTTTTTGGAAAGCCCGGCGGTGCTGACCAAGGGGCTCTACCTGAAAGAGCACCCCAACGTGTTTTTTGCCGGGCAGATCACCGGGTTTGAGGGCTATATGGAAAGCGCGGCTTCAGGCCTGCTGGCAGCGCGCAATTTGTACGCCCGTTTGCAGGGCAGAGAGCTGCCGCCCCCGCCGACCACAACGATGTGTGGCGCACTGATCGATTATATCACCACCCCCAACAAGGACTTCCAGCCCATGGGTGCCAACATGGGCATTCTGCCGCGCACCGAGGAGATTGACACCATCCGGGATAAGCGCGAACGGTATATGGCACTTTCTGATGCTGCACAGGCCGCCATGCGGGCATGGGCAGCCGAAGCGGAACACTGAGGTGGATTATGAAAATTTTACTGGACGCAATGGGCGGCGATAACGCCCCGAAATCGACCGTACAGGGCGCAGCCGATGCGGTAAAAGAGTTTGGTGATGGCATGACCCTGGCCCTGCTGGGTGATGAAGCCAAGATCAAGGCCGCTGCCCAGGAGCTTGGCGTGGACCTGACCCCCTTTGAGCTGATTCACTGCACCGAGGATGTGGATATGCACGATGACCCGGTCAAGGCCGTGCGCCACAAAACGGATTCCAGCCTGGTCAAAGGCCTGACGATGCTGAAAAACGGCGAGGCGGATGCCTTTGTTTCCGCCGGTTCCACCGGCGCGCTGCATGTGGGCACCAGTTTGATCGTGCGCACCGTCAAGGGGGTCAAGCGCCCGGCGCTGGCTACCTGCATGCCGGGCAAAAAGCAGCCGTTTTTGCTGCTGGACTGCGGCGCAAACGCCGAATGCCGTGCCGAGATGCTGAATGCCTTTGGCACCATGGGCAGCGTGTACATGAATAAGGTCATGGGCCGCAAGGACCCCGCCGTTGCGCTGGTGAACAAAGGCGCCGAGGACACCAAGGGCACCCCGATGTACCGCGAAGCCCACGGCCTGCTGAAAGCAAACCCGGCCATCCGCTTTGTGGGCAACATTGAGCCGCGTGATATTATGGCTGGTGAGGTGGACGTTATCGTCTGCGACGGCTTTGTGGGCAATGTGGTGCTGAAGCTGACCGAGGGTGTGGCAGGTACTTTGCTGGGCATGCTGAAAGATATCTTTATGCAGAGCATTGTGACCAAGCTGTGCTACCTTGGCGTAAAAGGCGGGCTGCGCAATCTGAAGCACATGATGGACTCTGAGGAGATCGGCGGCGCACCGCTGCTGGGCGCGGCAAAGCCGGTCATCAAGGCACACGGTTCCAGCAAGGCCAAGGGCATCAAGAACGCCATCCGCCAGGCAAAGCTGTGCGTTGCCAATGACCTGTGCGGCACCATGCAGAGCGCCCTGGCCGAAGTAGCCGCCAAGGCCGCAGCAGAAAAGACAGACACGGAATAAAACGGCATATCGTGCGAAAATTGAAATGTTATGCCCGCCCATTGGAAATGGCCGGTACCAAAATATAGGCAGCGGGCGCACAATGTGCACCCCTACGGGATAGCCGCAAAACCAAAGCCCATTGCAGGGGCGGGCATTGCCCGCCCGGCCTGCAAAACATCCCGATATACAATCGCAAAACAGAGAGAACGAAAGGTAAGGCAATCTTATGACCACGCGTACCCCTGAGGAATTGGAAGAAAAGCTGCATTACCATTTTAAGAATAAAGAACTGCTCATCACGGCGCTGACCCACAGCTCTTACGCCAACGAGAGCAAAACCCCTACGCTGTATAACGAGCGGCTGGAATTTTTGGGCGACAGTGTGCTGTCCGTTGTGGTGGCAAACTATCTGTTCCACCATTCCACCCGCCCGGAGGGCGAACTGTCCCGCATGCGCGCTTCGCTGGTCAGCGAGGACGCGCTGTTCCAGTTTGCGCAGGAGATCGACCTGGGTTCTTACCTGCGGCTGGGCCGCGGCGAGGAGCTGGGCGGCGGGCGCTGCCGCCCCAGCGTGGTTTCGGATGCGTTTGAAGCCACCATTGCCGCTTTGTTCCTGGACGGCGGCATTGAGACCGCCCGCAACTTTATCCTGCCGTTCATCACGGAGGGCAAAACCGCCGAGGATGACCACAAGACCGCCCTGCAGGAAGTGGTGCAGAAACACCCGGACGACCGCCTGACCTACACCGTGACAGGGGAATCCGGCCCGGCGCATGATAAGCGGTTCCAGGTTACTGTGGCGCTGAACGGCAAGGCGCTGGCTGTGGGCGAAGGCCGCAGCAAAAAGGCTGCGGAACAGCAGGCTGCCAAAGCGGCGCTGACCAAGCTGGAACAGCAGGCATAAAAAGGGGCATCTATGCGCTTAAAAGAACTTGAGATACAGGGCTTCAAGTCCTTCCCGGATAAAACGCGGATCACCATTGGCGAAGGCATTACCGGTGTTGTGGGGCCGAACGGCTCCGGCAAAAGCAACATTTCGGATTCCATCCGGTGGGTTCTGGGCGAAACCAGCTCCAAACAGCTGCGCGGTGCGGGCAAGATGGAGGACGTTATTTTTGGCGGCACCCAGACCCGCGGCGCAATGGGCTATGCGGCGGTATCGCTGACCATTGATAACTCCGATCATGGGCTGGAAATGGACGCGGACGAAGTAACCATTGGCCGCCGCTATTACCGCAGCGGGGAGAGCGAGTATACCATCAACGGCCAGAGCGTGCGCTTAAAAGATGTGTACGAGCTGCTGCTGGATACCGGCCTTGGGCGCGATGGCTACGCCATTGTGGGTCAGGGGCGCATTGCGGAGATCGTTGGTGCAAAATCCACCGAGCGGCGCGAGATTTTTGAGGAAGCATCTGGCATTGCCAAATACCGCTACCGCAAAAATGAAGCCGAACGCCGCCTGGCCGCGGCGGAGGGCAATCTGGAACGCCTGCGGGATATTCTGGGGGAGCTGGAAAAGCGGGTTGGACCCCTGAAACGCGACAGCGAAAAGGCGGAGCAGTTCCTGGCATATTCCGAGACCCGCAAGGGGCTGGAAATTACCCTGTGGGTGGATTCAATCCGCCGCGCACAGGATACGGTGCGGGACCAGCAGCGCAAGTATGAGGCGGCGGAAAGCGACTATGCACGCATTTCCCACCAGCTGGATGAATTTGACACCCGCACCGAAGCCCTGCGCGCCGAAGCTCAGCAGCTGATGCTGCAGGTGGAGGAAGCGAACGCTGAGATCCGCACCATTACCGAGCAGAACGCCGGGAGCGAAAGCCAGCTGGCAGTTTTGCAGAACGAAACCGAACACGCGAACGAGCAGATCCGCAGCGCCAGCGATGAGCTGACCCGCGCCGGGGAAGGCGCAAAGGGGATTGCGCAGGAAGCGGACGAGCACAAAGCGGAAATCACCCAGCTGCAAACCGTGCTGCAAAATCTGGATGCCGAGGCGGACAAGCTGCGCCAGCAGCTGAACACGCTGGAACAGCAGGCACTGCAAAGCGGTGAGCGGCGGGAGATTGTGAGCGCCGCCATGGCCCGCATGCAGCAGAATGCCACTGCCCTGCAGGTGCGGGGTGCGGGGCTGCAATCCGCCGTGGAAGCGGCCCGCGCCCAGCTGAACGGCCTGAAAAACCAGGAAGCCGCCGCGGGTGATGTGGCACAAAAACTGACCGAGGAACGGGACACTGCTGCCGAGCACCTGAAAGAGTGCGAGGAAGCCGTGACCCGCAACGATAACATCCGCTCCGGCTTAAAGCTCAAGCTGGAAAGCCGTCGCCGCCAGCAGGCGGAAGCCGCTGAAGCTTTGCAGAAGGCCGCAGCGGATAAAAACAACACCGCCCAGCGCATCCGCATTCTGGAGGATCTGGAGCGCAACATGGACGGCTATCAGCAGAGCGTAAAAGCCGTCATGCGCGCCGCGGGCGGTGGGCGGCTGCGGGGCATCATCGGCCCGGTGGCCGGTATCCTGAGCGTGCGCAAGGGGTACGAAATCGCGATTGAAACGGCACTTGGCTTTGCGCTGCAGAACATTGTGGTGCAGGACCAAGGCTGCGCCCGCGCGGCCATCACCTTTTTGAAGGAAGAACGCGCCGGACGCGCAACCTTCCTGCCGCTGGATACCGTGCAGGGCAGCCGATTCAATGGCCGCCTGACCGGCACGGCGGAGGTGGCCGCCGACCTGGTGGAGACCGCCCCCCAGTACCAGCATATTATTGATAACCTGCTGGGCCGCATTATTGTGGTGGAGGATCTGGGCGAAGCGTCGGTGGTGGCCAAAAATCTTGGCTACCGCAACCGCATTGTCACAATGGACGGCCAGGTCATCAACGCAGGCGGTTCCTTTACCGGCGGTTCCACCGCGCGCAGCGTGGGTGTGTTCAGCCGCAAGCAGGAACTGGACGAACTGCGTGCCAAGGTGCTGAAACTGGACGAGCGCCGCGCAGCAGCCGAAAAGGAAGCCGCCGCCCGCAAAGCGGAGGTGGATAATCTGACCGCCCGGCTGGCCGGTGCCGAGAGCGAGGGCATGACCGCCGCTGCGGCCCGCCTGAAAGCCGAGATGGAGCTGGATCAGCTGAACACCGCGCTGGAAGAGGGCAAGAATGCTGCCGCCCACCGCGGGCAGGAGATCGCCGCGCTGGAACAGCAGCTGCGGGAGAACACTGCGGCCGCCGCCCAGGCAGAAAACGCCCGCAAACAGGCGGAAGCCGAGATTGAAACGCACCGCAAAGAGCTGGAAAGCCTGGGCGCTTCCACCAGCGATGTGACCCGCCAGCGGGAGGAAGCATCGCAGAAACTTTCGGATAACCGAATGCAGAAGCTGCGCACCGAGAAGGACCTGAGCCTGCACGAAGCAGCGCTGGAAAACCTGAAAGGCCGCAGCGGCGAAGCCGAAGCCCGCGTGCGGGAACTGCAGGCCAATGTGGCCGCCGCCAAAGAGCGCATTGCCGCCAATGAGCTGCGCGCCAATGAAATCAAGCGAGCCAGCGAAGAAAACAAACAGAAGATCACCGCGGCGGAGGAAACCATCCGCAAGGCTAATGCCGAGCGCATGGAAAAGGAAGCCGCTGTGACCCGCCTGACCCAGGAAAACCGCACCCTGACCGATGAGCGCGAGCGGATGAGCGGCGAGATGGCCCGCCTGGCCGAGCGCAAGACCGCGGCGGAAACTGAGCTGAACACCACTGCATCCAAGCTGTGGGAGGAATACCAGCTGACCGAAGCCGAGGCGGAAAAGCTCTGTGTACCCTTTGCCAATGTGGCAGACCTGCGCCGCCAGGTGGCCGAAGTGCGCGGCAAGATCCGCGCGCTGGGCAACGTGAATGTGGGCGCGATCGAAGAGTACAAGGAAGTTAAAGAACGGTACGACTTCATGAAAGCACAGGTCACCGATGTGGAGAAATCCCGCGCGGAGCTGAACCGAATGATTGCCGAGCTGTGCAGCGAAATGCAGGAGATGTTCACCGCCAGCTTTAAGGAGATCAACCGCAACTTCGGTGCGATCTTCCGCGAGCTGTTCGGCGGCGGTTCGGCGAGGCTCTATCTTTCGGATGAGAACGATGTGCTGAACTCCGGCATTGAAATTCAGGTTTCGCCCCCCGGCAAGGTCATCAAAAACCTGTCGGCTCTGTCCGGCGGCGAACAGGCGCTGGTGGCCATCAGCATTTATTTTGCCATTCTGGCCGTCAACCCGTCGCCGTTCTGCATCCTGGACGAAATTGAAGCTGCACTGGACGATGTGAACGTTACGCGCTATGCGCAGTATCTGCGCCGCATGACCGAACGCACCCAGTTCATCGTTATCACCCACCGCCGCGGCACCATGGAAGCAGCTGATGTGCTGTACGGCGTGACCATGCAGGAGGATGGTGTTTCCAAGATCCTGCGCCTTGACCTTGAAAACGTTTCCGCTGATCTGATCAGTTAATTCAAAGGAGGAACCGCCATGGGATTCTTCGATATTTTTAAGAAAAAGAAGAAAATGAGCGATGGCCTGGAAAAAACCAGAACGGACTTTTTCCAGAACATCGTCAACACCTTGACCAGCTCTGTTATTGATGATGACCTGTATAATGATTTGGAAGAGCAGCTGATTCTGGCCGATGTCGGCCCCAGCTGCGCGGTGCGTTTGGTGGACGAGCTGCGCGACGAGGTAGAGATCAACGGCCTGCATACCGGCCAGGAAGCGCTGGATGCCCTGCGCGATATCATCCGCCGCGAGGTAAGCCCCAAAACTGACCTGGACCTGAGCGGCAAACCGGCGGTTATTCTGGTTGTGGGCGTGAACGGCGTGGGCAAAACCACCACCATTGCCAAGCTGGCTTATCTGTACAAGGATCTGGGCAAGCGGGTCATGCTGGCGGCAGGCGATACCTTCCGCGCAGCGGCCAGCGAACAGCTGGAAACCTGGGCCGACCGTGCCGGGGTGCCGCTGGTCAAGGCGGGCGAGGGCGCTGACCCCGCAGCCGTGATTTTTGATGCGGTCAAATCCGCCACGGCCCGCGGCTATGATATGGTCATTGCCGATACCGCAGGCCGCCTGCACAACAAAAAGGGCCTGATGGACGAACTGGCAAAGATCAGCCGCAGCGTGAAAAAGGCCAGCCCGGATGCCAGTCTGGAAGTGCTGCTGGTGCTGGATGCCATTACCGGCCAGAACGCCATCAGCCAGGCGCAGGAGTTCTGCCGCGCCGCCGGTGCCACCGGCGTTGTGCTGACCAAGCTGGACGGCACCCCTAAGGGTGGCTGCATCATCGGTGTGCACGAAAAGCTGGGCCTGCCCATCCGTTTTGTGGGTGTGGGCGAAAAGATCGACGACCTGATCTTCTTCTCCGCCACCGATTTTGCCGAAGCCCTGCTGCCGGAGGTTCCGCAGCATAAAAAAGAGGAAACGGAGCAGGCAGGGGAGGAACAGGCATGATCGTTTGTGCAGCTACTAACAATGCGGGCAAGCTGAAAGAGCTGCGCCGCATCCTGACCCGCTGCGGCCACGAGGTAAAAAGCCTGCGGGAACTGGGTGTAACCCTGGACCCGGAGGAGACCGGAACCACCTTTGCGGAAAACGCAAAGATTAAGGCCGAAGCCTTTTGCAAGGCAACCGGCCTGCCCACCGTGGCGGATGATTCCGGCCTGTGCGTGGATGCCCTGAACGGGGCACCCGGCGTGTACAGCGCACGCTATGCGGGTGAGCACGGCAACGATGCCGCCAACAACGAAAAGCTGATGGCAGAGATGCAGAATGTGCCGGTGGGACAGCGCGCCGCCAAGTTCGTTTCGGCGGTCTGCCTGATCCTGCCGGATGGGCGGGAGCTGGTTGTGACCGGCGAATGCCCCGGCAGTGTGGCCCTGACCCCGGCGGGCGATAACGGTTTTGGGTATGACCCGCTGTTTGTCCCCGATGCAGTCGGCCTGCCCGGCGGCGGCACGGTACCCAACACTGCACACCGCACCTATGCCGAGCTGGCCGATGCCGAAAAAGACGCCATCAGCCACCGCGGCCGCGCCATGGAAAAGCTGGAAGCCGAGCTCGCCGCATTTTTGGGCGAATGAGCCGCAGAGAAAAACTGAATAGAACGATTTGATTTTGACTGAACAATAAGGAGCGAACAATGTCTTTGACAAGCAAACAGCGCGCCGCACTGCGCGGTATGGCCAACACCATGGAGCCGGTTTTCCAGATTGGCAAGGGCGAAATTGATGAAACGCTGATCAAGGGCGTGGATGACTGCATCAAAGCCCGCGAGCTGATCAAGCTGAAGGTGCTGGAAAACAGCGAGTATGATGCCCGCGAGGCTGCCGACATCCTGTGCGAAGCCATCCATGCAGAGTGCGTGCAGGTGATTGGCCGCAAGTTTGTGCTGTTCCGCAAAAAGCCGAAGGAATCTGCTTATGCGGAACTGCTGAAAAAGTAAGATGAAAGCACTGCTATTTGGCGGCACATTTGACCCGCCCCACGCCGGGCACATGAACAACCTGCGGGCCGCCATGCAGGCGGTGCAGCCGGATGTGGTGCTGGTTATGCCGGCGGGCATCCCACCCCACAAGCACGCCAGCGCAACGCCGGGCGAACTGCGCCTTGCCATGTGCGAATGCTTTAAGGCACTTGGCCCCCAGGTGCAGGTGAGCCAGTGGGAAGTGGACCGCGCGGGCCGCAGCTATACCTATAATACCGTCAGCATGCTGCAGGAAAAGTATCCCGGCGCTCAGCTGTATATGACAATTGGCAGCGATATGCTGGAAACATTTGATGAATGGTACCGCTGGCGGGAAATTTTGGCTATGGTCACCCTGGTGGTGCAAAGCCGGGAACCCGGCGATGGCGACGCTCTGCGTGCAGCAGCCCAAAAGCTGGAAGAAGCAGGCGGGAAGATCATGTTTGCGGATGCCCCGGTGCTGGAGTGTGCCTCCAGCGATATCCGCGCAGGAAAGTATCCCCCTGCCCGGCTGAAGGAGCTGCTGCCCCCGCCGGTGGCGGATGTGATACACCGGAACGGGCTGTACGGCAAGCTGATTTGAAGCCATAGATAGGGTACAATAAAATAGGGAAAGGATGCGGATCTTGATGACAGTGGACGAAGCAAAAGCGCTGGTAAAAAGCCGTTTGAGCGAAAAGCGTTACAAGCACACCATAAATGTAAAAAAAATGGCAGTCAAGCTGGCAAAACGCTATGGCGCGGATGAGGAAAAGGCCGCATTAGCGGCACTTTTGCACGACAGCGCGAAAGAACTGCCCAAGGCAGAGATGTTGCAGATTTTTGCTGACAATGCTATAATAGCTAAAAATGCCGCCAAGCGCCCTGCGCCGGTGTGGCATGGGTACGCGGCCTCGGTTTTGTGCCAGACACAGTGGGGTGTGACGGACCCGGAAATTTTATCTGCCATTGAGTGCCATACCACCGGCAAACAGAACATGAGCCTGTTGGACAAGATTATTTACATGGCGGATATGACCAGTGCCGAACGGGATTACCCCGGTGTGGAGGCGCTGCGTGCCGAGGAAATGCAGAACCTGGACCTGGCGCTGTGCCATGCACTGGAACAAAGCATTGCCTTTGTGCGCGAAAAAGGCAACCCACTGGACCCCGATACCGTTGCCGCACTGGATGATGCCCGCGCGGCCTGCACCCGATAAAGGGGCAGGCACTGCCTTTTGCGGGTGTGCCGTAACCGAATAAGATGAAAGACCAGTTCCCATCGTTTGAATAAAAGGGAGGAACGTTATGAGCGAGATCCGCAGGGTAAACACCGGCGATGCGCCGCGCAATGTCTACCATGCTGGTGACGCGCCGCGCACGGTGAACACCGGGCGTACTGTGAAAACAGGCAGTGCGTTGAATCAGGATGAGTACGAAGCTGCCCGACGCCGTGCACAGCAGCTTGCCG
>OHAT01002896.1_pt1 | contig 12127 bp, 8 predicted proteins | sample 1577141 | NCBI WGS metagenome assembly OHAT01 (sample SAMEA3541578, study PRJEB24748) | human gut metagenome | biome: human gut; feature: human-associated habitat; material: faeces | place: China | collected 2012
AAATGGGCACGTTGAACTTTTTGAGCAGATACGGCAGGCTGCCGATATGGTCTTCATGGCCGTGGGTGATGAAAATGCCTTTGATGCGGTCCTTGTTTTCCAGCACGTAGGTAAAGTCGGGAATGACCAGGTCCACGCCGAACATATCGGAATCCGGGAAAACCAGACCGCAGTCGATGAGGATCATGTCGCCCTGACACTCATACAGAGTGATGTTTTTGCCGACCTCACCGAGACCGCCCAGCGGGCAGATGTGCATGGGGATAGCGGGTGCATCGGACTGAACATTCTGGCCCCGGCGGGGACGGGGTGCACGGTTCTGTTGGGCCTGCACCGGCTTGATTGCCTGCTGTGCATTGTTTTTGCCCCCCTGCTGGGACGATGCCCGGCGCGGCCGCTGCGGCCGGGGCCGAGGCTTGGTGTTATTATTGTTCTGTGCGGCGGCCTCTCCCTGTGCGGGTTCCGCTGCCTGTGCCGCAGACGGGCGGCGGGGACGACGCTGGGGAGTGCGGGGATTTTTTGCTTTTTCGGGTTGCCGTTTGTCGTTGAATTCTTCCATTGAAACCTCCGTCTGATTGCCCGGCAAAGCCGGCATCCGCGCCTTGGCGGATGTCCGGCCCTGCATCAGGTTAAGCGTAATGTATTTGTGTCGCGGCTTGGCCGCAGTATTCCAAAAATTGGAGACCTTGAGTCCCCATATTCCGAACAGACCAGCGCAAGAAATGCACTATCCTTTGTCAGATTTTCGGATGCAGGATCTCTTCTTGGGGCGCGAAAAGCCCGCCTGTTAAGCGCGGCCGGGCCCAAATGCCAGCAAAACACGAACATTGCAGATAAAAACATTATAATTGCTATTGGATAGCTTGTCAATTCTGCAGCCGGACTCCTGCTCCCCTTGCCTGGCGTCGGCAAAGCGGGTATAATGGCAGAAGCAAACCAACTTTTCCAATGCTCAGTATGGACAATATAGCAGGAGTTCAACATGAAACACATCGAAATCTACACCGACGGTTCCTGCAGCGGCAATCCCGGTCCCGGCGGCTGGGGGGCAATTCTGCGTTTTCGCACGGCTGAAAAGGTTTATGAAAAGGAGCTTTCCGGTGGCGAGGCCGGTACCACTAATAACCGCATGGAGCTGACCGGCCTTTTGGAAGCGCTGCGCCAGTTGAAAGAGCCCTGCGACATCGACCTGTATTCCGACAGCCAGTATGTCATCAACGGGCTGGAAAAAGGCTGGGCCAAAGGCTGGCGGGCCCGCGGCTGGAAAAAGGCCGACAAATCCCCTGCCCTGAACTCCGACCTGTGGGCCCAGTTGCTGGCCGAAAGCGAAAAGCATGTCATCCACTACCACTGGCTCAAAGGACACGCCGGGCATCCCGAAAACGAGCGCTGTGACCGTCTGGCCGTTGCGCAGAGTAAGAAATACGGCGGCAGGCAGGCCTGACCCGCTTTTCTACCCACTGTAAAGGAGAAATCGTCATGGAAACTATGGGCTTCAACACCTACGAAAAGCAGGACCGCGTGCTGGTGGGCATGAGCGGCGGCGTGGATTCCAGTGTGACGGTGCGCATCCTGCAGGAACAGGGCTTTGCCGTACAGGGCGCAGTCATTCGCTTTTCCCCCGCCCACGACGGTGCGGTCGCCGCTGCCAAAGATGCCGCCCGTTCTTTGGGGATTGACGTGCATGTGATCGACGCCGCCGAGACATTTGACCGGGAAGTTGTCACGCCGTTTTGCCAAAGCTACTGTGAGGGCCGGACTCCCAACCCCTGCATTCTCTGTAATCCGGCGGTCAAGTTCCGGCTGCTGGCCGAGAAGGCGGACGAGCTGGACATCCCCTATCTGGCGACCGGGCACTATGCCCGCATTGAGCGCTGTACCGACGGCGTCTGCCGCCTCTGCACCGCCGAGAGCACGGCCCGGGACCAGAGTTATATGCTTTACCGGCTGGGGCCGGACATTCTGGATCGGCTGATCCTGCCGCTGGGCGAATTCGAAAAAACAGATGTGCGCGACATTGCCCGCGACATCGAGCTGAACTGTGCCGATACCCCCGACTCCATGGAAATCTGTTTCATTCCGGACGGCGACTACGCCGCCTGGCTGGAGGCCCGAGGCGCGGTGCCGCCGCCGGGCCATTTTGTGGACCGGACCGGCCGGGTGCTGGGCCGGCACCGGGGTATCCATCGCTATACCATCGGTCAGCGCCGGGGGCTGGGTATCCCGGCGGCCCACCGGCTGTTTGTCTCGGAGATCCGCCCGGAGACCCAGGAGGGGGTCCTCTCCGACGGCACGGACCTTATGGCGGACACGGTCTGGGGGGAGGACTTTAACCCGTTGGCCCCTCTGACCGAAGGGGAAGAACTGACGGTGCGTCTGCGCCACTCTAAAACCGAGACCCCTGCCCGATTCTATCCAGAGGGGACGGGAGGGCGGCTGGAGCTTCTCACCCCCGCCCGAGCGCCCACGCCGGGCCAGCTGGCGGTGCTCTATCGGGGGGACTGGGTCCTGGGCAGCTTGTGGATTACCCGGGCCCGACGCATCCCGGGATAACCCCGTCCCCACCGAGGCGCCGCCCCGGCGGCGGGGAAGGGAGAGAAGAAAGAGGGAAGCCGAATGGAACTGGAACGTGTCAAGGGCAACACCTGGGTGCTGAAAAGCTGGGAGCTCATCCCCCTCTACCAGGTGGACGACACCCGGTGCATCCTGCTGGACACGGGCACCGTGGACCAGCGGGCGGAACTGGAGGCCGCCCTGGACCAGGCGGGGCTGACGCCGGTGGCCATTCTGGGCAGCCATGCCCACATCGACCACATGGGGTCCTATGGATATTTTCAAAAAACCCGGGGGGCCGTCCTGGCTCTGACCCTAGGGGAGGCGGGACAGCTCTTTTCCCCCCTGGGTCTGCAGCTGCAGTACTACAATCTGTCCCTGGGGGCCTTTGGGCAGTACCCAGAGCTGGAGAGTGCCCCCTGTCTGCCTGACCGGATCATTCTGCCCCAGGAGCGGGAGGGCACCCTGTGCGGGGACCTTCGGCCTGGTGCGGACGCCGGGGCACACGGTGGATCACATCTGCGTGCGGACCCCGGACAATGTGCTCTATGTGGGGGATGCCATGATGACCGGCCGGGTCCTCCACCGGGCCAAGTTTCCCTATGCCTTCTCCATGAAGGTCTATCTGGAATCCCTGGCAAAGCTGCGCCAGGAGAGCGCGGACCGGTTCATTGTGGCCCATCGGGGTGTTTACCGGGAAATTTTGCCCTTTATTGACCTGGAGCTTCGGTTTTTGACCCAGCGGATGGAGGACCTGCTGACCTTGGTGGGGGAGAGCACCACCCCCAAGGAATTGACCGAGGCCATCTGCCGGACCTACCAGGTTCGGACCAAAAATCCCCGCCATCTGGCCTATTTTGAACAGGCCAGTCAAACGTACCTCCATTACCTGACCGACCGGGGGGACCTGGAATTGGTGATGGCAGAGGATCAGCTTCGCTACCGCCGGGTAAACCGGCGGCGGGAGAGGCTCACCCTGCCCCCCACAGGACGGTTTCGATAGGGGAAGAGATACGGCGGGAGGAACGTGAAGTTGTAGGATAAGGAGGGAATCGCTATGGAATTAGAACAAGTCAAGGGGAATACCTGGGTGCTGAAAAGCTGGGAGCTCATCCCCTTTTACAAGCTGGACGACAGCCATTGTATTCTCTTGGACACCGGTCTGAACGATCAGCGGGAAGACCTGGAGGGAAGCCTTCGGGAAGCGGGGCTCACGCCCGTGGGTGTGATTTGCAGCCACGCCCACATTGATCACATGGGCAATGTGGCCTATCTCAAACAGACCTACGGCACCCAACTGGCCATGTCCCTGGGGGAGGCGGGGCACCAGATGTCCTACCTGGGCCTGAATATCACCAACTACCTCATGTCCCCGGAGGACGTGGTGGAGTCGCCGCCGCTGCACGGGACCCCCTGCCTGGCCGACCGGATCATTCTGCCCACAGAGGATCGGATCACCTTCTGCGGGGCCACCTTCGACATCATCCACACCCCCGGCCACACGGTGGACCACATCTGTACCCGTACACCGGACAATGTCCTGTACCTGGGGGACGCCATGATGACCGGCCGCACCCTCCACCACTCCAAATTCCCCTTTGCCTTCTGCGTGCGGGACTATCTGGACTCCATGCGGAAAATGCGGACCGAGCCGGCGGACAAATTCATCGTGGCCCATTACGGCATCTATGATGAGATTCTCCCTCTGGTGGATATGGAGGCCCGGTTCTTTGCCGAGCGGATGGTGGACCTGCTGGACCTGGTGGATGGCCCCACCACCCCGGCCAAGATGGCTGCGGACATCTGCCGGACCTATCACATTGATGCCGGGGACCTGAGAAATCTGTCCTACTTTGCCACCTCCAGCCTGTCCTATATCAACTATCTGCGGGGGCTGGGCTATTTGGAGGCCTACATTGAGGATAACCAGATTTTCTACCGCCGGACCCCCGCCTCTTACGAGCGCAAGGAGCAGAAAAGCCAGTCGGTGCTGCCGAAGACAGGACAGTTCCGGTGAGAACGAATGAGATGAAAACGCAAGCCGCACAGCCAAAGTTGGCTGTGCGGCTTTTTCTATGGGCAGGGGACGACGGGGCAGGCCCTCACTCCGGCCGTGTGGTTTGGAACAGCGGGCTTTCCTGGAGCCACTCCTCCAGGGCCTGCTGCCAAGCGGGCAGAAAGGCGGTGAGAGAGGTGGTGTCCCATGGTGTTTTTTCCACGGTGCCCCGGGCAGGGGTGTCCGACCCTTCCAGGGGCAGCTCCCACGAAAAGCGATCCCCATTGCCCACCAGGGCTTGGAAGACGGTGCCGCAGAAGCGAAGGTATTCCGTGGCAGAGGAGAGGGCGCCTTGGGGACAGGCTTCCTGGAACTGGAGGGTGATCCCATAGGGAGCGCGTTCCGTCTGCAGGGCGATCTGGTAGGGGCCCACTGCCTGGGAGAGGTGCAGTTCCTCCAGAATGGCCAGGCAGGCCGAGGGGCTGCCCAGATAGGGGGTTTTCAGGGCATAGAGGTCTTCCGCCCATCCCTCTCTCAGATAGGAGGACAGGGAGGTCTGAAAAGCGCGCCACCGGGGGTCCTGGAGGAGGGATTCCGGGAGGATCGCCTTCTTTTGCGAGGCAGAATAGCCGTCGTGGTTGAGGCGGACCAGAACAGGGGCCCCGGTCTCCCCAAGAAAGAGACAAAACTGGGTCCCCCGGTTGGCGTTGGTGAGGAGGAGGGCGCCGTTCGGCAGGGAGAACTGCGCCAGGGGAGTGTAGTCCTCTTGGTCGTAGTCCCGAAGAAGGGAGACCAAGGATGTCTGGAGTTCCTCAGGAAGTCGCACCGGGGTGCCGCGCAGCTGGAGGTAGGTCTCTGTGATGGCGACCCCTTCCATCTGGTCCTCCGGTACCCCGGGGTTGGCCAGAATCAGGACGATGGTGGCCGCACACACCAGCAGCGCGATCCCTGCCACCCAGACCGGGGGCCGTTTATAGTCCAGTACGTGCCGGATGCGTCCCTTGGGGTCCTCCTCCCCAAAGGCCAGGGGCACCGCCTGGGGCAGCTTGCCGCTGTGTCCCAGGTGCAGCAGGGCGGCGGCGTATTGGGCGGTGTCCTTGGCGCCAAAGCGCCGGATGACGGCCTGGTCGCAGGCGGTCTCCAAATCCCGGCAGAACAGGCGGTAGGCCAGCCAGAGAAGGGGGTTGCACCAGTGCAGGCACAGCGCCAGCCAGGCCAGGGGCTTGGTCAGGTGATCCCGCCGCCGCAGGTGGGCCTGCTCGTGGAGAAGGACGTAGGGCCGGTCCTGGGGGTCCAGCCCCACGGGGAGATAGATTTTAGGGGAGAAAACACCGCAGACAAAGGGGGCGGCAATCTGATCGGTCTCATAGAGGTTGCCCTCTAGCCGGATGGCTTCCCCGGTCCGCCGGCGCAGACGGAGGTAGGAAACGCCCCCCCAAAGGAGCATGCCCAAGGTGCCGGCCCCCCAGAGTCCGACCACCACATCGGTCCGGTCCGGCCCGGCGGAGGCCCCTTGGTCTGCCGGGCCGCCGGTGTCCGCCGGGGCGGGCGCCTGGGCGCGGGAGGAGGCCTCCAGCGCCTGCCCAGCCTGCTGCACGTAGGTGCCCTGGGCGATGGGGGCGGGGACCAGGCTCACGGGAAGGGAGAAGCTCACAGGACAGACCATGCGGACAAAGACCACCATCCACAGCAGACAGGTGATCCACCGGGGCGCCCGTTTCAGAAGCAGACGGAGTCCCATCACGCACAGGGCGGCCACAGAGGCGGTGGTGGTCATGGTGAGAAGGGTTTGCAGAATTTGGTCCATGGGGACCTCCTTTCAGGGGATGGGTCAGTGGGGCGTGCTCTCCAACTGGACCAGGAAGGACAGGGGGCCCGCCGGCTGCCCCGGGGTGGTATAGCCCAGGAAGACGTTCCCGTCCCACTCATAAAGGCGGTAGCCGGTGTCCTGGGTAAAGACATTTTCCACAATGCACCAACGGGCTTCTCCCTGGTGCTGCGCGGGGTCCACGCCATAGCGGGTGAGTTGGTCGTTGGCCGCCTGGGGCTGCCAACGGTAGTAGGGAGTATCATAGTGCACGCCCTGGCTGTCGGAGAAGGAGGTGAGGGCAAAAACATCACTCCACAGTTCGCTGAAGATGCCATGGGAGCGGCCCGCCTCGAGGGGGAAGGGGCCGTCATACCCGGGCGCGCAGTAGAGCACCTGTTCGGTGTCTCGGTAGCGGCCGAAGAGGGTGATCTGAGCGGCGCTGCCGGCCTGCTTCATCTGCCGGTAGGTCTCCCGGAAGGCCTCCTGGGTTTGCGGGGGCGTGTCCTGGCCGGAGAGGCCATCGGGATAGGTCATATAGCTCCCAGTCCCGTGGAGGGAGCCCTGGGCCCCGAAGGTCCAGTCGATGTAGAAGAGCGTATCGTCCAGAGCGAACAGGGCGGAAGAGGCCAGGTCCAGATAGGGGATCAGGCGGGCCGCGTCGGTGGCCAGGACGGGCGGGGTGTCCAGATAGACGGTCAGAATCGTGGGATCGGGGGACTCGCCCTGGAAAACCTCAACCGTATAGGGGCCTGTGAAGGCGCGGAGGTTCAATTCCTCCAGCACTTGTTCCGCCGCCTGCTTTGTCTGGAGGGAGCAGCCCCGGCGGGTATAGAGGGTGTCCGGGCGGGTGACCCAGAGATATTCTTCCAGGGAAGCTTCCCAGGCCAGATAGGCCTGCTCCAGCTGACCGGTCATACGGTACGGTTGGGATTCCCGGTCTTTTCCGCCGGAGGAAGTCGTATGGACCAGGAGAGGGTGGTCCCCGCGAAAAATTTCCCAGTGGTCTTTCTTGCCCGAGAGAAGGATTCTGGTGTCCGTTTCAAAGGAGAGGGAAGACATGGGCTCCAGATCTCCGTCATATCGGTTGCAGAGAGCCAGCAGCTCCACCAGCAAGGGCTCTGGGAGGGGGAGAGTCTCCCCATAGGAGAAAACCATCCCCTCGTCAACGGGCCTGCCCTCCAGTCGGCCGTTGGTGTCCCCCAACAGGAAAAGACCGGCCGCAAGGCAGGCCGCCGCAGTGGCCAGAATGAGCCAGAGAGCGGGCCTGCGGTAGGAGAGCACAGCCCGGATGCGTCCCTTGGTGTCCTCCGTGCCAAAGGCCAGGGGAACAGCGGCGGGGAAGCCGGACCGGCACCCCAGGTGCAGAAGGGTGGCGGCGTACCGGGCGGTGTCCTCTCGCCCCAGCGGACGGATCACCGCCTGGTCGCAGGCGGCCTCCACGTCCCGGCAGAACAGGCGGTAGGCCAGCCACAGAAGGGGGTTGAACCAGTGCAGGCACAGGGCCAGATAGGCCAGGGGCTTGGTCCAGTGGTCCCGCCGGTGCAGATGGGCCCGCTCATGGAGCAGGACATAGTGACGGTCTTCCGCTGGGAGGGAGGCGGGGAGATAGATCCGAGGGCGGAGCAAGCCGCAGACGAAGGGGGTGGAGACGCGGTCGCTCTCATAGACCCCTTTCTCCACCGGCACGGCCTCCGCCACCTGCCAGCGGAGTCTGGCGTAGGAGACTGCGGCCCAAAGCAGGGCGGCCCCTGCCCCCGCGGCCCACACCCCGGTGAGCAAGGCGGGCCGTGGAATATCCGCTGGCGCGGCTGGGGCCGGTGGGGTCCCGTCTCCGGCGGAAAGGGTGTGCTCGGCCGGGGCGGGCGTGTCTTGGACGGGGACCGTTTCCTGGGCCGGCCCGGGCTCGGCGGGGAGGAGGTGCTGGACATAGGCCCCGCTGGTGATGGCCTGGGGCACCAGGCTCACCGGCAGAGACAGCCCCACAGGACAGATCATCCGAAGAAACACCACCCCCCACAGGGCACAGGTGATCCACCGGGGGAGCGGCCTCAGGACCAGGCGCAGGAGCATCACAATGCCGGCCACCAGGGCGGCGGTGACGGACATGGTCAGAAGGGTGGAAAGGAACGTGTCCATAAAAGGGCCTCCTTTCTGGGGGAGTGGGAAAGGGTGTCAATGGGACTGCCGGTATTCCTCCAGCATTTGCTCAATTTCAGCGGCCTCCTGGTCGCTGACACTGCCGGCCCGGAGAAAGGCGGCCAGGAAACTGGGCAGAGAGCCGTGGAAGGAGCGCTGCAGGACCTCCTGCCCGTCCGCCTGCTGCACAGTGGCCCGGTCCACCAGGGAGGTGACCACGGCGGCCTCGTTCTTCAGGCAGCCCTTGTCGCACAGGCGCTTGATGACGGTGTAGGTGGTGGTGCGCTTCCAGCCCAGCTGTGCCTGGGCCAGCTTGCACAGCTGGGGGGAGGAGATGGGCTCAGAGGACCAGACCAAGTCCAAAAGACGGTGGTCGGCCAGGGAGAGGGAAGGGGGAGATTTCATGGGACATACCTCCAGTCGAATGTTTTAGACAACGTTAGTCTAACAGATTAGACTGGCGTTGTCAAGAAAAAACCCGCGCCCCGGAAAAGGGGAGCGGGTCGGGAGATCAAATGACCTGGAAGAGATAAAATTTGAGATACTCGGTCTCGGGCACGCCCCATAGAATGGGGTGGTCCGGGGCTTGCCGCCGGTCCGCGATTTGCCGGAGGGAGACGGCGGCGTCAGCGGCGGCCTCCCAGAGCATCCGGCGGAAGAGGTCGGGGGTCATGAAATGGGAGCAGGAGCAGGTGGCCAGGTAGCCGCCCCGGGGGAGGAGCTTCATGGCTTTGAGGTTGATCTCCTTATACCCCCGGTAGGCATTTTTCACCGTGGCCCCGCTTTTGGTAAAGGCGGGGGGGTCTAAGATGATGTAGTCGTAGGGGTGTTTCTTCTCCCGGGCCAGCTCTGTGAGCAGGGAAAAAACGTCGGCCTTCACCACGTCAACGCGGTCCTCCAGGCCGTTGCGGGCCACGTTGCGCCGGGTGAGGGCCACGGCGTCCTGGGAGATGTCCACAGCGGTGACGTGGGCGGCGCCTGCCTTGGCGCAGTTGAGGGCGAAAGCCCCTGTGTGGGTGCAGCAGTCCAGAATCCGCCGGCCTGGAGCCAGGGCCGCGGCGGCCCGGCGGTTGTATTTCTGGTCCAGAAAAAACCCGGTCTTTTGGCCGTTGATGTAGTCCACATCGTAGGAGATTCCGTTTTCCACCAAGGTGATGTGGCCGTCCAGGTCGGTGGCCAGGCCGGGGAGGGGATAGAACCCCTTCTCCCGGGGCAGCCCCTCCTTGTCCCGCAGGGGGGCCTCGTTGCGCTCATAGATGGCCCGCACCGCCACGCCGTAACCGGCCAGCAGTTCCACCAGAAGGGAATAGAGCAGAGACTTTCGGACCTCCATCCCCAGGGAGAGAACCTCCGTGACCAGAATGTCCCCGAAAAGGTCCACGGTGAGCCCGGGGAACTGGTCGGCCTCCCCGAAGATCAGCCGGGCGCAGGAAAAGTCGTCCCCCATGACGGTCTTCCGGTAGTCCAGGGCGTATTGGAGCCGCCGCCGCCAAAAGGCCTCATCAAACCGGTCGTTGGTGTTTCGGGAGAGCAGACGGACCCGAATCTTCGAGTGATCGTTGAGCAGCCCCGTGCCCAGCCAGCGGCTTTTCTGGGAGACCACATCCACCAGGTCTCCGTTTTCACAGGGCCGGTCGGGACCGGTGGTCTCCACCCCGTAGACCCAGGGATGCCCGGCCCGGATGGCCCGGGCGGCCTTTTCATTGACGGTGAGAATGGGATAGGGACGTGTGGCCATGGCGTGGGCCTCCTTTGTGGATTTGAAAAGAATGGGACTGCGATTATACTGGTTTTCTCCCGGGCATGCAAGGGGGGAGGGGGCTGGAAGCCTTTTTTGGAAAGAAGGGGCCTGCCCTCTGGCCATTCGCGCCGGGCCGTGGTACAATACCGGTATCAAACAAGACAGGAGGCGGTGGCCATGGGAAAGAAAATTCGGCTGCTGGCGCTGGACCTGGACGGGACGCTGCTCAACGGGGCCAAGCAGATCACCCCCCGGACCCAGGCGGCGCTGGAGCGGGCCAGGCAGCAGGGGGTTCTGATGGTGCCTGTGACAGGCCGCCCGGCCCAGGGTCTGCCGCCGGCGGTGCTGTCCCTGCCGGGGCTGCGGTACGCGGTCACCTCCAACGGGGCCACCATTCGGGACCTGGTGGAGCAGCGGGTGCTGCTGGAAAAGCATCTGGCCCCTGCCCTCTGCTTGCAGGTGCTGGCCCGGTGCGCCCACATTCCCATGATCCGGCAGGTGTTCCGGGCGGGGGTGGGCTATCTCTCCCGGCCGGACTATGAGACCCTCCGGGCCCGGTACGCGGGGACGGCCATGCTGCAGTACCACCTGGATACCCGGCAGGTCCTGCCGGGAACGGTGGAGGAATTCCTGGCGGCGGATGCCCGCCCGGTGGAGGAGCTTTTCTTCCTCACCGACAGTCCCCAGACCAAGCAGGCCCTGCGGCAGTGCCTCGCGGACCTGCCGGGCATCGGCTTTGCCGATCCCTTTCCCAATGACCTGGAGGTGATTGCCGGGGAGATTGACAAGGGAGAGGCCCTGCGGTATCTCCTGGACCGGCTGGACATTGCCCCTGAGGAGGTGCTGGCCATGGGGGATGGCGGCAGTGATCTTCCCCTGCTCCAGGGAAATGGAGAACTGGTGACGGTCCTGGCGGAAAATCTCGTTATTGGTGGCAGCTTTCACCACGCCGCAGTTGGTCACAGCACGCATGGCGACCTGTTTGGCCAAATCACTGTCAAATGCCTTTTCGTAGGCTTCCAGTTGTTCCATTGTGATGTTCTTGTCCATGTTCCTACATTCCTTTCTAATTATTATAGTATCTATTGCGATTAACTCCCTCGTGTTTTACACGGTTTTGCCCATTTCCTCCAGAATCTCCCGGATCACGACCCGCTCGTCAAAGGGGTATTTCTTTCCCTGGATCTCCTGGTAATCCTCATGGCCTTTGCCCGCCAGGACGATAATGTCCCCGTCCTGGGCGTTTTCCAAACACCAGCGGATGGCTTCCCGCCGGTCGGGGATCTCAATATACTTACCGTCGGTTTTTGCCATGCCGATCTTGATGTCGGCGATGATATCCAACACATCTTCAAACCGGGAATTGTCCGCTGTGATGACGGAAAGGTCCGCCAGCCTGCCGCTGGCCTCGCCCATCTCATACCGACGCACTTTGGGACGGTTGCCGCCGGCGCCAAACATACAGATCAGCCGTTTGGGATGATATTCCCGCAGGGTGGTCAAAATATTTTCCATGCTCACCGCGTTGTGAGCGTAATCCAACAGCAATGTGTAATTGCCCGGCACAGGAACGGGTTCCACCCGGCCTTTGACTTTCACCGTAGCAAGGCCCTGTTTCATGGCCTCCACCGGGATGCCCAGCTCATGGCAGCAGCCGATGGCTGCCAGCGCGTTATAGGCGTTGAACCGGCCGGGGATATCCACCTCGGCGGTAAACTCCTCTTCCCCGGACACATCAAAGGCAATGCCCAAAAAGCCCTGGCGGGTCAGGTGGCGGCAATTCGCCCCCCGCAGGTCCGCGGGCTTTTCAAAGCCATAGGTTTTCACCTGGCAGGTATGCCCCCGGAGAATTCCCTCCAAGCTGGGGTCGTCGGCGTTCATCACGCCGGTT
>OHAT01002901.1_pt1 | contig 12121 bp, 11 predicted proteins | sample 1577141 | NCBI WGS metagenome assembly OHAT01 (sample SAMEA3541578, study PRJEB24748) | human gut metagenome | biome: human gut; feature: human-associated habitat; material: faeces | place: China | collected 2012
GGCGTTCCTCCGGGGAAATGGCAGCGCCGTGCTCGGCCTCGTAGGCACGGGCTTTTTGTAAAGTCAAATCGTTCATGGAATCCTCCAAAGGAAAGAATTCTTATGCGTAGTAAGCATCCAGATATTTCTGCATAATGCCCAGATAGTCGGACAGGCCGTAGTCTTCCAGCTTGCTCAGATATTCGTTCCACTCTGCATCCGTAGTGCCGTTCATGATCCAGTCGGCCTTCTGCGTATTCATGTAGGTCTGCAGATCTGCCTGCAGGTTAGAGACCTGCTCGGTGTCCTCGTTGCTCATAAAGACATTGGGATAGACATAATCGTTGTTCATATCCGGGGTGTAGATCTCCTTGATCCAGTCCAGACGATACTGTGCATCGTCCGGGCAGGTAACGTATACACCATAGTAATCATCCAGAACCGCCAGAGGTCCACTGACACACTGCGCTTCACGGACTTCCACGGGAGAAGCATCGCCCAGAGGAGCGTGCTTCAGCATGGGCTCGCCCTTATCGTTGGTGGACAGTTCAAAGATGTTAAAGCCTTCCGCATCGCCGTAGGTGCCCCAGTTGTTCTGCGGAGACTGGAGGGGTGCGTACATCTGATCCAGCCATGCGCAAACCAGTGCGGGGTTCTCCGCCTTTGCGGTGACAACGCATCTGCCGCGGGCAAAGCCGCTGGTGAAAGAGCCGTTCTGCGGGGTGATATTGCGGGTATCGGCGGTCAGGGCGGGCAGCGGCTCCCAGTCGGTCAGGTTGTCAATGTTGGCAACATCCCAGCTGAAGCAGACACCATAGCGGCCAGCCTTGCCCTTGGAAACATAGGTGGACCACTCCTGCGTGAAGCACTCCGGGTCAATGAGCTTCTCGGCATACAGCTTGTGCAGCCAGTCCAGACCATCGCGGTAGCCCTGCTGGGTGGCGGCACAGATAACTTTCCGGTCGTTGGTAACGGCAATATGGCGGTCTTTGTCAGCATCGCCGTAGCCTTCGCCAAAGCCATTGATGAGGATGCTGGGGTCCTGATCGCCGTTGTTGACGATGCAGGACATGGGGATGATGTCGCCGTCAATGCCATACTCTGCCTTGATAGAAGCAGCGTTATCACGGAATGCAATCAGCACCTGCTCAAACTCGTCCACCGTGGTGGGCATCGACAGACCGAGGAAGTTCAGCCACTTGGTATTGATGAAGCTCATGTTGCCAATGGTCTGGATGGCGGTCTTTTCTGAGCCGAGCTGCTCGATCCAGGGCAGTGCCCAGATGTGGCCATCGCTGTCGGTGCACATGGTGCGGTACTCCGGGTACTGCTCAAAGACCTTCTGGAGATAAGGCATATTGTTGTCAATGTAGTCTTCCAGATTGAGGATGACACCCTGATCTGCGTAGCGCAGCAGATTGCTGTCGGTAAAATCAGCAGTAAAAACAAAATCCGTCAGGGTGTTGGGGTTGGACATATTCAGGGTGATCTTATCGCTCCACTGGTCGGACTGGATGGCGGTCCAGTCGATGTGCACATTGGTCTGCTCTTCCAGACGCTTGAAGATGGTGCGGTTGTTCGGCTCGGGTTCGCTGCCCACAGGGAAGCTGGTCATACCGGTAAAGGTGACCTTTTCAGACAGCGGAAATGTAACGGCACCGGTCACGTCCACAGCTGCAGCAGCAGAATTACCGCTGCCGGTGGATTTGCCGCCGCCACAGGCAGACAGAGCAGCGGCAGAGCCCGCCAGAGCGCAGACCTTGAGGAAGTTGCGGCGAGAGATCAGCTTTTTCATGGTATTTTCTCCTTTTTTATGTTTCTTTTTTCGTGTAACAGATGAGCGTACCCGCTTATAAAATTCTGGAATATCCTCAGCCTTTAATGGAACCAGCCATGATGCCGGCATCAAAATACTTCTGGAAGAAGGGATACATCACCAGCAGCGGCAGACTGGAAATAATAATGGTTGCATATTTGAGCAGCTCTGCCATCTTGGCACGTTCGGCAGTGCTCTGGATATCTGCGATCATGCCGGATTCCGGCTGGCTCTGGATCAGGATGGAACGCAGCACCAGCTGCAGCGGCTGCTTCGATGCGCTGTTCAGGTAGATCATGGCGTCAAAGTAGCTGTTCCACATTGCCACGAACTGCCACAGGGCCAGAACTGCCACCACCGGCATACAGACGGGCAGCAGGATCTTGAAGAAGTAAAGCATCTCGCTGGCTCCATCCACATCCGCAGCTTCGCGCAGCTCACGCGGGATGCCTTGATAATAGGTACGGGCAATGATCATGTTCCACACGCTGAATGCTCCCGGCAGAATGACCGCCCACATGGAATCCAGCAGACCCAGATTGTTGATGAGCAGGTAGGTGGGGATCAGACCGCCGCTGAAAAACATCGTGATCACAAACAAGGTGTTGAAGATTGCTTTGCCTTTGAAGTCCGGCAGCGACATGGGATAAGCGGCAAGCATCGTCACAGCTACCGAGATGATGGTGAAGATGATCGAGTAAAGTATTGCGTTCTTGAAGCCGACCCAGATCTGCTTGTCCGAAACGACACGCTGGTAAGCATCCAGACTCCACTTGCTGAAATCAAAGGAGATACCCTTGTTTTGCAGAGTGACCGGGTCCATAAAGGACGCGATGACGATGTAGATCATCGGAACGATGATCGCCAGCAGGAACAAGCCCAGAAGTGCGTAGCCGCAGTACAGGATGATCTTATCTTGTCTGGTGTAGAGGGCCATTTTTGATTTTTTCTGTTTTGCCATGGTAAACCCCTCCTTACAAGCCCTTGCCATCGTTCATTTTGGCAACGACCTTGTTCACTGCGATCAGCAGGATGACGTTGACAATGGTGTTGAACAGACCGACTGCCGTGGAGAAGCTGTAATCGCCGTCCAACAGGCCCTTTTTATAAACATACGTTGCAATGATCTCGGCAGTGTTCAGGTTCAGGTCAGTTTGCAGGGCATAGGCCTTTTCAAAACCGATGCTCATGATGTTGCCTGCCTGCAGGATGAACTGAATAACGACCATATCCTTAATGGCGGGCCACTCCACTGTCATGATCTGCTGGATCAGGTTTGCGCCGTCGATCATCGCAGCTTCCTTCAGATCTTTGCTGGCGTTAGAAAGGGATGCGGTGTACATGATGGATGCCCAGCCGGCACCCTGCCAGATGCCGCTGATGATGTAGATGGGGCGGAACGCTTCCGGCAGCGTCATGAAGTTGATGCTGGTGTGAAGCAGGCCGTTCACCGGACCGGTGACACTCAGCAGCACCCGGACGATACCGCACAGCACGATGACCGAGATGAAGTTGGGCATATACAGCACCAGCTGCACCTTCTGCTTGATCTTCTTGCTCTCGATACGGTTGAGCAGGAATGCCAGCAGGATGGGGATCGGGAAGCCCCACAGCAAACCGTAGACGCTCAGCTTCAGGGTGTTGATCAGATAGCGCTGGAAGTCCGGCGAGGACATGAAGCGGGTAAAGTTTTTGAAGCCTACCCACTCGCTGCCCCAGATACCTTTGAAGGGATTGTACTTCTGGAACGCGATCAGCACACCGCCCATGGGAGCGTACTTGAACACCAGCGTCAGCACCACAGCAGGCAGCAGAAACAACAGGTAAAGCTGCCAATGCCGTTTAATGTAGACCCATGTGTTGTGCAGCTTGCGTTCTGCTGTCAGCACAGCCGTTTCCGGCGAGGCCATCTTTGCTTTCATGAATCATTCTCCTCCTTTTGATTTGTACTTTACATTTGCACCTTTGAATTTTACGTTTTTTCATTTCGATTGTGCAAATGTAAAATTCTCTAATTCATTTATACCACGCATACAAGCGAATGTCAACGATAATTCATGGTATACATCAAAAATTATTGTGGATTTGTACAGATGCACAAATCCGAACGTGCGCAAATATGCAAAATGATGATTTGCATTTTTACGTTTGACTAATTTGTGCATTTGCACTATACTGGAGGCATAAAGAATAAGATCCGTCACCAGACTTTATCTATAAAAGAAAGAAAGAACATCCGCCCCTATACTATAAGGAAAGAGGTTGACTTATGGCAACCAAAGTCACCATTCAGGATATTGCAAACGAACTGCAGCTTTCCCGCAACACCGTTTCAAAGGCCATCAACAACACCGGTGTGCTGGCAGATGCCACACGGGAGAAGATCCTGCGCAAAGCCGCCGAAATGGGCTATAAGCAGTTTGCCTATCTGCCGCTGTTTCAGGAAGACGCTGCAAAAGCAGCAGAGCCTTTCCTTCTGCCGAGTGACAAACGGGAGATCGCCATGCTGACGACCCAGTTTCTGAGCAGCTCTCACTTTTCCTCCATGATGCTGGATCGTTTCCAGGCGGAAATCGACCATCTGCACAGCGGCATGACCATTCATCGCATTTCTCCCATAGAGCTGAAAGAGAAAAAACTTCCATCTTCTCTCAACATCCAGCGCACAGCCGGCATCATCTGCTTTGAAGTATTCGACTATGACTACGCACAGATGCTGTGCGATCTGGATGTTCCGCTGCTGTTTGTAGACACCCCTGTGATGGATATGCGTCCTCCTCTTAAAGCTGACCGCCTTTATATGGAAAACCGCATTGAGATCCAGAATGCGGTGGCCCACATGGTCCAGCGCGGCAAAAAACGCATCAGCTTTGCGGGGGATAAAAACCACTGTCAGTCCTTCTTTGAGCGTTATATGGCTTATAAGGATGCAGTGGAGTACTTTGGTCTGACAGAAGGCCTGAGCACCTGTGCGATGCCATCTGGACAGCAGAACTATCCGGCAACCCTGTACGAAACCATACGTCGGTTCAAAACGATGCCGGATGCCTTTGTCTGCGCCAATGACTTTGTTGCCATGGATCTGGTCAAGGCATTGAATGAGCTGGGGTATTCGGTTCCCGATGATATCTGGGTCTGCGGCTTCGATGACAGTCAGGAGGCTTCCTACTTTGTCCCCCGTCTGACTTCGATCCATATCCATGAACAGATCATGGGCTACACCGCTGCCAATCTGCTTATGACCCGCATCGAAGAGCCATCGCTGAACTATCGCACCGTCTATACGGAAACCAACCTGATCCTGCGCGAATCCACAGGAGATTGAGCGAAAGGAGACCCCCCATGCGTGACCTGTGCAATACGGACAAGCCGCTGTTTGCTGTGCTGACGAAATTGACTTACAGTGCTTACCTGAACATCTTATGGCTCGTGTGCAGCCTGCCCATCGTTACCATAGGGGCTTCTACGACCGCATTGTTCTACGTCACACTCAAAATGGCGGAAGATCGGGACGATGGTCTGACCCGGATGTTTTTTAAGGCGTTCCGGGAAAATTTTAAGCCCGCCACAAAACTCTGGCTTATCCTGCTGGCAGTCGGCAGTTTCCTGGCTGCGGATGGCTTTGTGCTGCGCCGAATGTGGAGCGAAAACATTTTCTGGACGCTGCTCACTGCAACGCTTATTGGTGCGGCAGTTCTGTACTGCATCGTTCTGCTGTATGCCTTTCCTCTGCTGGCACGGTTTGAAAACACCACCTTCGGCATCCTGAAAACAGCGTTTCTTGTGGGTGTCCGGTATCTGTTTTGCACCCTGCTGATGGCGGCGATCTATGGCATCATGGGGTACGTCATAGTGTTTGTGTTCACGCCTGCATTCCTGCTGGGCATGGGCTTGTGCGCCATGCTCTGCTCCTTTCTGATGCTTCGGATCCTCTATCTGATCGGTGGAGACCCCGATGCAGTACACGAGGAATACGACCATGACAAAAACTGACCGGGATACGCTCCGCTCCCTCCATGGGCGCAAAAAGTGGGAGCACATCTGGGCATATTACAAGCTGCCCATTGCGATCATACTCATCGTCGTCTATATCCTTGGCTATACAGCCTACCGCCATGTGACGAAAAAAGAGGATGTGCTTTACCTTGGTCTGGTAAATATCACTGCCGGGTCTGATCTGACGGAACAGCTTACCACCGGCTTTGCCGAGGCGCAGGGACTGACCAAAAAGCAACAGGTCGATCTGCTGTCCGGCTTGCTGCTCAGCGAGAGCGACCGCGCAGAGGAGCAATATGTATATGCTTCGGAGATGAAGCTGCTGGGTGCAGTCAGTGCCCAGCGGTTAGATGTTGTTCTGATGGACGAATATGCACGGGACCGACTGTTGGCAGATGATTATTTTCTCGATCTGCGGACACTGGATGCGTCTTTCCGTGCACTGTCGGGTCTGAACGCCGGTGGGACCGTGCTGGATATTTCGGACACGCCGTTTGTCAGGCAGGCAGGTTTTTCTGGCAGGGTCTATCTTGGGGTGGTGCAGAATGCACCGCACCCGGAGCGTGCAGCCGCTTACATTCATTATCTGTTCCAGCGGTGATCGTTGGGTTTCACATCAAGAATAAGGAGAAGTATCATGGACATTTTAACGATTGGTGAAGTTTTGATCGACCTGACCCAGACCGGCAAGGATGCGCGCGGCATCCCTCAATTTGCCGCAAACCCCGGCGGTGCCCCGGCAAATCTGGCTGTGGCTGCTTCCAGACTGGGCGCACAGACCGCCTTTATCGGCAAGGTGGGTGCGGATGCCTTTGGCCGCTACCTGAAAGCGGTTCTGGCAGAGAACAAGGTGGATGTTTCCGGCATGGCGGTGGATGCAGACCACCCCACCACCATGGCGGTGGTCTCGGTGGATGCCACCGGTGAGCGGGATTTCAGCTTCTACCGCAGTGCCAACGCTGATGTGATGCTGTGCAAAGAGGACATTTCGGACGAGGCTCTGAAAGCTGCCAAAATCGTCCACTTTGGTTCTGTCAGCCTGACCGCCGACCCCTCCCGTACCGCTACGCTGGACGCTGCCGCCCGTGCCAAAAAGCTGGGTGCTACCATCACCTACGACCCCAACTACCGTGCCAACCTCTGGAAGAGCAAAGAGGATGCCATTGCCCAGATGAAAGCACCCCTGCCGCTGGTGGATATCTTGAAAGTGTCCGATGAAGAGCTGCCCCTGCTCACCGGCACCACCGACTGTGAAAGCGGCACGGCACAGCTGGCACAGAACGGCATCCGGCTGATTTTTGTCACCTTGGGTGCAAACGGCGTATTCTACCGCTTTGGGGACAAGACCGGCCATGTGGCTGGCGCTCCCTGCAAGGTAGGCGACACCAACGGCGCAGGCGATACCTTCTTTGGGGCGGCTCTGTCCAAGCTCTGCAAGGAGGAACTGGACACTCTGACGGTGGACAAGCTGGAAGGCATTCTGGCCTTTGCCAATAAAGCTGCCAGCATCACCACCAGCCGCCACGGTGCGATCCCTGCCTGCATTGGAAGAAATCGAAAAATAACAGAACCGGCCACCAACCTGTAGCAAATCATACAGGCTGGTGGCCGGAAACCATGGGTTAGAAAATTAAAGGCAAAACAAAAACAGGGTGCGCCCCGAAAGACGCACCCTGCCAAAATCCACATACGATAGCGATATGTACAACAGGGCGTTCCCCGTCGGGAACGCTCTGTTTTTCTTTGCCGGAGAGATGAGCCTGTTCCGCCTGCCATGCGGCAAATTCTCTTTGCCCTTCTTCGCTGTTCCAGCAGGCAAGGATGGCCGGGTAGAACGCCCGTGCCAGACGGTCGATGACTTCATCGGGGTAAGGGGAAGTGTTTGTGGACTTTTTCTTTTTGTTCAAACGCACGCTCCTTTGACTGTCCCACCATGGCAAAGCCGGGCGAGAAAATCAAAGTTCCAATTTTTATCAGGCGCAAGGGCGCGGATGCTTTCCGCCCTGCACTTGCGGCTGGTGGCTCGTTGATGGCTTACAGGTGTCTGCTGTTATGCGGTCTTTTCTTCTTCAAGGGCTTCTGCAAGAGCCTTTTCCAGATAGGTTTCGATTTCAGTCAGGTAGTTAGCAGGCCTCTGCATTGCGAAGCGGAGAACCTTCTGCTTTTCCGGGTCAGTGAAATAGCTGGGATTGTTTTTGAGCGTTTTCTTCCATGAGTTTTTCATCATTTCGGTCGCACGGCTCAAAGATTTGTAAACCTTCATAAACTCGTCCGGTACATGATAGCACCGAAATTCTTCTGTTTGTGGTGTGGGCATGGGAACGGGTTCCGCTTTTTCAGGTTCAAATTCTGCGCTGGCAGATTCCAACACTTCCAATGCCTCTGGATGCAGGATTTGAGCAAGGACATCTGAACGATGCTCGACACTTGCCTGCACAAGCTTGGACATTTCTTCGTTGGTGAACTTCACTTCGCCGGAAAAGACTTTCTGCTTGATGCCGGGAGAGAGGTTGTCCGCGATGTCGATGCCTCGTGTATAGTGGCTGGCACGGAGAACGGAGGCACGGCTGACACCGTTTTCTTCTGCGATCCGGTCGCAGGTTTTCTTCCCGGAGTGGTGGTTATCACCGTGATCACCACCACTTTTCTTTGCTAAAGTGTACTGATTGCCCCGAAAGATTTTTGCAGCTTTCTTCTCGGCTTCGTACTGCTTCCCCAGCAGGTAACGCTTTTGTTCGGGGGAAAGATTGCGCCGCCCCAGCTGATTCTTGCAAATCCAAGCGAGTGCTTCCTCACGATTTGCAAAGTGGAGCGGCATGGTAGAAAAGTAGATTTCGGGATGCTTCTGAAGAATCGCATAACGGTTGTGACCATCAACAAGGGTGTTACCCCAAACGATCAAAGGAGAGAGCAGCTTGCCCTCTTTCAGGATGTTTTCTTCAAGCTGCTTGAATTCATCATCGGTCAGAGGAGGAATCTGGGACTGGAACTCCGGGTCAATTTTCAGATTGATCATACGCACACTCCTTTATCTCTCCTGCTGCGCCGGTTCTTCCTCCCGGAAAAAGGACGCAACATTCTGCTTTGCGGTTTTCAGTTTGAGCAGTTCTTCCTTGGCTTCCTTGTACTGCTCGTAGAACTTTGCCTTTTCGGATGCCAGCTGCGCATACTCGGCTTCCAGCTTTTTCGGGCTGGGCAGCTTGGTGATATTGTTTGCCTTGAAATAGGCTGCTGCCGCCCGGTGTGCTGTCAGCTCTGCACGGTGCTGCTCCTCAAAGGCTACGGGTCGCTTGGCGGTCTTTAACTGCTGTGCGATACTTTTGGTGCTGGTGTAGGCTGCGACGTGATGGCGCAGCTCTTTGTTGTTTTTCATGCGGCCTTCGAGATCTTTCACAACAGCCAGCGAGTCGTGATACTTGGCTTCCAGTTCGGCGATGCGCTGGTTCAAGGCATCCTCGTCGGTCAAGCCCTTTTCCTGCAGAAGATTCACGGTCTGTGCCATAACTTTGAGATTGTGTTTCGTGAGCCAACGCTTATAGCCGATGCCCTTGCCCTCGGTCATCCTCGACTGGATGTCGATCAGTTTCCCGATGGCATCCTGCTTGAACTGCGCCTTGGGTTTGCGTTCGGCGTTTGCCTGCAACGTGGCAAGCACTGCCGCCTTATCGAACTTGTCACCGAGATGTTTCGCTCGGATAAACTTTGTTCTGCCAGCGGGCAGATAGCTGAGCTGCCCACGGCTTTCCTTGACGGCAATGCCGTACTGCTGCATGAGCCTGTCAGAAAAATCTTCGAAGCTCGTAGCGCGGTACAATACAGACGAAATCTGTCTCCGTAAAGTATCCTTCACAGTTTCAAACTTCTTTTGCTTGGGCTGCTGTCCAGCTGCGGTGAGGGCTGCGTTTTCACGGTCGAGTTTCAACTGGCCGCGCCTGCGCGCCCAATACTCGGCTTCGCTCACGCGCTCTTTCGAGCCGTTGAGCAGGTCAATCTGGTACAGTCCGGCACCCTCGCACAGTTCCATGACCTCGACACGCAGGTGCCGCATGGTCTGGGCGGTGCTGGAGTGCTTCATGCCCTCTAGCCAGTCGCGGGGCTTCTGCATATAGGGCTTGCGCTCCACTTCTCGTGTTCGGATGCTGCCGATCACGATGTGGACATGGATGTTTCCCGAATGGTTGTGCCCATCCGGGTGAGTGCAGACGATGGCAGGATGACCGGGGAAGTTTTCTTCGCAGAATTTCAGGCCAAGTGCCTGTGCCTTTTCCATGGTCAAGCCGTTGTCGGCTGCATCTCTGGGGTCAAAGCTGATGATATACTGGTGGCTTTTGATATCACCATGCTGGGTGTTCTTGCCATACTTGCGGTTTGCCAGCAGACAGGCTGTTGCGAACGAGAAATCGCCGCACTCAAGGGTGTCGAGTAGGTACGATTCTCGCAGCATGGGTCGGCCTTGCTTGTCCAGAATTACCTTGCCGTTTTCTTCGATATATACGACATTGGTATGTACGTTTGCGATGATTGCTTTTGCTGTTTTGGTCTCACCTTTTACCAGAACTTCGATGTACAGCTTCTCCGGAACTTTTGCAAGCTCTACTTTAACAGCTTTGTTTTTTACCATATCGCTTGCCTGCTGAATCTGTTCTGCAGAAAGACCGTTGATTACCTGCAGCTGTTTTTCCGGTTTTGCTACGATTGCGCCGATGGCAACAGCATATTCGATACCGACCAGATCGGTGCCCGGGATACCAGCGGAATAAGCATTTTTAATGATGTTTCCGCTTGCAAAGGTGTGGATGTATTTTACTTCTTCGCCCAGATGTGCAGCAGCAGTTGCAGCAGTCAGAGCCAGTGCGCCAGGCTCGGTGCATCCTGTTGCCAGTACCAGACCATCGTTCAAAATAGAAGTAATCGCTTCGTAGTTCATTTTGGATATCCCCTTCTTATGATCTTTACATGATTCGCTCATCTTCATCAGAGAGTTATTTATTTCTATCTTATTATAGCTTTTTTTGTCATAAATTTCAATCACGGCAACACTGCTTTTAAAATATTTCCTAAAACAAAGTCAAATTTCTGTATAAAACAGCAAAAAGCAGATGAGGTTTCCCTCATCTGCTCTGGTGTTCCAACAACATTCTGTCATTATCGATCTGTTTGCTGCACGCTTTTGAAAAGCGCTCCATCAAGTCAGAAACGGTCATCTTTTCCCGCTCTGCCCCACAGAAATCCAGCAGGATTCTGCCATCGTCCATCATGATGGTACGATTCCCAAGTTCAAGTGCCGAACGGATATTGTGGGTGATCATCAAGGTGGTAATGTGGTTTTCTTCCACAATCCGCTTTGTGATGGAAAGCACCTTTTCAGCTGTGGCAGGGTCAAGCGCTGCGGTGTGCTCGTCAAGCAGCAGCAGTTTCGGTGTTACCATCGTACACATCAGCAAACTCACTGCCTGGCGCTGTCCGCCCGAAAGCTGGCTTGGGCGGTGATTGAGCCTGTGCTTAAGCCCCACGCCGCACAGCGCTTCAACGATCGACTCCTCGGCCGCCGCGCCCTGCATGAAGGCGTCGAACAGCGTGAGGGTGAAGCGGTAGGGGCTTTTCTCCAGCTCCTTGCAGAAGTCCTGATAGCCTGCGGCGTTGGCGCTCGACACGACGGCGATGCGCTGCACGATGGCGGGCATCGGCGCCTCGCGGTTCATGTCCCAGACGCCATCCTGCTGCAACTGCGCGATGGGCTGCTGCCGCTGCCGCTCCATGTCGCCCAGCGTGTAAGAAGGATCGATGTCGGTGATCTGGAGCGAAAAGCCGTAGAGCTCGTGGTAGGTGACCAGCACTTTGGCCAGGATGCGGATGCCTGCCGCCAGCCGCTGGCCCGTCTCGGCCTCGAAATAACCTGCGATGCGGGGGTAGTTCGAACGCCACACGACGGCCCGGGCCTGCGCCGTCGGCACGCCGTTGTCGCCGCCCTTCTCCACGAGTTCCAGGTAGCAGTGGCCCGAGTAGTTGACCTTTATTTCGGAAATCTCGGCGCTCACCCAGAGGGGCAGTGCGAACTGTCCTTCGAGCGCCGACTTCACGCGGCGCTGCAACTCGCGCAGGGTAATGTGTTGTGATTCGGTCATCGGCCCAGCAGGATTCCGAGAGTGAACAAGGCTCCGAACAGCAGGATGTTGCGCGCGGTCTCCCCGAGACAGACGTTCAGCGCGTCGCCGTGGTCGATGCGCACCATCTTGCGCCATGTGGCGATATGTGCGGCGAGGTAGGGCAGGGGCAGCAGGGCGGCCCACGTGCGGCCTGTGAAGAGCAGCGAGAGACACAGCGCGATGG
>OHAT01002911.1_pt1 | contig 12099 bp, 3 predicted proteins | sample 1577141 | NCBI WGS metagenome assembly OHAT01 (sample SAMEA3541578, study PRJEB24748) | human gut metagenome | biome: human gut; feature: human-associated habitat; material: faeces | place: China | collected 2012
CCCCATCCTGGTAGCGAAAGACCAGATCCCGGGTTTCCACCCGGATGCCATCAGCCCGGTTTTCCTCCAGGAGCTCCCAGGCCTCCTTGTCCTGAGACCGGTCCTCCCGGGGCAGCTCCGTCACCGCCATGATGCGGCCCGCCGCCGTGGCGGCGGAAATGGCGCTGGGCACCAGCTTCACCAGGGCGCCAAAGCTGGCAGACAGGCTACCTGCCATTTGCAGAAACAGGATCATGGTGCCATATGTAATGTAGTTGCCCCAGAGCCGGTACACGCCCCACCCGAAGCAGGCAACAGACACCGCCGTCCCCACCAGGGACATGAGGGCAGAGGCAGCCACAGAGAACTTGTTGTATGCCAGCTTCACCTGGCGGTAATCCTCCTGAACCTGACGGAGCTTCCGGCTGTACAGACCGCCCAGGCCAAAGGATTTGATCACTTGGATGTTCTGAAAGGACTCCTCATGGAACATCATCACCTGAGAGCTGACCTCCCGGACCTGCCGGCTGTATTGGCGCATCCGGCCCATGAGGGTGCGGGACACCACCAGGGTCACCGGCGCGCTGAGGAGGGCCAACCCCGCCAGGGTGGGATCGTAATATAAAATGATTCCCAGCGCCCCCAGGAACTGCACCAGCCGGGTCACCAAGTCCGGCAGCCAACCCAAGACGCTGCTGGAGACGCTGGCCACGTCATTGTCCATGCGGTTCAGAAGATCGCCGGAGTGGTATTGGGACATGGCCTGCCAATCCGCCTCCATGATCTTGTCGTAGACCTCCGCCCGGATCTCCTGATCCACCTTCACCTCAATTTTGGCGGAAATACGGCCAGTCCAGGCATTTATACCAATCCGGGCCAACTGCATAGACACGTAAAACACCGCCGCCGGCGCCAAAGCGCCGGTGTGGAAGCCGGTGACCACGTCTACAATGTTCTTGCTGAGAACACTGGCCATCAGGCTCATACCGGTGCCCAGAACGCCTAAAAAGATATACCAAGTCACGGCAGACCGGTACCGCTTCCCGTAGCCATAAATCCATGCCAGCTCGCTCAGCACCTGGCGCAGCTTTCCCTCTTTGATTTTCTGCCAGATCCGTTTCAAGCGGGTCATGCCGTTCCATTCCTTTCTTCCTGCCGTCAGACCGGACGCAGACCGGCAAACAGGTCAGCGCCGTACTCTCCTGCCGCAATGAGGGCCCGGAAGGCCTCTGCCACCTGGGGCTTGTCCTCCCGATAGGTGACGCCGAACCACCGGTCCGCCGTGGGAAGGACCCGCACGGAAATCTTCCCCTCCTGCAGCAGCTGATCCACAAAAATGGGGATCAGGAATTCCGTCTTGTCCAGCTCCTCTTCCCCACGGCGGAAGAAGTCCCGAAAGCCCCGGTCCAGCTCCTGCAAAAACTCCGGCGTCATACCCCACATGTTCATAGACACAAAGCAATCCGGGTCCAGGGGCCGCAGGCTGCCATCCGGCTCCTGAACTGCCGCGCCGTGGGGCTGCTTTACCACATTCCGGGTCTCTATCACTCGCTGCAGATATCCGTCCTGGCCCACATGGCAGATGCCCCTGGTTACGCCCCCGTGCTCACTGAGGGTGTTGCGCAGAATAAAGCCGGCCATGCAAAAAGCGCCTGGTTTCCGGGGATCATAGTGCTGAAGGAAGGCGTACAGGCGGCCGAAGGCCTCTTTTCCGTAATAATCGTCTGCATTGATTACAGCAAAGGGCTCATGGAGTACCTCCCGGCAGGCCAAAAGCGCCTGTCCGGTTCCCCAAGGCTTTTTCCGCCCAGTCGGAACCTTCGCGCCCTTTGGCACATCCTCCAGCTCCTGGAAGGCATAGGCCACCTCTACCCCCAGCCGGCGGCAAATCGCCTCGATCCGGTCCCCAATTACCTGGCGGAAGTCCGCCTCGATGTCCCGGCGGATGATGAATACAATTTTGTCAAACCCCGCCGCAATTGCATCGTGAATGGAGTAATCCATAATGATTTCGCCCATAGGGCCCACAGGCTCCAGCTGCTTGATGCCGCCGCCATACCGGGCTCCGATTCCCGCAGCCAAAATAACCAGTGCAGTTTTCATGCTGATCCCCTCCCAAATTTGTTTAGAAAAACGCCGCGCTGCCTGAGGAAAGGGACTTGCTGCCGCGCGGCTCAGGCCGGAAGTCCAGCCTTTTATGGAATCAGTATATCATGTTTTCCCCCATATTTCCACCCCCATTCTAGCCTCTTTCAGGGTGCACGCCACCCATCTTTGCACTGGCACAGAAGCTCTCCTGGCTTCCCGCGGAGACAAAGGCGTACAGCTAGGGCGATGCTGTCTATGCCATGGTTGTCCATAGGGGCGGACCAGCGTGTCCCCTGGAGCGCCCAAAACGCTCCCTATCAATTTGGCCCCGGGAAAGCCCCGGGGCCAAACCTTGCTGCAGCCACAGCGCAGCGCTTATTTCAGGAACAGGCTGTTGACTACCAGTCCTGTGCCGATCTCGCAGACCGGCGTGGCGCAGGCAGTGCCCAAACCGATGGTGCACAGCACAGACTCATGCCGGGCCCCGTCGTAGTACTCGGTGCGCAGATCGCGAATCGCATATACTGTACCCGTGAGCATGTCCTTCACAAAGCTGCGACCGCCAACGAAATCGCCCCAGTATTTGGCAAAAATCGCCTGCTGCACAGGAGATCGATTCCCTTCCAAGTCAATGCTGGTGAGCATACCTGTGGTAAAGCCATCCACAAAGTACAGCTTCCCATCGTGGAACAGGAGGTTCGTGGGACGAGACTCCGAGTCCTTCATGATCTGCTCCTTGATCGCACCAGTGGCAGGATCCACCTCGGCAATGATGGCTTTGAAGGAGTCCAAAATCGGGGAGATGTTGTAGGCCTCCATCGTGGCGTACAGCTTGCCCGTTTCCGGATCATAGGTCATATCCACCACGCTGTAAGGCGCATCTACATAATAGACCATGTTTGCTCCCAGCTTATCCTGGGCCTCCAGGCTCTCGGTGAGGCCGTGGATGCCGCTGCCCACCTGGGTCCGCTGGAAGGTCTCTGTGTCCACGGTGTAGAAGTACCCTTCTGCGTCGTAGGAGTACAGGGTCTCACCGGCCAGGATCGAAGCCGTGATCTTGGCCTCGCCCTCTGCGTCCTCCCGCAGGGTGGTCACCTCCCCTGTGGTTTCGTCAAAGCTGATCCACCGGGTATTCAGCTCGTCGTAGCCGTAAAACTTCCGCTCATGGTCCAAAACCGTGACGGTGCAGGAGTCAGAAGCCCCCTCAGCCGTGCTTGCGGTGATGGTCACCGTGCCGGTGGACACCGGCGTCACCACGCCGTCGGACACTGTGGCGACTGTCTCATCGCTGGAGGTCCAGGTAAGGCTCCCCTCCACCTGGGCCACGCTCACCGGCAGAAGGGTGGCATGCAGCGTCAAAGGCTTGCCCACCGCCGCAGCCATCGCCTCCGGCAGTCGGACGCCGGTAGCCTGCAGTGTGGCAGGTGTTGCCGGCTCTTCCGCTGGGATGCTGAAGAGGGAGGTTACCTCAATGCCCACACCCTTTTGTTCGCCGCTGGCGGCGTCAATGGTGCCCAGCGAGACAGCATATCCGGTCTCCCGGTCCAGGCGCATCAGCTTGCTGCCAAAGCCGTTGGTCCGTGCCCAGTAAATGGTGTCGTTGTTGTAATCATAATGCATGCTCTGATAAATGGAGCCGGACATGCTGGTGCTGCTCCGATATGTAGCCTCAGCCGTGTCTTTATTGAGCTGATACATATTACCGGCGGCATCCACCGCGTACAGAATGCCCCCGTTGTCACAGGCCAGGGCGACCATCTCATAGCCGGTATCGCCCACCACCGTAAACAGGCCGGTCTTCAGATCCATCTGCGCCAAGGCGCCGGTGTTCCGGTCATCTGACAACACAGCAAACATGGTACCGGTGGTATAATCGAAGGCCATGTCCCGCACGAAGCAGTCCACCTGTGCCAGTACCTCATAGGAGAAGTTGCCAGGGTCTACCTTCAGGGTGTAGTAGAGGTAATCCTTATTGCTCTGGCCGCTGGCGTAGATACTTCCGTCATAGTAAGCGCCGGCGTAAATGCCAATGTCGCTGGCCGCAGACAGGAGCTTCCCTTCACCGGGACGCAGGATGGGAATTTCGCCCCAGCGTTCAATGGAGAAGCCATTCATGCCATCGCCAAAGTCATACAGCATAAAGCCATACAGACTGCCCAGATCCGGATTAACCACCACCTGAGCCGTCAAAGGCTCCAGGCCCTCCACGGTGACCGTGAGAACCGTCTCGCCGGCACAGACGCCGGTAATCAGGCCGTTTTCATCTACTGTGGCAACCGTCTCATCTGCCATGGTATAGGTGGGGTGGCAGGTGGCATTCCAGGGCTCCAGCGTCAGCTGTACCTGCACCGTCTCATGCTCCGCCAGTTCAACCCGCTCCGGGATGGAAACCCGGCTGGGCGCCACCACCGGAGTCTCCGGCTCCGGATTCAAAAGGATCAAAAGGCCGGTATTCTCCGCTGTCCGGCTCTGGCCGCCCACAGCGCCAGTGGTGATGATCCGCAGATCCTCCCAGGTGCTGAGGTCAATCCAGTGAATGAGATTCTTCTCATCGGCCCACAGCAGACCGTTGTTTTCCTGAGAGTACACCAGAGAGCCGTAATCCGTCCGGTCTGCCAGGCCTTCTCCCAGGGATGTCTCGCCCACAAAGTCCAGACTGTCTCCCGACAGTTTCCCCTTCACCAGAGTTGCCTCCCAGGTTTCCTGGCTTTCAGTGATAAAGTAGAAATTCCCTTCGTAGTCAATGGCCATGCCGCCCTTGGGGGCGCCGAACTGACTGCTCAGCTTCTGTACCTTGGCAGTCTCGCCGCTGGCAGGGTTCACCCGAAGGAGGAAGTACTCCGTTTCCCAGGTGGAGGTGTTTTCCTCTTCAGTCAGACCATACAGGAAGCCATCGGCATAGTTTACAGCCATAGCCAGGATTTTGCCCTGGGTCTCGCCCACTGCCGTTCCGGTAAAATCTGTGGGGTTCAAGCGGTAAAGGGTGCTGTTGTAAATGGTGTTATAGTCCTCGTCATAGCTCTCTTCACAGTCGAAGGCATAGACAAAGCCCTTCATGTAAGCGGCAGCCGTGATGGGGCCGGTCTCCGCCGTACCGGACAGCGCCAGGCCGTTCTGAGGCTGGCCCGCCGCCAGGTGGACCCACTGGCTTCCCTTGTTGTTGTACAGGTATGCCTCTCCTGTGACGGCGTTGACGTGCACCTGGCAGGAAACCGTCAGGTCGCCAGCCTGGGCAGTGACCGTGGCGCTCCCCACGCCAGTCGCCTTCACAATGCCATCGGACACTGTGGCAACCTCCGGATTGTCCGAGGTCCAGGTCACGTTCTCCATGTCTGCATAGTAAGGCTTCGGCAGACAGGTGAGGCCGGCGGTCTGATTCATGGTCAAATACAGTTCCGTCTTGGACAGGAGCAGTGCCGTAGCCGCTTCATTCTCAGGCAGCAGGGCCCGACCGCAATCATAGGGCTTGAACAGGCCGGTGAGCTCCGCGTTGTCCTCAGGCTTCACCATAGACAGCAGGCTGCCATCTTCCTTGCTTACTTCGAAGAAATAGCCCTGGCCAACCTGGCCCTGGTAACCGGCCCAATAGAGCTTGTCGGTCTCATGATCCACCGTCATGCTCTGGGCATAGGCGGGGTAGTAGCTGCTCTTTTGCGCCATGCCAGTGGCCGTGACGGTCTCCGCATCCACAGTATAGAGGCGGCCCTCACTGATATCCACCGCAAACAGCTGGCCCTCGTTATCGCAGGCCAAGGTCAGCAGCTGGGTATCTTCATGGTCTACCCCCTCAATCACGCCCAGATCCGTCACCTTACCGGTGAGATAGTCCACCGTCATCAGGTGGCCCCCCTCGTTCTCCTTCAGCTCGTCTGTAAGAACATAGAGGGTATCCGTGCTGTAGTCAAAGGCCATGTCCAGGGCGGAATAGGTCTTGCCAAAGTAGCCGCTGCCGATTTTCAGATCGCCCAGCTTCGTTCTGACCCAGGAGCCGGCCTTCATGGTGAAAATCTGGCTGTTGACATCAATGCCGATGATGTAGCCGTCCACATATTCCGCAGCCGCCACAGCCGGATCGCCGCTGTCATACTGGGAGGTATGCTGGAGCATTTCACTGGCATCTTCAAAGGAGTACCAACCATTGAGTCCATCCGTTGTATACAGGTACCCGCCAATCACAGGGGAGCTGTACCGCCGGTAGGCATAGAAGGAATCAAAGCTTACGTTGTTTGCGCCTGCAAAGGAGATCTCATAGTAGGACTCGTTGCAGCCATAGTCGCAAACCGCAATGCGGAAGGTGGCGTCGTACTTGCTCACATCAATGGACACCAAGGTCTTCTCACCGGGCTTCACATCCACAGGGATGTACTCGTAAGCCACACCAGCCTCCGTCATGGGCACCACGGCAGCGATGTCGTAGTTGTCGGAGACGTAGAACTCCAACCGGCGTCCATCGGTATAGGGATTGTACAGATAGGCAATCTCATCGGTATAGAGCTTGGGGGCTTCCGTGTCAATGATCACCGGAACCTCAACACGATCATCCAGATCCGCCTCATCGGCAATTCCGTCATCCAGCTCGCCATCATCCAGGAAGGCATCGATGGTAAGCGTCACCCGGTCGTTGTTCGCCACTGCGTAGCTGCCATCCGGATTTTTGAAGTCGTAAGGAGCGCAGGCATTGCTGTAGGCCAAGGGCATGCAGATGCCGTACCCATTCATGTAGAAGCTCTTACGGGCATAGGGGTACCACTCATAGAACAGCTGATTTCCCGCTTCATCGGTCCAGGTAAAGTCCACCAGCTCCGCTGCCCGCATCATACCCAAATAGATTTCATTGATCATATCCAGATACCCATCGCCGTTGGGAGACAGCACATTGTGGGCCGGATCATAGGCCTCCGCCACATAGGGATTCAGTCCCAGATTGGAATAGCTGGAACCATAGTTGGTAAAAAGCACATTGGGATACCGGTTGCACAGCACATCCTGGCCCTCATAGTACCAGCCAATGTCAAAGACCTTGGAATCGCTCCAGTTGCCGTAGAATCCCATGAAGGGAAGGCTCAGGTCCACCCCGTCCTCGCTCTGGGCATACAGCCGGACAAAGCCGTCCACGTAAATGCCATTTTCATAATACTCGTCCATGTAGGCCTTGTCCGCATCGGTCAAGGTCACCGTAACATGTACCGTAGCCGTGCCGTTGGCAGGCACCTTCACCACATCCAAGGCGGTAAAGCCGGCAGAGACCTTCTCAAAGAGGATCTGCACATCTGCCGTGTCCAGAATGCCATCGCCATTCAGGTCAAAGTCCTGGCGCACCGTCTCGCTCAGCTTCTCCAGGCCGTTGACGCCGTCCAGAAGGACCTGAACGTCGGTCATATCCACTGCGCCGTCGCCGTTCACATCATAGAGCTTCGGCAGCTGTCCGTTTTCCGCGCTAAAGACCACAGAAGCGCCCAAGGCTCTGGAGGTCTCGCCCATAAAGGTATAACCGGGGTAATCCAGATTCACCTGATCCGTCAAAGCGACGCCGTCCAAGGTGTACACCTGCTCCCGGTCCGACAGGTTATTCACCTGGAAGGAGAAGCGGTACACACCGGTCCGGTTGTCGTCGTCACCCATGGAGATCTTGGGCGTCTGCTCCGCGCCGTTACCGGCAGTGAGGTAGGCGGGGCTGATCATGGCATGGTACACGTTGGCAGAGCCTGCGCCCTGCTTCCGGGGGGAGTACAGAATGCCAGAGGGCTCTTCCACCGGCACAGCAGTGCTCATGATCAGGGCCTCGGCAACGGTATGAGTTTGGCTATCTGTGAGATCATACGTATCCCGCAGGTACTCCAGCACCAGGGCGCTCATACCGGCAATGTGGGGAGAAGCCATTGAGGTGCCGCTGAGGGTACCATACGTGCCGTCAGTCAACGTAGAATAGATGTTTCCGCCAGGCGCAGTCACATCGGGGGAAAGCTGCAAGTCCGGGGTGACGCCCCAGGAGGAGAAATCGCTCATGGTGCCGCCCAGGGGATTGGGGGTCTCCGTCATAACGCCGGCGGGCATGACCTCCAGGGTCCCCACGCCGTCTGTGGCATTGGCCGCCAGGATTTCCCCGCTGGCCTTGGTGATAAACGCATTGGGCACCACACCGGCGTCCAGCATGTTAATCAGGCTGCCGTCTACATTGTCATAAACCAAGCATGCAACCGCGCCGGCATTGGCAGCGTTCTGCTGCTTCACCGTAAAGTCCAGGGAACCGCGGGAAACCACCGCCACCCGTCCGGCAACATCCAGGCCCTGGTAATCCTCCTCCGTGCCGTAGCCCGGAACCATCACGTACTCCAGAGATTTTCCGGACAGGGAGGTAAGGGGAATCTGGCCAGCATCGGAGAAGACGACTTTCTCTTCCCCAACCACCAGGTAGTTGAGCATCAGCCGGGTGTTCTCCAGACTGGCCACGCAGGTGGCACCGATGTAAGTACCGGGAGAGGAGACGATACCATTGTCCGGGTCCTCGGTCAGGTTCAGGTTGGTGCCGAAGCCGTTGTAGGCGGCGGCAGAGGCGCTGTTGCCGGCGGCAATGGCCACCACCACATCGCTCTCCAGAATCTTTCCGTAAATTTTGTTGACCGTTTCCGACTCGTCCGTGAAACCACCGGGAGATCCCAGGGACAGGTTGACCACATCCGCATTCAACCGGATGGCATCCTCCACAGCTGCCAAAACATCATCGTTATAAGCGCCGCCGTTCACGCCAAAGACCTTCAGCACCAGAATCTGGGCGTCGGGGGCCACGCCAACCACAGGCGTGCCCTCCGTGGCATTGGCGGCTGCAATACCGGCCACGTGGGTACCGTGGTCGCCCTGGTTGTCATGGTCATGGGTCACATCCAGGCCAGAATCCACGTAGTTGAAGGCATAGGGAATCTTCTCGCTGCGGTACAGCTTATCCGCCGTCAGTTTCACGGCGCTGCTGGAAGCATAGCGGGTATAGGCGTTCAGGGATTCCAGCACCCCGCTGATTTCCTCCTTGGTCAGAGAATCCTCTGTGAGCTCCGGAGATGCCGCAAAGGAGGGATGGTCCAGATCCAGGCCCGTATCGATGACGGCAATCCGCATTCCCTGGCCGGTATAGCCCAGCGTCTCCCAAGTCATCGCAGAGCCAAAGGTTTCCTTGGTGGCGTACATGCTGGGGTCACTCACGTCGGCTCCGCCGGCGGTCATGTCCACGGGCACATCATACTTCTGCGCCACGAAGGCATCGTACACCCCATCCAGCTTCCGGATGCTTTCCAGAGCACCGTAGGGGACTTCCAAGGCCAGGCCGCTGAAGGCCACATTATAGTGATAGCGCACAGCAAGGGGCACGTCCGGCTCCGAAACCGTGGCCGCCTTTCCAGCCAGCCCCGTCATCTCACCCTGGGCGCTCACCACCGCCTGGCTGATTTTCTCAACCATGGCATCCTGGGTCGCCGTCATCGCTTCCACCTGGCGGGCCACCTTGGCCCCATTGGCGGCAATCTGGTCTGTGGTAAAGCCCTGATCCAGCAGCGCCTCTTCCTCCAGGACCACAATCACGCGGACCGTCTCGTCCTCGTCGTAAAGCGCTTCGTGCATCTGCTGGCCAGCCTGGTCCCGCTTCAGGTCCACGCCGGGATTTTCAATTTCTTTTGCCGTCACCTCAGGCGCAGCTGCCTGCTCCGCCTGTGCTTCCTGAGGAAGCGCTTCCGGCAAAGCCTCCGCCTGCAGCCGGTCTTCTCCCGTGATGGGAGTCGCAGTTGCCTGCTCGCCGTCTGTCGCCAAAACTTGCGCTGGAAGCAGGGTGGCAATCATGCACAAAACCAACAGGAGGGAAAGTACACGGTTCATTCGTTTCATATCCGGCTCCTCCTTCTTTTACAGCTGCCCATAGCGGCAGAAGATTACAGCCGCCTGGGCGCGGGTAGCGCTGCCTCTGGGAAGCAGATAGCTCCCGGGGTAGCCCTCCAATATTTCCTCTTTCAAGGCCCAGGCCACAGCGGCTTCCGCCCAGCCTGCCACCTTCCCGGCATCCACAAACTGGCTAAGGTCCGCCTGCCCGGTCACATCCTGTCCCGTTGCCTTTGCATACCGGTACAGCATGGTCACCAGCTCCTGACGGCTGATGGCTTGGTGCGGCGCAAATTGGGTCTGGCTTACACCATTGGTCACGCCTTGCTCCACAGCCCATGCCACAGCCGCTCCATAGTATCGGGCCGTGTCCACATCCGTAAACGCCGTCTCCAGACTCTCCACAGCCGGGCTTCCCGCGAAGCGGTACAGCACTGTCACAAACATAGCCCGGTCCATCTTACCCTCAGGGACAAATTTCGTCCCGGTGACGCCCTGGAACAAGCCTCCGTGGTAGGCCTTCAGAATTTCCTCTTTGGCCCAGTGATTCTCGATGTCCTGGAAGGGGTTGTATTCCAGAGACACGGCGTCTCCTTCTACCGTTCGTTTCTCCTCCCCGGCATAAACCTCACCGGCCTCTGCCGCGAAGGTCCCATCCTGGGTCACCTGGAAAGTCAACTCCATCATAGGAGTCTTCTCTGCCGTGAGGTTGCTACCGACCCAAGCCAGGCAAACCTCCCCTGCCGTCTCCCCGTTTACGCTGGAGGCTCCGAAGCTCCCCAGAACCCGGGAACCGGTCAAGGTGGACACCTTGGGATCATAGGTGGCAGTGAGACGGCCATTGGTCACCCCTTCGCCGCCTTCCAGGTAGACTGTCACAACCGCGTTCCCTGCCCGGTACTCTGCGGTCATAGTCAACCGGGCTCCGGCTGTCCTTTCGCTTCCGGTCCCTGCCGCCCATACGCCAGTGGTCATGGTAAGCACTAGGACCAGGGCCAGAAGCAGTGCTCTGATTCTTGTTTTCACGTTGCTCTTCCTTTCTGTTTTGATTTTGGGTACATATAAGCCAGCGCCGCTTGCTGCTAATGCAGTAAAGCACATGGGTACAGCAAGCTCATCCCGCCGGGGCAAGATGAGATCCGGCGCTTCCTTCTGCTTCAGTATATCATAGAACGCAGCCCAAAGAAAGTCGACTACTTTGGGAAAATTATCCCACAAAGTAGCCGACTTCCCCTCTTAAGCAAGGTTATCTTAGGAAAACTTGCGCACCAACTCATATGCCTGACGGTACTGCCGGTTTGCGGCGTACCACTCCTCCAGCCAAGGCACATGAAACCGGACAAACCCGATGGAAAACTGCTGCTCCATGCTTCTCACGCAGCTGTGAAGCGCTTTTCCATACTCAGGCTCTTGGAGATAGCCCTTATGGTCCAGCCGGAACCGGATGAGGCCGCACATCTGCTCAAAAATCTCCCGCGCCTGAGGCGGATCGCAGGGCAGATCCCCCAGAGGCGCCTCCAGGGCCCGGTCCAAAGCCACCCGGGCCAGCTTCTCCTGCCCCAGGCGCTCATAGCAGATGGCCAGCTTGTGGAAATACAGAGCCTCATTCCAGGGGTGCTCCAGCAAATGGCGCAGGGCCTCTTGGGTGAGCCCCATTTGCAGCTCCGTGGTGGCCTGATTATAGGCAATCTCCACCAGAGTCACCCGTCTGCCCAGACTACGCGCCATCCGTCTGGCCGCCTCATAATGCTCCAGGGTCTGATCCAGCTGGTTCAGAGTGCTGTAGCAGTTCCCCAGGAACAGGTGGCACAGCATCATCACAGGCAGGCTGCCCTCCCTGGCCGCCCGCTCCGCCCCCTGGAAAAAGCAGGCCACCGCATAGCTATAATCTCCCCGCCAGTACGCATGCTTTCCCGCCTGCAGGAAGAAATAACTCCGCTCTGCAATCCGCAGCAGATCCTGAAACTGTCCCTTCAGGCACAGATGCAAGTTCTGCTGCCTGGCATCCATTGCAGAGACAAATTCCTCTACCTCCTCCTGTACCTGCCCAGTGGCCGCCCAGGACAGGAGCAGCCAATCCAGAAAAAAAGGGCTGTTCCGATATACAGTTTCCCGCAAAAGCAGTTCCTGGGTCATATCCTGCAAATCCTCGCCGGAGAAAAGTCTGTCGTA
>OHAT01002912.1_pt1 | contig 12098 bp, 6 predicted proteins | sample 1577141 | NCBI WGS metagenome assembly OHAT01 (sample SAMEA3541578, study PRJEB24748) | human gut metagenome | biome: human gut; feature: human-associated habitat; material: faeces | place: China | collected 2012
GGGAACAGCCGGGCTTTTGTATATCATGTTCTTGGCGGGGCTGGAGATTGATCTGGGGGATTTTAAAAAGAATAAATGGAAGAGTTTGACCTTCGGGATGTACACTTTTTTGGTGCCGATGGCCTTGGGAACGCTTGTCGGGCTTTACGTGTTGAATTTCTCCATGTTGACTTCCATATTGTTGGCGAGTATGTTTGCTTCGCATACTTTGGTGACTTACCCGATTGTCAGTAAATACGGGATCACGAAAAACAGGGCGGTCAATGTTGCGATCGGGGGGACTGTTATTACTTGTCTGCTCGCTTTGCTCGTGTTGGCGGTGATTGTCGGAATGTCTACCGGGGAACTGACTCAAGGTTTTTGGATCAGACTGGGAGTTTCGACGGTATTGTTCGCGTTTATTGTCTTGTGGGTTTTTCCCGTCGTGGGACATTGGTATCTCAAGCGTTATGATGATCGGGTAGGGCAATTTATTTTTGTGCTGGGATTGGTTTTCTTGGCTTCTTTCTTGGCGGAAGCCGCCGGGTTGGAGGCAATTATCGGGGCATTCCTCGCGGGGTTGGCATTGAATCGTCTGATACCGAATACTTCCGCATTGATGAACCGGATCGAGTTCGTGGGAAACGCTCTTTTTATCCCGTTCTTTTTGATAGGAGTCGGGATGCTGGTTAATTTTCACGTGTTTTTTAATGATCTGACTTCGATATGGGTAGCGGTAGTTATGACGGTGGTAGCCACGGTTTCCAAGTTTATTCCGACATGGTTGACTCAACGGAACTTTAAATTCACGAGTTCGGAGAGAACGTTGATTTTCGGGTTGAGTAACGCGCAAGCCGCGGCAACTTTGGCAGCCGTGTTGGTCGGGTATAACGTGATATTAGGGACGACACCGAACGGGGAACCGATTCGTTTGCTGAACGAGAGCGTGTTGAACGGTACGATCGTGATGATTCTGGTGACTTGTATTGTCGCTTCCTTTGCCACGCAGAAAGGGGCGCAAGAGGTAGCCTTGGCGGAGTTTGCCGAGGAAGAGATGGAAAGTGACGAGGATGCGGAAGACCGGATATTGATCCCGTTGAGTAATATCGAGAACGTGGAAGAGTTGGTCAATCTTGCCGTAACTATAAAATCAAAGAAAGCGAAGGCGGTTATGACCGCTTTGAACGTGATTAAAGCGGACACGGGTGATTCGACGGCAGAAAAAAGAGCGAATCTGTTATTGGAAAAAGCCACGAAAGCGGCAGCCGCCACGGACAACCAGTTAGTGACTTCTTTGCGCTACGACGACGACGTGGTGAACGGTATTAAAAATGCCACGAAAGAACATAAGATCACGGATATCGTGTTGGGACTCCGTAAAGAGGGCGAGATATCGGATACTTTCCTAGGTAATCTGACAGACCGGGTTTTGTCGAAATGTGCGACGACTACTTTGGTGTACCGTCCGTCGCAACCCTTATCGACAATCAAACGATATATCGTGGTGGTTCCCCCTCGTGCCGAACGGGAAATCGGTTTCCCGTATTGGGTTATACGGATATGGAATATTGCTAAAAATTCGAGTAGTAAAATTATATTTTATGCTGATGCCTCGGTGTTGTCGGTCTTGCAGGAAGTGAATGCGAAACATGCTGTTGAAGTCGAATTTAATGAATTTGCCGATTGGGATGATTTCTTGATTATTTCCCGTGATGTAAAGGAGAACGATGCTTTGATGATCGTGATGAGCCGTCGGAATTACCCGTCTTACGTGAAAAACATGACGTTGGTGCCGACGTATCTGAACAAATATTTCAATAGGCATAGTTGTATTTTGATTTACCCGATGCAAATAGGTATAGGTGAACAGGAACTTGGAGCGCTAAAGAGTATACCGCATGCGGATTCACATGATAGTCTGGATGATTTGGCGGACGTGATGAGGAGTCTGTTTAAAAGGAATAAATAATTTTATGTGGTAGGTGTATGAAAAAAGTCGTTGTCATTTTAGGGATTATTTTACTGGCTTATGCGTTTAAGGAAATGTCCCCGTTCGAGAAAAAGTTATTGAGTAACCTCACGGCACAGATTCGGGAATTGCAGCAGGAAAAACTTTATCTGCACACGGATAAAAGTGTCTATAACGTGGGGGAAAAAGTCTGGTTTCGGGCGTATCTTGTTCACGCGGCGGGCTTGCAGCCTATCGTGTACAGTCGATTCGTGTATGTTGATCTGGTAGACCGACGGGATTCTATTGTGCAGCGTATCAAGGTGGTGTCACGGGATTCCTCTTTTTACGGTCAGGTGAACATCCCGAAGGATTTGCAACAAGGGGATTATTGTTTGCGGGGATATACTTACTATATGCAGAATCAAGGGGAGGATTTCCTGTTCAAGAAGAAAATACGGGTTATAAATCCGGAAGATTCCAAGGTGTGGACGGATGTGACTTACACGAAAAACCGGGAGAATAATTACACGGCGACGATTCGGTTGCTGGACAGCGAGGGAGAGCCTTATGATAGGGTTTTACTGACATATATCGCCGGAATTAAAAAGGATCAGTATTCCAAGAAAAACGCCCGGACGAATAAGGAGGGGAAATTCGAGGTGAAGATTGATACCACGATGAAAACTATCGAGGTGGAGTTTCCGGAGGGACGTCCGTTTCCTTTCAAACGATATATTCATATACCAGCCCATTTGCGGGATTTTGACGTGCAGTTTTTCCCGGAAGGCGGTTCGTTGTTGTCCAATAATTGGCAGAAAGTGGCGTTCAAGGCTATCGGGGCGGATGGGCGTGCTGTTCATGCCAGCGGAGAAGTATATCAGGATTCCGTGGTGATAGCCACGATAGAAACAGTACATGACGGGATGGGATGTTTCAAGTTACCGGTGAATCCGGGTAAGGAATTTTATGCCGTCATGAGAACGGAAGAAGGGGTCGAAAAGCGATTTGATTTGCCGAAGGTTTCTGACGACGGGTGGGGTATCTCGCTTATCGGGCAGGATTCTATGCTACATTACCGGGTTATTAAAGCCGAGAATGCAAAGTTACCGAAAGAACTGTATGTTATGGTACATTGCCGCGGTATCCTTCTGGGTTCCAGTCGGGTAAACGGATTAATGAAAGGAAGTATCGATATGAGCGTTATTCCGGAAGGAATTTCACATATCGTGTTGATGGACGGGGATGCTAACGTGTATAGCCAGCGTTTGTTTTTCAGGAAGCTCAAACAGCGTCCCGAATTGAAGATTACCACGAATAAACCGACTTATGTCAGCCGGGAACTGGTGGAGATGGAAATTGATTTCGATGAACCTTTCAAGGGATATCTGGACGGCTCTTTTTCTATTTCTGTCACGGACAATGATAAGGTAGTGCAGGATTCGCTGGAGGATAATATTTTGTCCAATCTGCTGATGACTTCCGATATAAAGGGGTATATAGATCATCCCGCTTATTATTTTAACGATACGACCCCGGAGGTTGCCGCGCACCTTGACCTCGTGATGATGACTCACGGGTGGACCCGGTTTGATATTTCCAAGATTGCCAAAGGTGAGTTCTCTGAAATGAAATTCCCGTTGGAAATCGGACAAATCGTGTCCGGACGGGTAAATAATTTCTGGGGGAAGAAGTCAAAAGGAGCGAATATCGTGTTGATTTCCAATTACGGGCTTTGCCGTATGGTGGAAACGGACGAAACGGGAAATTTTGTCGTGGACGGAATAGCATTCCATGACAGCACGAGTTTTCTGGTACAGGCATTGAGTGCGAAAGGGCGTCGGGGTGTTACCGTGAGAGTGGATGAGGATGAATTTTTACCTGCCGTTTATGACTTACCCTATAATATGCAGGAGAAAAAGAAGGAAGAGGAATTTTACAAGCAACACGGGTTGAATTACTATTACGAGAATGGCGAGAAAATATACGTGTTGGACGAGGTGCAAGTCGTCCGGCGGAAAATCAAGAAGTCCTACTCGTTCTATGATAATCTGGCGAACCACCAGTTGGATTCCGCCCAAATTGCCGAGAACGGAATGTTCGATATTACCCAGATTATCCAATTGTTGCCCGGTGTCACTTTCGAGAAGGATGACGAGGGGGAAGATTGTTTCAAGCAGTTCGGGCGTAAACTTTATGTACTGGTGAATGATTTCGAGGAGCCGATGGATCAAATCCGGTTGATTCCGGTAGGTGCGTTACGGAATATATCTTTGTTAGACCGTATGCAGGGACAGATCTTTTTTGGCGAACGAGGAGCGAACGGGGTGTTGATTATTTCAGCGGAACCGGGATGGACTCCGAAACCCTTGGGACGTCCGAACGTATTACCGTTTAAACTACTGGGTTATCAAGTACCGGACGAATTCTATGTACCGAAATATGACGTGGATTCCGTACGCAAAGATAATCGCTATGACGAACGTTCCACGATTTACTGGAAGCCGGTTGTGACGATAGACAAGGGAAATCCGGCAAAGCTGTCGTTCTATACCGCTGATACTTACGGGAAATATACCGTTACCGTGGAGGGAATCACGACAAATGGAATTATTTGCCGGAAGCGAATACCGTTGATACTGAAATGATCCTGTATAAATTTATGCATCGTGATAGATAGAAGTTTACAAAACAAGAGATTTCGGGAAGAGCCGGATTATCTGGTGAAAAGACTCCGGGAAAGCGATGAGGAAGCTTTGGCTTTCTTGTTGACAACTTACGGCAAGTCTCTTTATTTTTATTGTAACTCTATTCTGAAAAATGATGTTTTCTCGGAAGACATTGTACAGGAAAGTTTTATGAGTTTGTGGGAGCGGCGGAAAGATTTTGTTGCTTTACTACCGATTCGTGTATTTCTTTACCAGAGTGCCCGGAATAAGTGTTTGGATCAATTAAAGCATCAGCAAGTGATAGAGAAGCATGAAAACGAGCTGATTCGGGAGTTGAGCGAAGATACTTTGGACGAGAAGATGATCGAGGAGGAATTGCTGGGGCAACTCTATCGGGCGATAGAAGAATTGCCGACCGAATGTGCCCGGGCATTCAAATTGGGATTGGAAGGTTTGAGTAATCAAGAGATTGCCGACACGTTGAAAGTATCTATCCACACGGTGAAAACACAAAAACAACGGGCGATGACGATCTTGAAAAATCGTTTTGGTGCAGGAGTCGTGTTAGTGGTTTTCGGGGAAGCTTTTTTATGGCTGTAGAGATTGTTGCCGAATAATCCGGTATGGCGAAATCCGTGTAAAACACGGTGTAGTTTCCAAGAATTTATATCGGATTTTGTTTAGTTCGTATCGGTTAATTTTTAAGGTGGATTATTTTTTTTCAAAATAAATGGAAAACTTGTCATTCTTTTTGATAGGGTAGTCGTTATTTGTTCAAATGGTAGAAATGCAAGTATGGTAAATGACAAGAATAATTTGAAGATAGCTTCGTGGATTGCAGCCCGAATGAAAGGAATTATTCTTCCGGATGAAGAGAAAGCTTTGGAAGAATGGTTGGCGGAATGTGATGAACACAAGGCTTTTTACGAACGGGTGACAGAGGTGGAATTTGTTGCCGGAAGATTGCGGGAATACGAGGCTTATTCCTTGGATAAGGTGAAGGAGAGGGTAATGCCCGGCGTGCGGCAGACCGGACGAAAAGTTCGACGGATACGTTGGTTTGTGCGGGTGGCTGCCGTGTTATTGATACCTTTGCTGGCTGAGGGAATCCTTTTATTCACGAGCGAAGAGCAGAAGCCGAGTCCGGTGGTGGCGGATGTGCTTCCCGGCGGAGAACGTGCTATATTGGAAATGGCTGACGGCAGCAGGATAGATTTGACAGCCGGAGAGGCAAAAGACCTTTCGCGTATGGCCGGAATAACGGTAAAGAATGATTCAAATATACTCGCTTATCAAGTGGATGGAAATGTTTCGGGGACAAAGTTGGAGTACAACACGATAATTATTCCCCGCGGGGGAGAGTATCGATTGACACTGGCAGACGGGACACGGGTGTGGTTGAATTCGGAAACCCGGTTGCGTTACCCGGTGGTTTTCACGGGTGAGCGACGGGATGTGTATCTGGAAGGTGAAGCCTATTTCGAGGTGACACGCACGGGAAAACCGTTTGAGGTACATTGTGAAGGTGTGGCAATACGGGTGTTGGGTACCGCGTTTAATGTAATGGCTTATCGGAATGAGCCCGTGATACAGACTACATTGGTAAACGGAAGTGTGCGGGTAACTTCGGAAATACAGCCGGGACAACCGGTGGTGCTGACTCCCGGACGGCAGGCCGAGATGAATGTACGCACGGGGAATATCGAGAGCCGGGAAGTCAGCGTGGAGAGTTACGTGGGATGGAAAGAGCAGCTCTTTGTGTTTGACGAGGAGAATATGGAGAGTATGATGCGTAAATTAGCCCGTTGGTATGACGTGGATATCACGATCGAGTCGCCCGTGTTGCGGGAAAAGACTTTTTACGGGGTGATCCGGAAGTACGAGAATATTTCAAAAATATTGGATATGCTGAAAAAGACCCAGAACGTGGACTACACGATTAAGGGTCGAAATATCGTGATAAAAGAAATCCGATAAGATCGGGTAAATCTTATCGGACAGATTGTAATTAAACTCGCCTCGGTTTGGCAATTGACGCGAGAATAAATTAAAAACGTAACAAATGTATGAAAAAACAAGGATTAATTGTTCACCTGCATGGGTGGAAAAGTAAAATTTTGCGAGTGATGCGACTAATTGTAATCATGATGCTGTTCCCGACTTTGCTGTCTGCATTGCCGGGATTGGGACAACAGCAAATTAAAATGGAAGTGAAAGGTGCGACACTGGAACAGGTGCTGAAGGAGTTGCGCGCGTTGTCCGGGTATTATATCCTGTATAATATTCAGGACGTGAGAGCCGTGAAAGGAGTCGATCTGAAGGTGAAAAATGCGACCGTGGAGGAAGTGTTGAAACTCTGCCTGAAGAATACTAATTTAGTTTACGAGATTTCTGATAAAACGATATTGATATCCGCAAAGAAAGCGACGGTTAGTCAACCACAACAGCGAGAGCGTAGGATTCATGGCGTGGTGAAAGACGAGCAAGGGCATCGGTTAGCGGGAGTTGTGGTGTTTTTGAAAAGTAACCCGCGACAGGGAACCGTGACGGATTCGCTGGGATTTTTTTCTATCAACGTGAAGGACGGTATAGAAGAGAAATTACTTGTCCGTTTCGTGGGAATGGAATCGCAAGTTGTTCCGGTGACGAAAGTGATGGTATACGAGATTGTGATGCGGGAAAAAGTGGAAGAGGTAGACGAAGTTGTTGTAACGGGTTACCAGACTATTGCCAAAGAATTGTCGGCAGCTTCGACCTACACGGTGAAAATGGAAGATGTTATGGTGCCGGGAGCTACTTCCGTGGAAGATGTTCTACAGGGTGAAATCCCGGGCTTGATGTTGCTGTATGGTTCCGGCAGTCCTTCTTCTTTGCCAAAGGTGAGAATGCGGGGAACGGCAACATTGTTGGGTAATGCCGCTCCGGTATGGGTGGTCGACGGGGTGATTCAGGAAGATATCATGAACCTGTCGAATGAAGATATAATGGCTTTGTCGGACGGGGAAGATTACTCTATGTTCGGTAATGCCATTTCCGGTTTGAACCCGATGGATATTGAAAGTATCACTTTTCTGAAAGACGCGGCAGCTACCGCTATTTATGGAACGAAAGCGGCCAACGGGGTTATTGTGGTTACTACTAAAAAAGGAAGTGCCCGAAAAATGACGGTGTCGTACACGGGAAATTTGAAATTCACGGAGCGTCCGAGTTACCGGAAGTCGGCTAACATGATGAATTCTAAACAGAGAATGGCTATCACGAAAGAGATGTTTGACGATTGCCTTGTGTTTGAAGTGTTGCCACAGTACGGTTTCGAGAAAACCATGATTGATTATTTGAACGGGAAAGGGTCACTGGAGGATGCCTTGAAAGAGTATCAATACCGCGAGCAACTTAACACGGATTGGTTTGATTTGCTATTCGAGAACACGGTAAGTGATAATCATTCGTTGTCAGTTTCCGGTGGAAATCAAAATACAACGTATTATGTTTCATTGGGACTTGCCAATGACCGGGGAACTCAAAAAGGTGACGACACGAAACGTTACACGGCTAACGTGCGGGTGAACACGGAATTGGCTAAATGGTTGAAAGCGGATTTAAAAATGGGTTATTCGAGCCGTAAAGTATGGGGTTTCATGGGAACTACCCCGATGTATTATGCCTTGCAGACATCGAGAACGATTGCTCCTGACGAGCGTTATATCACCGAGATAAAATCTTTATCCGGGGATGTTGACGGGATAAAATATAAATTCGAGAACCCGATCACGTTTAATATGAGGTAACGTAATGCTTGAAAACAAACTGGGAATTACAGATTCAGCGGAATTAGCAAGAATAGAAGAAAAAATCAGCAAGCAGAAAGCGGTTGAAATGTTTGAAAATGGATATTTGGAAGGGTTTACGGGGCGAACTGCTTTTTGCTTATAAGGAGGCACATGGAGTGGAGATTGGTTACGCCACGGAGCAAAGTGCCTATATGGCACGAAAAAGAGGGTATGATTACGGTACTGTCGATATCGGGGGAATGGAAAGTAAGCTTTCCCAATACCCATACGGGGGATATTACCAACGCCGCGATCAGGATAATAACCGATGGGAACTTCGCGGAACACTTCGGTTTACCCACGTGTGGAAGGAGGCTCACTCGTTGAATCTTATGGGTGGAGGTCAAATTTCTTCACAGAAAAGCAGTGGCTTTAATTCCAGTGATTATGGTTATTTCCCGGACAGGGGAAAGACTATTTTTTATGAATATAATAAAGATGATTCCGGTTTTTTAGGCAATAATTATGGTTCTTCGACGTCGAAACACCGCGTGACACTTTCGGACAGACCCAACAATGCCGTGAAAGTAATGGCAGCATTGGTTTATGATTACAAACGTCGTTACGTGCTGAATGCTAGTTTTAGCGTGGATGGAACCAATCGCTTCGGTGAGAACAAGAAGTTCCGTTTCTCTCCTATATGGAGCGTGAGTGGTCGTTGGAACATGTTGGAGGAGAAGTGGATGAAAGATCAGAATTTGTTAAGTGCTCTCGACGTGAAAGTGAGCTACGGTTTTCAGGGAAACGTGGTGTATGGCGTGAGTCCGAAATTGATAGCCGGGTATCTGACCGGAAATAATGCGATAAATCCTTACGTGGGAGAATTCCAATTACAATTGAGAAATATCCCCAATTCCGATCTGGATTGGGAGAAGACGCGTACCGTGAATTTTGGAGTGGATTTGGGATTCTGGAAAAACAGATTCTCGCTATCAGCGGAATACTATATCAAATTTGGTGATAAGGTATTATATGATAGACAATTGCCATTGGCGTACGGGGTTGAGAAAACTTATTTTAATGATAGTAAGTTGACTAATGAGGGTGTTGAATTGTCATTGAGGGGGAATGTCGTGAAAACAAAAGATTGGAACTTCGTTTTGTCGGCTAACGTGGCTTTTACGCGTAACGAGGTTAAACGTCCCGGGTATAGAGATGTGTACTTGAGTTATTTGAACGGGTATTCCGCTTTTTCAGGTTACTCCGTGGGTTCTTTCTGGTCGTGGAACTTTAAAGAATTGGGAAGCAATGGAATGCCTATTTTTGATTTAGGGGAAAACACCTCTTACACGAAAGAAGAATTAAGAAGTGATCCGATGAAATATCTGGTACATTCCGGTAGTAAAAATCCGGATATAGTAGGAGGATTTAACGTGAACCTATCCTATCGGAATTTATCCTTTAATTCGAGTTTCGCTTTTGCTTTGGGAGCAATGAAGCGGTTGCGTACGGTTTATCAGAAGGGGCAATATACGGTTACCGTTCCGAAATTCGATGCAAATTTGCCCGTGGAATTTGTTGAACACTGGAGAAAATCCGGGGATGAAAATACAACCAACAAACCGGGTTTCTTGCGTCCCACGGAATCGGCATCTTGCATACACCCCGGTGGAACAAGTAATATCTATGAAATGTGGGATGCTTCCCAGCATCGAGTAGTGAGTGCCGATTTCATGCGTTGCAAATCGATGACTTTGACCTATAAAGTGCCCGAGAAGATATTGTCAAACGTGAAATTATCCTTTTTGTCTTTCAGTTTGACGGGAACGAATCTGTTTGTGATAAAGAATAAACGGTTGCATAAAGAAGATCCGGAAGCCGGTTCCATGAATGTACCGATTCTTCCATCGTATAATTTTTCAATTAATTTAAATTTATAGGAGTACCATGAGAAGATTGAATATATTACTGTTGATAAGTCTTGTGCTAATCTGTCAGGCTTGTGATGATTTTTTGGCGAAAACTCCTTCGGATGAAGTAACTCCGGAATCTACCCAAGCATTTAGTGAATTATTGTTGTACGAGGGATATCTGCCTAATAGTCAGGTTGTGAATAGGATGCTCTATTACATGGATGATGACGTGGAGAATAATTATCCGACCAGTATTTACTCTTCGGGATACAGGGATGCTGATATCGAGAATAAATTATTCTACACGTGGCAACCCGGGGCTGTAAATGATGTCATTAATAATACGGCGGGGAATACTTATAGTGCGACTAAGGGGGTGTTACCTTGGCAGGCTCATTTTAAATGTATCTTGGGGTGCAATATTATTCTGGTATACGCGGATGAATCCGTCGGTTCGGAAATTGACAAAAATTATTTAAAAGGAGAGGCTTATTGTCTGCGTGCGTTCCATTATTTCCAGCTGGTGAATTTGTACGGTTGGCCTTATAATGATGAGAAAAATGATCCCAAGGTAAGTTTGGGTGTTCCTATTGTTACCGAACCGGAAATCGGGGCGTTAAGTCTTACCCGGAGTACGGTAAAACAGGTTTATTCGTTGATCGTCGAAGATATCGAGAACAGTATAAGATATTTTGATAAAGGGAAAAAGGAAAGTACGAAATACCGGGTATCTTCTCTCACTGCTCATTTGCTGGCTTCAAGAATCTATTTGTACATGGAAAATTGGGAAAAGGCGTTGGAGCATGCCCGGGTGGTTATGGGACAAAAAGAATTGTGTGATTATACACAAGGTGTACCGACGGCTATTTTTACGGCTGAAAATGATGATATTCTCTGGATGTACGGGACTAAGGATAACGTGTGGGGCATAGGTGATGCCAATCTTTCCAGCAGTGCGTTTGTCGCTTCTTATAGTCTGTATGAATCTTTCGAGAGTGAAGAATGGAAAGATGCCCGTGCTGACGGTTTCTTCTCTGTGGCAAGGGATAGTGTGTTTGACTCGTATTACGATTATGAAACGGGACAAGTTATTAAGGAACTTATTAGTTCGAGTGTCATGGTTTCCGTTTTGAAATACCCGACTTCGACATCAGCTTACACGCAAGGAGTGCGGGTGACGGAGGCTTACCTGAATGCGATCGAGGCATTGTTGGGGCAATACAAGGCGGGAAATTCCGGGGCAGGAAATGAGGCATTGCAATTGTTGAACGACTTCCGTTCCAAACGTTACGTGTCCGCGGGCGGAACTGCCATTCCCGGTATTGAGATGAAAAATGCCGACGAATTAATAGATATCTATCGTTTAGAACGCCGGAAGGAGTTGTGTTACGAGGGACAACGCTGGTTCGATTTGCGTCGTTTCGGTATGCCTCGTTTGGAAAAGATTTGGGCTCTTGACGGGAATGCACGAGAAAAATACGTGTTGGAGAAGCATGACCCTCTGTACGTGTTGGAAATTCCTGCTTACGTGACAGATTTGAATAGTGGTTTGCAATTGAACGAGACGTTATCGTCTCCGCGTTTACCCGTGAGTTTATAATAAAAATATTAGAAGATATATGAATAGGATGACTTTTTTGAAACCGGTAGTTTTTGTATTTGCCGTGTGTTCTTTCATGATAGGAGGATGTAATCAGGATGACGATCCGATAGTTCCTTCCGAGGCCTTATCCGTGAAATACGTTCTCCCGCAGGGGAACGAGAAGTACGATTCGTTGATACTCGATTTTTACAACGAGAATAAAATATTTATTCTGTA
>OHAT01002916.1_pt1 | contig 12086 bp, 10 predicted proteins | sample 1577141 | NCBI WGS metagenome assembly OHAT01 (sample SAMEA3541578, study PRJEB24748) | human gut metagenome | biome: human gut; feature: human-associated habitat; material: faeces | place: China | collected 2012
CCTGAATCACCTTATCCAGTCCCTGCCACAGCGCCAGCGTGCGGCATTGCCCCGACCGGGGACAGGTTCCAGCAGTCTCCTCCAGACAGGCCACCGGCGCCAGGGATTCCTCCGTCAGCCGCAGGATGCTGCCAACCGTGTACTTCTCTGGTTTTTTCGTCAGCCGGTATCCGCCGCCCTTACCCCGCAGACTCTCCACGACCTTTGCCTTTACCAGCGTCCGGATAATGCTCTCTAAGTATTTTTCGGAAATCTCCTGCCGCTTGGCAATCTCCTTCAGGGAAATAAACTCCCCTGACCGATGCTCAGCAAGGTCGATCATCACGCGCAGTGCGTACCGCCCCTTTGTGGAAATCAACATAACCGCTGCCTCCAAGTGGAATTCTGTAATTCCTATTATACAGCAAGGTTTATGGGAAATCAAGAGGGACAAATCCCCAATATCTGATCTGGAGAAAATCGACCCCGCAAGCATCTGCGGCAGACCCAATCAATTGAACTGCACCCATGATTTGCAGCTGCGGCAGCGGAAATATCATGGAGACAAGCTCCAGAAATAAATCCGTTTTTACGGGTATTCCCGCTCTATGCCATAACGACCGCAGCTTCGTAAGGAAGCAAAACATCGGTTTTCTCATAGTTCACGTTGGTCAGAAGCACCTTCTCTTTACACAAGGCTTCCGGCAGCGGGGCATCCCGGTCTGTAAAATTGCAATAGATTCGTATTTGCTGTCCCTCAAAAGTCCGCGCATAGGCAAATACCTGCGGGTGCTCGTGAAGCAGTAGCAAAAAATCACCATACTGCAGAACATCCCGCTCTCTGCGCAGAGCAAGCAGCGCCCGGTAATAATGCAGCACCGAGTCCGGGTCGCGGATAGCCGCAGCCACATTGATTTCCCGCGCATTTGGATTGACCATGATCCACGGTGTTCCATCCGTAAAGCCTCCATTGGGTGACGCATCCCACTGCATAGGTGTACGGGCATTATCCCGGCCTTTGCTCCGGACACCCCGCCATGCCCAGTCCATCCTGCCGCTTTCTGCGGCCTGGCGCAGCAGGTTCAGGCTTTCTACATCCCGCAGCTCGCTGATGTCAGGAAAGGGACAGTTGGTCATGCCGATCTCCTCACCCTGATACAGAAACGGGGTTCCTCTCAGGAGATACATGGCAGTGGCAAGACATGTAGCGCTCCGCCTTCGCAGCGTCTCTGTCCGCGTACAGCCAAACCGGGAGACAAGGCGCGGCTGATCATGGTTGCCCCAGAACAGCGTGTTCCACCCAATGGCCGCCTGCCATGCGGAGATGATCTGCTTGAACCGCATCAGGTCAAAGGGCCGTGCATCCCACTTGGTCTCGCCGCTGTCCATGTCCATGACGTCAAACTGGAACAGCATATCCAGCTCCCGCCCGTCGTCTACCACGGAACCGGTGTTCTGCGTGGTGACGAAGCTGGTTTCCCCGACACACATACAGTCCCGCCCGTCAAAGCACTCCCTTCGCATTTCCCGCAGATAGTCGTGCAGCCTGGGCTGGAACGCAAAATACTTTGGTGAAAACATATAGCCGCTTCCCGTTCCATCCGGCAGCTGCGGATCCTTTGCCAGAAGGCTTATCACATCCATCCGGAACCCGTCTGCACCGCGATCCAGCCAGCGGTTCATCATCCCGTAAATTTCCTGCCGAAGTTCGGGATTTTCCCAGTTCAGATCCGGCTGTTTCCCGGAGAACAGATGCAGATACCACTGCGCTGTGGTCTCGTCATAGCTCCAGGCTGAGGGAGTAAAAAACGATGCCCAGTTGTTTGGCTCCCGTCCATCCTTTCCATCACGTCAGATATAATAATCCCGGTATGGGCTGTCCTTCGCCGTTCTGGCCTCCAGAAACCACGGATGCTCGTCTGATACTATTTCCTGATTAAAATCAAAGATTTTAATCAGGAAAGCATCGCCTGACGGCGCTGCCTGTTTTGTGATTTATAAGGAAAGAAATCACAAAACAAGTCTCATATGAACTCCTTGCCCTTCGGGCAATTAAAATCTTTTCTAAAGATTTTAATTGGAGTTCAGTATGAGGTGTGATTCACGACCAGATCCATTACAAGCTTTATATCGCGGCGGTGCAGCTGTGTCACCAGCTCGTCGAAATCCTCCATCGTTCCGAATTCCGCCATGACTGACTCATAGTTCCGGATATCATAGCCCATGTCGGCATTGGGCGAGTCATAGATGGGACAGAGCCACACGGCACCTACCCCAAGCCACTGGAGATAGTCCAGGCGGGAGATAATACCACGCAGATCTCCGATTCCATCCCCATTGGAATCCTGAAAGCTGCGCGGGTAGATCTCATAGAACACCCGTTCCTTCCACCAGCAGTTATGTGTTTCCATCATGCGTTACCTCCCGCCGGAACACGGCAAAGCCCCGCACCGTTCCCTCCGCCGCGTGCCCTTCCGGCGCCTCCAGCAGCAGGCTGTCGGAAGCGTCCAATTGGGGCGTGACAGCCTGTCCCCGCTCCGTTACAACTGCCAGAATTCCATAACCAGACCCGTCAAAGCGCAGATACAGGGCGTCTGTCAGCTCCATCGCCGTCAGGCGGCAGTGCCGCAGTACATCCCGTTTCAGCCACAGCAGGCTGTGAAAAAAGCCCCGGATTTCCTCTTCCGGATCCGTCCAGCGCATAGGGCGCCGGTTATCCGGGTCCTGGCCGCCGTCCATCGCAATTTCATCCCCATAGTACACGCTCAGATTGCCGCCCAGCAGCGCCGCCAGCACATAGGCAAGCCGGAAATCCGATTTGTTCCCGCCGCAGAGGGAAAGCGCCCGGGGCACATCATGGTTGGAGCAGAAAGCCCACTGGTACGGATGAACCGCCTCCGGCGCCGCGGCATACCAGCGCCGGATCCGGTGGGCGAAGGTTTCCAGCGGGTCTGTATGGGTCATCGCAAAATCGCGGATGGCATGGTAGAGCGGGTAATCCATGACGCCGTCGAAGACCGACTGCTCCAGCCACCACGCAGCGTCCTGCCAGATCTCCCCAATCACATATACCGCCGCATTGCAGCTGCGCATTCTGGCTCGGAATGCATGGAGGAACCGTAGACTGACCTCATCCGGGACATCCAGCCGCCAGGCGTCAATGCCGTATTCCCTCGTCCACTGCTCCGCGATGGAAACCAGATACCTGATCACCTCAGGGTTCTCGGTGTTCCACTTCGGCATATTGGCCGCAAAGGCGAAGCACTCATAGGGCGGGTTCACTTTCATGCGCCGGTCCGAAAGCTGTTCCAGCGGCAGCCGGGACAGCTCCCCGGCGTCATAGACGCAAAACCAGTTGTAATACCGGGATGCCTTGCCGCGAAGGCGCACATCCTGCCAAAATGGGTGGTGCCAGCCGCAGTGGTTGAACACGCCGTCCAGCATGATCCGCATTCCCGCCTGATGAAGTGTTTCGATCAGGATGCGGAAGTCCGTTTTCCCGCCGAGACGCGGGTCAAGCTCGGTATAAGAAACGGTGTCATATCTGTGGTTGGAATCGCTCCGGAAAATGGGATTGAGATAAATTCCCTGTACGCCAAGTTCCCGGAGATAGGGGATTTTCCCGGTGATTCCCCGCAAGGTTCCGCCAAAGAAATTTTCCCGTGTCGGAATAAAATCCTCTCCCCCCTGGTTTTCCTTCCCGTCGCAAAAACGATCCGGAAATATCTGATACCAGAGGAAGCCCTCCGCCCAGTCCGGAGGGGCAGGGTGATCTCCGGCATACACATAGGGAACATTGAACGGCCGCAGCACGGATTCCGGCAGCGGCGGCGTGATGCCCAGCTCCGAGAGATACACCGTATCTCCATCTTCCAGCGTCAGCACAAAATGATAGCGCAGCTTGTGGGTCCCCATGGGAACCGAAACAGAATAATACTGTTCCCCAGAGCAGCGCAGAGCAGGCTGCATCTCGCTTCGCGCCAGTACAGGCTGTTTCTCCGCACCGGAAAACCAGAAGGGGTCGCCGTACAGAACCGCAGCCGATTGCAGCGCTTCCCCGGTGCGCAGGCGGAGATGGCAAACCCTGCCCTGCACAAGCTGCCACGGATAAGCGGCATGATGCTCGATTTCATAACGTAAAATCCGCATAACTCACCCTTTCAGCATTCCATCCATGGCGCCGCCATGGATCAGTTTTTTCTGCATGACAATATAGATCAGCAAAATCGGGACTACGGCAATCAGCGACGCCGCGAAAATCAGCCCCCAGTTGTTGAGATTCTGCCCCTGGAACAGGCGCAGCGCAATGGGCAGCGTCCGCTTTTCCGGTGTCTTGATCATGGTCAGGGCGATCAGAAATTCGTCCCAGACATTGGAATAGGCCAGAATGGCAAAGGTGCCAAGCGCCGGCTTGGACAGCGGCAGAACCATTTTCCAGTAGATCTGCCAGCGGTTTCCGCCGTCGATGATCACGGCCTCCTCCAGCTCTTTGGGCAGCCCCAGGAAAAAGTTCCGTAAAAAGAATGTATTCTGGGGGATACCGATTCCGATGTAGATGAGAAGCAGCCCCAGATAACTGTCCACCAGCTTCATATCCTTCATCAGCAGGAACTGCGGGATCAGGTTTGTTACCGTCGGCACCATCATGGAAAACAGGTACAGATAGAACAGGACATCCCTGCCGGGAAATTTCATCCGCGCAAAGGCATATGCCCCGGCAGAGGACACCAGCATGATTACCACCGTGGCCACTGCCGCAATGATAAGACTGTTCAGAAAATACTGACTGAAATGATTGGCATTCCACGCTTCCGCAAAATTTCCCCCATACATCGTTTCCGGGAACAGAATCGGCGGATACGGCATGGAGTAGCTGGACGGCGTCATGGCCGTTGCCAGCATATACTGAAACGGGATCAGTGCCGCCAGCGCAAAGCATATCAGCGCCAGATATTTGGGGACCAAAGTCATAATACGTCTCATACCGTCTCTCCTTTACGCGGCCTGATCCCGGGAGACTCTTCGCTGCAGCAGCGTCAGAAGCAGCACAATAACGCCCATCAGCACGGCCTGTGCTGCGGCGGAGCCAAAATCGAAGGTCGAGAATGCAGTGTTGTACATATAATTCATCAGTTCATTGGTCGTGCCCAGCGGCGCGCCGTCCGTAATCATCATGACATGGATATATGCGCCGAATGCGCCGATTGTCAGAACGGTCAGCAGATAATTTGTGGTATTGCGTACCATGGGAAGCGTAATGGCAAAGAAACGGCGGATGCCATTGGCACCGTCCAGCTCAGCCGCCTCATAGATCTCCTGGGGAATTCCCTGCAAAGCGGCCATGTAAATCACCATGACCCAGCCTGTCCCCTTCCAGATACCAAACAACCACAACACCAGGTTGGCAGTCCAGGTATGCTGAAGCCAGGAGACCGGGCTTTCAACGAGGTGCAGCTGCATCAGAATGTAGTTGACCATGCCGCCCTTGCCGGACATAAACAGATATTTGAACACCATGGATACCACAACCCAGGAGGTGATGACCGGCAGGTAACAGATCACCTTGAACGCCGTCTGTCCCCGCCGGACGGAATTGACCAGACATGCCAGCACCAGTCCGCAGGCCATTTGCCCGGGTACCGTCACCAGGGCATACAGAATGGTGTTCCGGAACGCGATCCGGTAGTTCTGGTCTGACAGCAGGCTGAGATAGTTCCGGAGGCCGACCCATGCATTGGGTCGGTTCTGGATGACATTGAAGTCTGTAAAGCTGATCCGGATATTCCGAACCAGCGGATAAAGCACAAAAAGCGCCATCAGCACAAAACCGGCCAGCAGAAACGGCAATGCCTGCATCCACTGCTGCAGGCCGGCTTGCAATTTTCTTTTTCCCGTCTGCATCGCTGCACCTCGATTCGCCTGATTTCTTCCGCGAGGGGCTGTACCCCCCCTCGCGGAACCGGAGATCATTCCTGTGCCAGCAGCGCGTCGATCTGCGCTGCTGCGTCATCCAGCGCCTCCTGAGAGGATGCCTGCCCCCGGAGCACGCTCTCAAAGGCAGTGTTGAGGATCGTCTCGATGGTCGGCCAGCTGGAGCACGGGATCCGCGCCTGCGCCGTCTTCAGCTGTTCCATATACACCTCTACATATGGCGAACCGCTGGTATCCACCTTTTCCATGGCAGAGGAAGTAACCGGGATCATACCGGCGCCCGCCATGGCAACCTGCTGTGCGTCCTCCAGCATAAACTTCATAAAGGTCCAGGCCGCGTCCTTTTTGCTGCTGGTCGAGGTCATGACGATGTCCTCGCCGCCTACAATGGAGATGCTCCGGCCGTCCACGGAGGGCATCAGCGCCGGCGTATAGGTGTCGAGCTTATCCTCAGAGCTGAAGAACCAGGGGCCTTCCACGATCATCGTATAGTTTCCGGCTTCAATGCCGCCCCATCCATCGGGCTGCTCTCCCATAATGGCGGGGCCAATGATGCCGTCCTTGTACCATCCCACGATGGTATCCAGCGCCTTCACCGTGTCCGCTCCGTTCAGATAGCCGGAAGCCGTCGTATAATCCCCGTCTGTGACGGAACCGCCCAGGGTCCAGATAAACGGGAGCATCGCCCAGTTATAGGAGCCGGACACGGCAAACAGCCATTTTTCCTCGGCGGGGTTGGTTTTGTCCAGAGCGCCCATCAGCGCATCCAGCGTCTCAGGCGGTGCGTCAAAGCCATACTCCTGAAGCACTGCATTGTTATATACGGCAACAGTGGTGTTGGCATTGAGGGGAAGGCCGTAATTCTGCCCCTTATAAAGTGTGGTGCTCATGGAGCCGGGCATAATGCCGGCGGATATGTCGTCAAACCCTGCATAATCGTTGAGACATTCCAGAGCGCCCAGCTTTGCCATCTGGGGAACCCATGTCAGATCCAGACGGATCACATCCGGGGCAGCATCCCCTGTGACGGCGGTGATCAGCTGCTCGTCCAGCCCCTCATAGGGCATCCGGATGGCGTTTACCTTGATATTCGGGTACTGCTGTTCAAACGCAGTCAGAACGCTCTCTGTAAAGATTTTTTCCTCACCTTCGCTGTAAGAATGCCAGAAGGTGATCTCAACCGGTTCCTGAGTATCCGGCGTCTCTGCGGACGGGTTATTCTCCGTCTGCGCAGGGGCGGCATTCGCCTCCGTGCCCGGATTCTGCGGGGTGTCCTTTGCACAGGCCGACAGGGAGAGCAGCATGGCTGCCGCAAGAATGAACGCTAAAATTTTCTTCATATGGTTTCCTCCGTTCAATTTTAAAGTGTGGGATAAATGTCCGCTGCTGTGTTTGCTATCACCATGAAAAGATTCTGTTTTAAAGGAAATCCCCTCCAATCTCTCGATTGTAACTGGTTACATTTTTGAGTAAAAAAACGCGTTTTATTTATTCACGCATTTTTGTTGACCCCCTCTCAATAATGCTGACAGGCAGAAGCAGATGTTCCGGACTCTGCTCACCTGCCCGCAGCTGCTGAATGAGCATTCTGGCTGCAGCCATGCCCAGACTGACCACATCAATTTTCACCACCGTCATTGCAGGCTCCGATACACTGGCGAGTACGCTGTCGTCAAAGGCAGCCACCTGCACATCGTCCGGGATACGAACCCCACGCTTGGTGAGTTCGCGCATAAAATGGAAGGCAATGGCGCTGTCCGAGGCCACATAAGCCCGGCACAGACAATCCCGATGGGCTTCCACATAGGCGGCAATATCCGCCGGTGTCAGCAGTCCTTTCGCCGCACCGCACGCAGGCTCGGAAAGCCCTGCCGCCTCCAGGCAGCTCTTGTAACCGGCATACCGTTCCGCCGCAAACACCTTTTCAAAGCTGTTTGTCAAAAATCCGATCTCCGACGCGCCGGTTTCCAGAAGCCATGCCGTCGCGCACCGCCCCGCCTCAATGTTGTCAATGTCCACCCACGCCGCCTGCTCCACAGAGGAGCGGCCGCCGATGACGAAGGGAATCTTGCTTTTCCAAAGTACCTCCAGAACCTGGGCATTGGCCAGTTCGCTGAGCAGAACCACGCCGTCGATCCGGTTTTCATTCACAATGGATTCCAGGGTGGAAACATTTTTGCTGCCGATGTGGCAGATCATGAGATAGTAGCCTTCCCGTGCCAGCGCGTGCTCCAGGCCATACTGAATCCGCAGAAAATAGTCGTTGCCGTAGGTCTCCACATTGCTGTCGTCCACCACCAGCGCCACGGTATAGCTGTTGCCATGGAGAAGGCCCCGGGCCATCATGCTTGGCTGATAGTTCAGCGCCTCAATGGCCTGCCGTACCCTTTCCACGGATTGGGGTGCGATCAGCGGGCTGTTATTCAGATAGCGGGACACTGTCGCCACAGAAACGCCCGCATATTTGGCTACGTCACGAATGGTTGGCTTCATATTTCTCTCCATTGGAACCGGTTACAATCTTTTCTTCAGTATAGGTCTTCAATTTACCGGTGTTAATAGGGATTTCCCCCAATGTTTTATCCGCAAATTTATGGAAAATAACAATCGCATCCCGCATGAACAGCGCAAAGCATTGGCGGGCGGGACAAACCGCGCCGGGAAATCCCCCGCCGGGTTTATCCGCCCGCCGAATGCGCGGCTCCCCGCCGCCATATCATCAGAATCCGCCAGTGTCTGCCCCTCTCCGGATCAGTCAGTCACGATTCCTTTGGCGATGTCGCTGGTCATACAATATTGCAGATCTTTCACCCGGCGGAGCAGAGTCGCCGGCCACTGCGGCTGTTCCGGATCAAGGAGCACATGCTTCAGCGGCCCATGCTGCCAGGGTCTGTTCAGGGCAATATAAATTTTCCGGGATGCCAGAATCTGCTTCATGCCGATGGTAATGCACAGTTCAGGCATACCCATCAGGTCCCCCCGCTGATAGCCGAATTCTTCCTTCGCTGCCCCGGAATGAATAGATGCTGCCGTGCGAGCGCAGATAACAGCAGAACGTGGGCGCGAATACGTCGGATTGTTGTAAATAATTTGAGAAAATACTTTCCTTTTCGCGAGGAAATATGGCGGCAATCCTTCATTCAGTCTTCTAATAATCGGCATTGATTTCATGTGTATTACACAAATTTTACGAATTAATTTGCAGCAAATTAACAATATCAGGTTGCGAAATTACTTTCGCAATCCAACGTTGACGATGGAAAGAACAGGTGCTATATTGGGCTTACCAACAAAAAACAGGAGGGTAAACCATGAAAAAGATATTTGCTGTTTTGCTGTCCGTTATGATGCTTCTCGGAATGCTGGCTGTGACGGCTTTCGCGGACGAGAGTGCGGATGAAACCATGATCCCCGTAGTCGTTCAGGTTCCGGAGGGCTGGGGCACGCCCAATCTTTGGGCTTGGGCGGATGATGGTACCAATGCCTTCGCGGCATGGCCCGGCGAGGAAATGGACGCTCTGGCTGAGGGGTGGTATTACACCTATGTTCCCGGTTTTGTCCAGAACGTCATTGTGAACGCCAATCAGGGCACCGATGCGGCTGTCCAGACCGAAGGCATCGTGGTAGAGGCCGGTAAGGAAGTGTGGATCACGGTCGCGGAAGATCTGACTGCCTCCGTCTCCTACGAGGCGCAGCTGCGGGGCGAAATTCCCGCGTATGTGGAAAAGTTTGTCGTTCACGCCTATGTTCCCCTGTCCTGGAAAACCGTGAATCTGTGGGCGTGGTCGGCGCCGGACGGCACCAATGCCTTTGAAAGCTGGCCGGGCAAGGCCATGCAGGAGGGGGACAACGGCTGGTTCACCTGCAAAGCCCCCACCTGGGTCAACTCCCTGATCATCAACGGCAACGAAGGAACCGTCCAGACCGAGGACGTCAGCATCGAGGGGAAGGAGCTGTGGATCACCGTCTACGAGGATCTGACCTACGAACTGAGCTACGAAGACCCCGACAAAGCCGTGGAGGACGTGACCGTACACGCCCAGGTTCCCGCAGATTGGGCTGACCCCAGCTGCTGGGCATGGTCCGCGCCGGACGGCACCAACGCCTTTGCTTCCTGGCCGGGCGAAGCGCTGACCAAGGACGGCGATTGGTACAACATTCAGGTTCCCGGCTGGATCAACTCCGTGATTATCAACGCCAACGAAGGCGCCGTCCAGACCACGGATTTGTCCGTCGAGGCCGGCAAGGAGGTCTGGGTTGTGGTGACGGATGCCGAAAACGCCCAGGTCTTCTACGAGGCGCCTGCACAGGATGCCGCAGCCACCGAGCCTGCGGCTGAGACGACCGTCCCCGCATCCACGGAAGCACCTCAGGAAGCTGCCAAGAGCAGCAATACCGGCGTGATCGTCGGCATTGCCGCCGCAGTCGTCCTTCTTGGCGGCGGCGCGGCAATCTTGGCAAAGAAGAAAAAGAGCTAAAACACTCAATCGTATCCCCGGCGGGTACACGTCAGCCGTGTACCCGCTGACGGTCTATCAAGGAGGCTTTTATGAAACGGTTTCTCACTGTGATAGTATGCTTTGCGATGCTGCTGAGCCTGACCGCCTGCAGCGGCAAAACGGGCAGCGCGGACGTAAATAAGCTGGTCATCTGGCACGACAAGGAAGATGCGGTGATCACCACCCTTTCCGATTATCTGGCGCAGGCCGTACCGGAGCTGGAAATTCAATTTGAAAAGAAAACCAGCCTGACCGATTCTCTGAAGCTGGTGGGCAATGACCCCTCTGCGGCTCCGGATCTTTTCCTGTTCGCCCACGATAAAATCGGCGTTTTTGCCGAAATGGGGATTCTGGCGCCGGTGGAGCCGCTGCTGGAAGAAGGGACGCTGGATAGCTTTCTGCCCATGACCCTTCAGGCGGCCACCTACAAAGACACCCTGTACCAGCTGCCGCTGTATTTTGAAACGCTGCTGTTCATGTACAACCGCCGTTATATGCAGGATAATGAGGTTCCCGCCACAACGGAAGCGCTGTATGCCTATATGGAGAACAATACCGGCCGGGGGCGCTACGGCTTCGTGGAGCAGCACAGCACCGCCTACTATTCCGCCGCCTGGATTCATGGCTTCGGCGGCTCCATCATTGACAGCAGCGGTACCCCATTTCCCGACGGGCAGGCTGTGCAGGATGCGCTTTCCTATCACCTGAAATTTGTAAAGCTGATGCCGGGGGAGACGGAATACAATACCGTCAACACGCTGTTCCTGGAAGGGAAAGCGGACGCTACCATCGGCGGTCCCTGGATGGTTCCCTCTGCCAGAGATGCCGGAATTGATCTGGGCATTGCCCCCATGCCGACGGTGGACGAGACCGGCCTTGCCCTGGCTCCCTACTCCGGCGTGCAGGGCGTTCACGTTCTGAAGGCTGCCGCCGAGAGGAAAACCGGGGCGGTAAAGCAGCTGCTGGCGGCTCTGGCAAAGCCGGAGATCGGCACGTCTCTGGCGCTGGCCAGCGGATGCGCCCCGGCAAACAGCAGCTGCTATGAAGACGCCCGTGTCGCGGAGGACACGCTGGTGCAGGCCATGCGGCAAACCGCGGAAATTGCCATTCCCATGCCCAACATCCCCGAAATGGACGTCATGTGGACGGTGGTCAGTAACCTCCTGACCGATGTGAACCTGTCCGGCAAGGATATTCCCTCCAGCTTCCGCTCAGCCGAAGAGCAGGCGGAAAGCCTGATCGCGGGAATGAAATAAAGGGAGCACGCCATGGAGAAAAAGAAACGGAAGGAGTGGATACGCTCCTACGCCTGTTCAGCGCCCTCCCTGCTGCTGATCGGGCTGATGGTGGTATTTCCCATTCTCTACACCTTCTATATCAGCCTGACCAATATGAATGTCTACCACTGGTTTGACTTCACTCTGGTGGGACTGGATAACTACATCCGGGCGCTGTTCGTGTTCGATTCCGGCTTCCTGTCCGCGCTGCTGGCAACGATCCTTTGGACGGTCGTCAGCATGGTTTTGCAGCTGGTCATCGCCTTTTTGCTGGCGAACCTTCTGAATATCGAAAAGCTCCGGCTGCGCAAGCTTTACAAAACGGTGCTGATGTTTCCCTGGGCGATGCCCGGATATGTGGGGATTCTGCTCTGGAAAACCGGAATGTTCAACACCCAGT
>OHAT01002919.1_pt1 | contig 12078 bp, 7 predicted proteins | sample 1577141 | NCBI WGS metagenome assembly OHAT01 (sample SAMEA3541578, study PRJEB24748) | human gut metagenome | biome: human gut; feature: human-associated habitat; material: faeces | place: China | collected 2012
CACGCCGCTGCACGACTGGATCGCGAGCGGCGAGTTCAAGATGATGGAGCCGCCCGAGCTGATGCGCGAAACACGCCTCTTCTTGGAGCACATCGACTCCGACGGCAGCATCTTCCGCTCGAACCACGCGTCGAACTACCTCCCCCTCGGCGGTACGCTCAACCGCGACCGCGAGGCGCTGATCCGCACGATCGACGAAGCGCTCGACGGCAAGGTTAGACTTCGCCGCGCCGTCGAACTGGGACTGTAATCGTAAAAAAATAAGACCTGCCTTGCGGCAGGTCTTATTTTTTTACGTGATGCTTTCCCAAAACGTTTTATGCTCTTCCGCGCCGCTGTCATCAAAAAACGCATGGAACGCCGCGTCCATCGCGCTGCGGCTGAAGTCGCTGTAAATGCCTACGGTCTCAATGCCCTCATAGAAGCGGACGTTCGCCGCGCTGTGGCTTGGTGCTTCATCGTAGGCCGTGGCCAGCGTTTTTGCGGCTTTCAACTCGTCTTTCGCGCCGTCAAAATCGAGGCAGTTATACAAAAGCCGCGCGAGCGCCGCATGCGAGGCCGCGCTGATCTTGTCGAGCTCGCTGACCACGCCCTCTTTCCTGAGACCGGAGAGCACCGAATGCTTCCACTGCAAAATGTCAATGGCCGACGTCATATCTTCCCTTGCCTCAAACACATTGGCAAAGCCGTCGCACACGCGCACGAGCGATGTCACTGCGCGCAGCAGCGCCATCGAGAGATAGGGTACGCTCTCTTCGCGCCGCTCCTTGACGAGCGCAAGCAGACAGCCGATCTGGTCGTCGAGCAGCCCGCAGGCGTTGTTCTCTTTGTAGAGCGCGAGCGCGCGTTCCCAGTCCTTCATGTCGAGCAGCACGTTTGCCATATCGAGACGGAGCGACATTTCGCTCACCTGCGGGTCGCTGTTCTGCGGCAGCAGGCGGATAGCGTGCGTCAGTAAGTCGAGCGCGCGGCGCTGCAAGGCTTTATCCTTCCGCGTGCCGCCCGCCATCTCGAAGAGCTTGGCGCATTCGTAGACGACAGTAAAGGTGTTCGGGAACTTTTGCAGGGCCTTTTCCGCCTCGGCAAGGCCCTCGTCGTACCTGTCCTCGCGGCGCAGGACTTTCAGCCGCTCGCTGACGCTCTTGCGGTCGTTCGAGCGCAGGCGATAGCCCAAGAGCGCGTCGACTGAGAGGTCAAAAAAGTCCGCGAGCTCCATCAGCATCGGGATCTCCGGCAGGCTCTGCCCCTGTTCCCACTTGCTCACCGCCGCAACGGAGACGCCCATCGCCTCGGCCAGCTGCTCCTGCGTCAGCCCCTCCTGCCGGCGGTAAAAGCGAATTTGATCTGCCACATGATTTTCCATACACTGCTCCTCTCTCGTCCCATGCAGGGCGATTTGTTTTTGCCATGGCCACAGTATACCGCCCAAAAAGCAAAAACAACAGCAATCGCCGGTAGAATCAGTTGAGAACTTTTTCAACCGTCAGTTGAATTGACCGTCAAGTCCGTCCTCGCGGCGAGCGAAGCAATGCCGCCTCGGCAAGCAAAAGCAAGATTGATAAAAGCTGAAGTAGGACGCAGTTGCGTAAGGCTACCGACACGCAGGCAGAGCGGCAGCGGGTAGTAGAAGCAGAGATAAATCGTATAGCAACAACACCTGGCAGGCACCCGATTGCGCAGCGCGTGCAGTTCTTCAAGCTGCAAACCCGCAACGGGGGTCGAGGGGCCCTCCCCTTGCGTTCTCTTGGGGGTCCAAGGGGGCCATTCTCTCACGTGAGAGAATGGCCCCCTTATCCGCGTCCCCTGCACGGTGCAGGGAAAAACGCCCCCCTGCGAGTACGCAGAGAACAATACAACACAGTGTGTTAAAACAATGTTAACTGGCTCGTTTCAGGCAATCCCGCAAACGCGCCCAGCGCGCGCAGCTGGTCGATATGCGTCTGCGACAGCTTGTTGCAGCAGAGGGAAAACTCCTCCACCGATGTAAAGTCCTTCCCCTTGCGCTTCTCGACGGTGTCGAGCGCTGCGGTCTCGCCGAGTCCGCGAACGGACGTGAACGGCGGCAGCAGGCCGTTTTCCGTGACGACGAACTTCGTCGCATCGCTGCGGTAGATATCGATGGGCTCAAAGTGGAAGCCGCGCAGGCAGAATTCGTAGCAGACTTCAAGCGTCGTCATCAAGTCCTGTTCCACGGCGGTCGCATCCTTGTTGTTTTCGATCTCGCGGATGCGGCGGCGCAGCGCGTCGGCATCCTTACAGCACTCGGCGGCGTCAAACGCCTTGGCGCGGATGGAGAAGAACGTCGCGTAGAACGCGAGCGGCTCGTGCACCTTGAACCACGCGATGCGGAATGCCATCATGACGTATGCGACCGCGTGCGCTTTCGGGAAGAGGTAACCGATCTTCGCAAGCGACTCGATGTACCACTCCGGTACATCGTGCTTGCGCATCTCCTCGACCCACATCGGCCAGTCCCCCGCCTTGCCGGCTTTGACTTTTCCCTTTCGAACGGCCTCCATCGTCTTGAAGCTCATCTTCGGGTCAAGGCCCATCGAAATGAGGTAGAGCATGATATCGTCACGGCAGCCGACGGTCTCCAGAACGCTCGCCGTGCCGCTGACGATCAGATCCTTCGCGTTGCCGAGCCACACGTCCGTGCCGTGGGAGAAGCCTGAAAGGCGCAGCAGCGTGTTGAAGTCCTTGGGCTGCGTGTCGACGAGCATCTGGCGCGTGAAGCGGGTGTTAAACTCGGGGATCGCGACGGCGCCCGTGGGGCCGAGCACTTCGTCGTTCTCGTAGCCGAGCACCTTGGACGAGATGAAGATCGACATCGTGTCGGGGTCGTCGAGCGGGATAGCGCGGGCGTTCACGCCCGTCAGATTTTCGAGCATGCGGATCATCGTCGGGTCATCGTGGCCGAGCATATCGAGCTTTAAGAGGTTGTCCTCCATGCAGTGATATTCGAAATGCGTGGTGATCGTGTCGCTGTCGGGGTCGTCCGCAGGGTGCTGTACGGGGCAGAAATCCTCGATATCCATGTCGTCCGGCACGACGACGAGTCCGCCGGGATGCTGGCCCGTCGTGCGTCGCACGCCGACGCAGCCCGCCGTCAGGCGGTCGATCTCGGCGTTGCCCGCGGCGATGCCGTTTTCCTCGAGGTATTTTTTGACGAAGCCGTAGGCCGTCTTCTCCGCGAGCGTACCGATCGTACCCGCGCGGAACACCTGCGTCTTGCCGAACATCTCGACCGCGTGCGCGTGGGCGCGCGCCTGATATTCGCCCGAGAAGTTGAGGTCGATATCCGGCACCTTGCCGCCGCCGTAGCCGAGGAAAGTTTCAAACGGGATGTCGAAGCCGTCTTTGGCATACTTCGTGCCGCAGACGGGACACATTTTATCGGGCATGTCCGCGCCACAGCCATACTCGCCCGCGTGGAACTCGACGTTGCGGCACTTCGGGCAGCGGTAGTGCGGCGGCAGGGCGTTGACCTCGGTGATGCCGGCCATGTACGCTACGAGCGACGAGCCGACCGACCCTCGCGAGCCGACGAGGTAGCCGCACTCGAGCGAGCGCTGCACGAGCTTCTGCGCCGACATGTAGACGACGTCGTACTTGCCCAGAATGCTGCCGAGCTCGACGTTCAGCCGGTCGACGATCAGCTGCGGCAGATCGTCGCCGTAAAGCTCGTGCGCTTTCCCCCACACCATGCGGTTAAGGTCTTCTTCCGAATTTTCAAGCCGCGGCGGGAACAGCCTGCCCTTGGGCAAAAGCTCGATATCCTCCACCTGCTCGGCGATGGCGCGGGTGTTCGTCACGACGACCTCGTAGGCTTTCTCCTTGCCGAGGTAGTCAAATTCCTTGAGCATTTCGTCCGTCGTGCGGAAGTAGAGCGGGACGGGCTCGTTCGCGTCGGCGAATTTCTTTGACGCGAGCAGGATATGGCGATAAACCTCGTCTTCGGGGTCGAGGAAGTGGACGTCGCCCGTTGCGCAGACGGGCTTGCCGAGCTCTTCGCCAAGCTTGACAACAGTGCGGTTGAAGTCCTTGAGGTCTTCGTCGTCGCGCACCGTGCCGTCGCGCACCATGAAGCGGTTATTGCCGAGCGGCTGAATTTCAAGATAGTCGTAGAACGAGGCGATGCGCTTGAGCTCATTCCAGTCCTTGTGGTCGACGATGGCGCGGAACAACTCGCCCGCCTCGCAGGCAGAGCCGATGATCAAGCCCTCGCGATGCGCGACAAGCTCGCTTTTCGGGATGATCGGCACGCGCTTAAAGTATTTGAGGTTCGACGCCGAGATGAGCTGGTAGAGGTTCTTGAGGCCCACCTTGTTCTTGGCGATCAGAATGATGTGCTTTGGGAAACGGTTGCGCTTGACGCCGAGAGGGCGGAGCTTCGTCATCTCATCGTTGATCTGCTGGAGGCGCGTGACACCGCGCTCTTCGAGCATGACGAAAAACTTGGCCAGCATCTGCGCGACCGGGACCGCATCGTCGGACGCGCGGTGGTGGTTGAACTGCGGGAGCTGCAAGTGGTCGGCCACGATGTCGAGCTTGTACTTGCCGAGCTCGGGCAGGAGATTCTGCGCGAAAATCAGCGAGTCGAGATACGTCGGCTCGAACGGGATGCCGCACTTTTTGCAGCCTGCGCGGATGAAGCTGATATCAAACTCCGCATTGTGCGCAGCGAGAGGGCGGCCGCCCGCAAAGGCCAAAAACGCGTGCAGCGCGTCCTCCAGCTTCGGCGCGCCGCGCAGCATGTCGTCTGTGATGCCGGTCAGGCCGATGATCTCAGGCGAAAGCCGGCGCTCGGGGTCGACAAAGGTTTGGAACGTGTCGACGATCTCGCCGTCTTTCAGAATGACCGCACCGATCTCGGTGATGGCATCGTGCGCGACCTTCAGACCCGTTGTTTCAATGTCGAAACAGCAGATCTCAGTCGAAAAATCGCCGTCCTGCGGGCCGTGCACACAGATACGGTCGTCGATGTTGTTGAGAAAATAGCCCTCACATCCGTAAAGGAGTTTTATTTTACCCTCGCCGGTGTGCCAAGCGTCCGGGAAGCTCTGCGCTACGCCGTGATCCGTGATGGCGATGGCGGGCATCCCCCACTTGATCGCGCGCTTGACGACCGCGGCGGTGTCGGTCAGCGCGTCCATGTTGGACATACGGGTATGTAAGTGCAGCTCGACGCGCTTTTCTTCCGCCGTGTCCGTGCGCTCGGCGTGGTCGATCTGCATGATGTCCTGCGGGTTGAGCTGAATATCCTTACCATCGTAGGAGAGCTCCATGCGGCCGCTGACGCGCAGCCACATGCCGACGCTGATCTTGCCGAGAAGCTCCGTCGCCTCGCGCTCGGGCATGCTGCGGCGGATGAAGAGCGAGCCTTCGTAGTCCGTCATTTCGAGCAACATCGTCCAGACGCCGGCGCGGCGCGTCTCGTGGCAGTCGAACTTGAAGACCTTGCCCTCAACGACGACGTGACCGGCCTTTGGCGTCAGCTCGCTGATGGGGAGCACTCTCCCCTTTGCAATCTCGCGGCCCATGATGACACTGCCGCTGCCGCTCACCTTGCGGCCAGCGTTCTTCAACATGTCGGGAAAGGCCTCCGCCGTTGATTTGACGTGGATGTCCACGCGCTTTAAGTCGTAATTGCGCGCAAGAAGCTGCTCGACCGTTTCGCGCGTCGAGTCGTTCATCTCCGCGCGCACGGTCATGTCGAGCGTCATCGTGCGCTTTTCCGGCTCGAGCACCATGTTCGTGACCATCGCGGCGTTGAGCGGGACGCGCAGGTCAAAATCCGGCGAAAAGTCGGTGAATAATTCAAAAAAAGGAATCTTTTGTGCCATAGCCACAACCTTATCTCAGTATCGTTTCCGCTCGGTCAGAGTTTTTTGATTTCCTCCATCAAAGCGTCGACAAGCTTTTCCTGCGGCACTTTGTAAAGGATTTTTCCTTTTCGGAAAATCATGCCCTCACCTTTACCGCCGGCCACGCCGATATCGGCGGCCGAGGCCTCGCCGGGCCCGTTGACGACACAGCCCATCACGGCGACCGTGATATTCTTCTTGCAGTCGGCAAGACGGCGCTCTAACTCCTCGGCGATCGGGATCATGTCGTACGCCGTGCGGCCGCACGTCGGGCAGGAGACGAGGTTCACACCGCTGCGGCGGATGCCGCAGGCTTGCAAAATGCGCTTGGCGGCGTAGACCTCTTCCACGGGGTCCGCCGTGAGCGAGACGCGCATCGTGTCGCCGATGCCCTCGCACAGAAGGCCGCCGATGCCGATGGCGGACTTCAAAAGCCCCATCGTGGGCGTGCCCGCCTCGGTCACGCCGAGGTGGAGCGGATAGTCGACCTTTTCGTGCAGAAGGCGATAGGCCGCCATGTTGAGCGGTACATCAGAGCTCTTGACCGAGATGCAGATCTCGGTAAAATCGAACTTTTCAAGCAGCCGCACATGTCTGAGCGCGCTCTCGACGAGCGCCTCGGGCGTCACGCGGCCATATTTTGCGAGCAGCTCCTTTTCAAGCGAGCCGCCGTTCACGCCGATGCGGATGGGAACCTTGTGTTCACGGCAGGCGTCTACGACCGCCTTGACGCGGTCATCTCCCCCGATGTTGCCGGGGTTGATGCGAATTTTGTCCGCGCCGCGCGCCGCCGCTTCGACGGCGAGACGGTAGTCGAAATGAATGTCCGCGACGAGCGGGATGGAGATATTCTCCTTAATTTCACTCAGCGCGTGCGCGGCCTCCATATTCGGCACCGTGACGCGCACGATCTCGCAGCCCGCCTCTTCGAGCGCGTGGATCTGCGCGATGGTGGCCTTGGCATCCTCAGTGTGCGTGTTGCACATCGACTGGATCGTGACCGGCGCGCCGCCGCCGATAGCGACGCCGCCTGCGATAATTTGCTTGCTCATAAGATCATCCTCCTCACAGGAGCTTGACAATGTCGTGGAACGTGACGAACAGCATCAGCGCCATTAAAAGCGCAAAGCCGATGCCGTTGATGACGTTCAGATATTTGGACGGAATCTCTTTCTTGAACAGCGCTACGGCGATGCCGTTGACGAGCAGGAACAGCACGTGTCCGCCGTCGAGTGCGGGCAGCGGCAGCAGGTTCATCACGGCGAGGTTCACCGCGATCATCGCGGCGAAGTAGAGAATGCTCTCGAGTGCCGCGCCGAAGCCCGCCTCGGCCTCGGTCTCCTTGCCGACCTCCGTGATGGTCGAGACGATGCCGACCGGGCCGCTCAGATCGTTGACGCCCGCCGCGCCCGAAAGCAGCATTTGCAGGCTCAGTCTCACGATGCGGACATAGTCCATCGTCTGGTACCAGCTGTATTGCAGGCGCAGAAGCGGCGTCGCCTCGACGATCCCGCCGTAGGTAAAGCCGTAGGCCTCGTACTCCTTACCGTTTTCGTCGGTGTAGACTTGCCTGGTGAGCGTGCGGTCGAACTTTTTGCCGTCGCGCAGGACGGTCATGTCGATCGTGCCCGTGTCGCCAAGGCCCATGATGAGCGACACGTCGCTCTTTAAATAAATGCGCTCACCGTTGATGGCGTAGATCGTGTCGCCGGGCATCAGGCCGTCCTCTCCCTGCTGCGGGAAATCGGGGTTCAGCTCGACGATCTCCGTCGTGTAGAATGCCTGCGCACCCGCATACAGACAGATGACGATGATGAGGCCCGTCAGGAAGTTCATGAACGCGCCCGCGACGAAGATGATGAACTTCTTCCACCAGACCTGGCGGCCCAGCGCGCGGTCGTCGTCCGAATCCTCGTCCTCGCCCTCCATGGCGCAGTAGCCTCCGATGGGCAGGAGCCGCAGGGAGTATTCGGTGTCCCCTTTCGTCTTATGGAAGAGCTGCGGGCCCATGCCGATGGAAAATTCATTGACGCGCACGCCGCAGGCCTTGGCCGCCAAAAAGTGGCCAAACTCATGCACGGCGATGAGCACGCCGAAAATCAGGATCGCAATGAGAATATAAACCATGGTCTCTCCTAAATTTGGTCAGTTGAGCTTTTCGCGCACGACCTCGCGCGCGAGCCGGTCTGCTTCCAGAATATCCGAAAGCTGCGGCTGATATACCGTCTCGGTTTTATCGAGCGCCGCTTCGATGAGGTCAGGGATGGCACAGATGCCGATCTCGTCGCACAGAAATGCCGCGACAGCCTCTTCGTTCGCGCCGTTCATCGCCGCGCAGTAGACATTGCCGATGGCGGCGCACTGCTTGGCGATCTTCAGGCAGCGGAAGACCTCTTCATCGGGCTCGGCGAACGTCAGCGGCGGGCACTTGAGAAGGTCAAGCGGCTCCGCGGGCGAAACGGCCCTGTTGGAGTACGTCATCGCGTAGCGGATGGGCAGCTTCATATCCGGTGTGCCGAGCTGGGCGAGCATCGCCCCGTCGTGAAACTCGACGAGCGAGTGCACGATGCTCTGGCGATGGATGACCGCGTCGACCTGACGCAGCGGCAGACGGTAGAGGTGCATGGCCTCGATGATCTCAAGTCCCTTGTTCATCAGCGTCGCGGAGTCGATGGTGATCTTCGCACCCATTGTCCAGTTCGGATGCTTGAGCGCGTCGGCCTTCGTCTTAGTCGCAAGCTCCTGCAGGCTCAGGCCGTAGAACGGCCCGCCCGAGCAGGTCAGAATGAGGCGCTTGATCTCACCGCGGTCGCGGCAGCCCTGCAAGCACTGGAAGATCGCGCTGTGCTCGCTGTCGACGGGGACGATCTCCGCGCCGCAGCGCTCCGCCGCAGCCACGACGAGCTCGCCCGCGCAGACAAGCGTTTCCTTGTTCGCAAGCGCGATGCGCTTTTTCTTCTCGATTGCCGCGAGCGTCGGCTGGAGTCCGATCATGCCCATCACGGCGGTGACGACCGTGTCAGCGTCGTCCGCCGTGGCCGCGGCCAGAAGGCCCTCCATGCCGGAGAGCACTTGGGTGTTTGTGTCGGAAAGCCGCGCGCGGAGCTCACGCGCCGCGTCCTCGTCATAAAGCACGGCAAGACGCGGGCAAAATTCCCGCGCCTGCTGTTCGATGAGGTCAACGCTTTTATTCGCCGTCAGCGCAGCGACGGAAAGCCCCAGCTCGCGCGCCACCTCAAGCGTCTGGCGGCCGATGGAGCCGGTGGAACCGAGTAAAGCAATATTCCTTGTCATAATAGACCTCCACAGACCGCAGCCCACACGACCGGCGCGATGAAGAGCGTGGAGTCAAAGCGGTCGAGCATGCCGCCGTGCGTCAGGAAGAGGTGGCTGTAATCCTTGATACCGGCCTCGCGCTTGACGAGCGACATCGAGAGGTCGCCGAGCTGGCCGAAGATGTTGGCCACCACGCCCACGAGGATCAGCATGAGGTAGTTCGGCGCATAGCCGAGCCATGCCTTGCCGACAACGCCGAGCAGCACCAGCGCAAGCGCGCTGCCGATGGGCCCGCCGATCGCGCCTGCCCAGGTCTTGTGCGGGCTGACGTGCGGCGCCATCTTGCGCTTGCCGAACCACATGCCAAAGTACATCGACAGCGCATCGCCCACAAAGGAGACGCAGAACGGCGCGAGTACATAGAGCTTGCCATAGTTTTCGTCCATGCGCAGCAGGAAAATGCAGCTGTACATCGCCGGGAACACGATGCCGCCGACGATCGACACCGCCACATCGTGGAACGTGAACGGTTTTTCCTTTCCGTAAGAGATAACCGCAAAGAGGAACGCCATCATCACAAGAATCCAGCGGAAGATCGTAACGGTCGAAATCGGAAGATCGTATGTGCCGCTCATCTCTTCCTTAAAGAGCCATATCTCCTGCATGACGACCGTTGTGACAAGTCCCCAGTAGAAATTCGCCGGGACGTTCTCTCCCGCCGTGTGCAGCAGCTCATAGGCCGCGATGCCCGCGATGCCGCAGACGACGATCATCGTCGCCCATGCGGGGCAGGCAAGCAGCACGGCGAGCAGCGCCGGCAGGCCGACGACAACCACCAACCATCTTTGTTTCATTTCTGTTTCTCCTGTTTCAGTCCGCCGAAGCGCCGCTCGCGCTGCTGATACGCGATGAGCGCCTTGTCGAATTCTCTTTCCGTAAAGTCGGGCCAGAGCGTGTCGCAGAAGTAGAACTCACTGTACGCGCACTGCCACAAAAGGTAGTTGCTGATGCGCTTCTCCCCGCCGGGACGGATGAGAAGGTCGGGATCGGGAAGTCCGCTTGAATAGAGGTAGCGCGAAAAGCCCTCCTCGGTCAAAGCGTCCGCGTCCTGCTCCCCTGCCGCGCAGTCACGCGCGAAGGCGCGGGCGGCGTGCAGGATCTCGTCGCGTCCGCCGTAGTTGAGGCAGACGTTGGCCTGAAAGCCTTCGATGCGGGAGGATATCTCATTCGTCTCATCGATGAGTTCCCGAAGTTCCGGCGTCAGGACGCTTAAATCACCCAGAAAGCGCAGACGGTTGCCGTCCTTTTCCATCGTGTCGATGCACTCGTGCAGATATTGCTCGAGTAAGTGCATGATGCCGTCGACCTCGTCCTTCGGGCGCTTCCAGTTTTCGGTCGAAAAGGCGTAGACCGTCAGATAGTCGATGCCCAGGTTCTTGCAGTAGGTGCCGAGCTTTCGAAATGTCTCCGCCCCCGCCTTGTGACCGGCCGAGCGCGGGAGGCCGCGCTTTTGCGCCCAGCGGCCGTTGCCGTCCATAATGACGGCAACATGACAAGGCAGGTTGTTCAAATCAACCTGCCCTGCCTTGTTCTCTTTGGAAAAGAGCCCCATATCAGACCGCCATGAGCTCCTTCTCTTTCTTCTCGAGAAGGGCGTCGACCTCTTTGCACATGTCGTCGGTCAGCTTCTGCAGGTCCTTTTCGGCAACCTTCAGGTCGTCCTCGGTGATCTCGCTGGCCTTCTGCTTCTTCTTGAAGGCCTCCATCGCGTCGCGGCGGATGTTGCGGATGGCGACCTTGCCGGTCTCGGAATACTTATGGATCTGCTTGACGAGCTCCTTACGGCGCTCCTCCGTGAGCTGCGGGAAGTTCAGGCGGATGGACTTGCCGTCGTTCTGCGGGTTGATGCCAAGGTCAGACTCCTGAATGGCGCGCTCGATGGGCTTGAGAGCCGTGCCGTCCCACGGGGTGATGACGAGTTGGCGCGGATCGGGAGAAGCGATGGCCGCGATCTGCTGGATGGGCGTGGGAGAGCCGTAGTAGTCGACGCTGATGCGGTCGAGCACAGAGGCGTTGGCGCGGCCTGCGCGCACAGAGGCAAAGTCCGCGTTCACCGCGTCGATGCTCTTTCTCATTTTGTCGGAATAAACCTTGTAATCTTCCTTATTATAATTGACGGAATCACAAAAATTTTTATCGTAAAGCCGCAAGTGCGGGGTCGCTCAGTTTTCGCCGACGATGGTGCCGATCTTCTCGCCCTCGACCGCACGGATGATGTTCTCCGGGTCCTTGAGCGCGAAGACGAGCACAGGGATGTGGTTGTCCATCGAAAGGGACGTGGCTGTGGAGTCCATGACCGCAAGGTGCTGGGCCAGCACGTCCTCATAGGAGATAGCGTCGTACTTGATCGCGTTTGCATCCTTGGCGGGGTCGGCGTTGTAAACGCCGTCGATGTTCTTGGCGAGCAGGATCACGTCGGCATTGATCTCCGCCGCGCGCAGCACCGCTGCCGTGTCGGTCGAGAAGAACGGAGAGCCGATGCCGCAGCCAAAGAGCACTACGCGGCCCTTTTCCAAATGCCGGATGGCGCGGGCTCGGATGTAGGGTTCGGCGACTTCTTTGATCTCCAGCGCCGTCTGCACGCGCACGTCGACGCCCTTCTGCTCGAGCACATCGGCGACCGCCATGCAGTTCATCGCCGTGGCCAGCATGCCCATGTGGTCGGCACGGGTGCGCTCGATGTAGCCCTCGCCGTTTTTCACGCCGCGCCAGAAGTTGCCGCCGCCGATGACGACGCCCATCTGCACACCCATGTCCGTGCACTTTTTGATGACGTCGCACACCTTGGAAACGACGTCGAAGTCGAAGCCGAAGTGCTTGTCGCCCGCCAGCGCCTCGCCGCTGATCTTCAGCAGCACCCGCTTGAATACTGGTT
>OHAT01002921.1_pt1 | contig 12077 bp, 9 predicted proteins | sample 1577141 | NCBI WGS metagenome assembly OHAT01 (sample SAMEA3541578, study PRJEB24748) | human gut metagenome | biome: human gut; feature: human-associated habitat; material: faeces | place: China | collected 2012
TCGACGACGTGGTGCTGGAGATCACCGACCGCCACGGCAGCAACATGGGCCTGACGCTGGACACGGTGACCCGAAACGAGATCCAGCAGGGCAAGCAGGTGATCTACGCGCCCAAGATCGGCAGCGACGGCACCAAGACCGACGTGACCAGCCGCATGACGCTGGACAAGGACTGCCGCATGACCAGCGAGCTGGTGGCCAAGGCGGCGACCCAGCTGAAGAAGATGAACGCGCCTACCTTTGACGGCAAGTATGTGTGCATCATCCACCCCAGCGTGGCCTTTGACCTGCGCCAGGACGAGGCGTGGATCGCCGCCCACCAGTATGCCGGGGCCACGGAGCTGTTCTCCGGCGAGATCGGTGAGCTGCACGGCGTGCGCTTCGTGGAGACCACGGAGGCGAAGATCTATCGCGGCGAGGACCTGGCCGCCGACAGCCGCACACTGAAGGTGAACGGCAACGTTATGGCCAGCACCGACGTGACCTTCAACGGCGGTACTGTGGCCGCCGGCGCGCTGGCGGGCCGCTATGTGGTGCTGGGCGGCACCCGCTGCCAGGTGGTGAGCAACACCGACGCGAAGCTGGTGCTGGACAAGACCGTCACCGTGGGCGACAAGGAGGTCATCTACCCCGGCGAAGGCGGCAAGCAGGGCTGCGCCGTGTACGGCTGCCTGTTCCTGGGCAAGGGCGCCTATGGCGTGGTGGACCTGAGCGAGGGCACGGAGGTCATCGTGAAGCCCCGCGGCAGCTCCGGTACCGCCGACCCGCTGGACCAGCGCTCCAGCGTGGGCTGGAAGGGCGTACACGCCGCGGCTATCCTGTACGACGAGTACATGGTGCGCGTGGAGTGCGGCAGCAGCTATTCGGACGAGGATAAGGCGAACTGAGGGGGAAAGCCGGGGCGGTGCGCCGCCCCGGACACCTTTCCCGCAGGAGAGGCTTTTGAAAGCGGAAAGGAGAAGGGCGAGATGAAGGAGAAAATGACAACGGTGCTGCTGCCCAGAGGCAGAAAGCAGGAGGAGAATTTTGTCATCGTGTCCGTCAACGGACGCAGTTGGAAGATCATGCGCGGCGTGGAGGTGCGTGTGCCGGTGTGCGTGGCGGAGGTGCTGGAAAACGCCGCCATGATGGCGGAGGCGGCCCGGCGCTACGTGGACGAGAGAGCGTCCTGAGGTGACGGCCATGGCAAGGACGACGGCAAAGCAGGTGCTGGACCGGGTGGACGCGCTGCTGCCCAATGGGTATGCGCGCGCGGAGAAGCTGCGGTGGCTGGCCCAGGCGGAGGGCTTCGTGCGGCGGGAACTGTGCCGGGAGACGGGGGAACTGCCGGCGCTGACCGAGGTGACAGAGCTGACGGCGGAGCCGCCCTTTGACGAGCTGTACCGGCACTATGTGGAGGCGCAGGTGCACTATGCCAACGGGGAGACGGCGCGGTACAACAGCGCGGCGGGCCTGTGGAACAACGCGTTTCTGACCTATCGGGACTACCGGGCCAGGACGGCGGTGCCGGAGGGCGGCGCACGGGCGCTGCGGCTGTGCTGAGAGGGGGGCGGCGGAGATGTATTTTCCCAAGCTGAAGGCGGCGGCGCAGCAGCGGGCAGGCGTAGAGCAGTTCGGGGGACTGGATCGCCGTCCGGGCAGCGGCGCGGGGAGTCTGGAGCAGATGGAGAACCTGTGGAGCAGCGGGTATCCGGCGCTGGAGACGCGGCCACTGCGGCGGACGGTGACGCAGCTGGCAAAGCCCAACGGCATGACAGAGAAGGACGGACTGTTCTGGGTGGACGGCACGGCGCTGTATGTGAACGGCGCGAAAACGGGGTTGGTGCTGACGGACAGCCGGAAGCAGCTGGTGAGCATGGGGGCGTATCTGCTGATCTTTCCGGACAAGAAGTACATCAATACCCAGGATCTGACGGACTTCGGAAGCATGGAGAATGTGCGGACCACCACGGGAGAGGTGACGTTCACCCTGTGCGACGGGACGGGGGAGAGTCTGGGCAGCTACGCGGCGGGCACGGAGGCGCCCCAGGAGCCCCGGACGGGGGATCTGTGGCTGGACACGGAGCGATCGGAGAGCGTGATGCGGCGGTATGACGGCAGCACATGGACGGCGCTGGCGGAGGTGTACACAAAGATCGCCGCTGTGGGCGTGGGACTGGGCTTCCGTGCCGGGGACGGCGTGACGGTGGCAGGCTGCGGCGCGGCGGAGTTGAACGGCCTGCACGTATTGCAGGCGGCGGAGGACGACTGGGTGCTGGTGCCGGCGCTGTGCCGGACGCTGGACAGCCAGACGGCGGCGGTGACGGTGATGCGGCTGATGCCGGAGATGGACTTTGTGGTGGAGCAGGGCAACCGGCTGTGGGGGTGCAAGTACGGCATCGTGGACGGTCAGGCGGTGAACGAGATATACGCCTGCGCGCTGGGAGATTTCCGCAACTGGAACAGCTTTGCGGGGCTGAGCACCGACAGCTACGCCGCCGCCAGAGGCTCGGATGGGCCCTTTACCGGGGCGGCGGCCTGCATGGGCGGCGTGGTGTTCTTCAAGGAGAACTGCATGGAGCGCATCTATCCGGCGTCGGGCGGCGGGCACCAGATCGTGACGGTGCCGTGCAGCGGCGTGCGGAAGGGTGCGGAGAGGACCGTGGCTGTGGCGGACGGTGTGGTGTACTATCTGGGGAACGACGGGGTGTACGCCTTTGACGGAAGTATGCCGGTGTGCGTATCCCGGGCGCTGGGCGACAAGCGGTATACCGGCGGCGTGGCCGGCGGGGAAAGCGGCCGGTACTGGCTGTCCGCCGTGGACGCGGCGGGAGAGACGGAGCTGCTGGTGTACGACACGCAGAAGCGGCTGTGGCACCGACAGGACGATACGGCGGCGGTGGCCTTCGCCCGGTGGAACGGGGAGATGACAGTACTGTGCAGCGACGGACGGCTGCTGGATACAAGCGGTACATTGGGAACGGCGGAGACGGGGTTCTCCTGGAGCGTCGAAAGCGGCGACCTGGGACTGTATACGCCGGAGCACAAGTATCTCTCGCGGCTGGAGCTGCGGCTGAAGGCGGCGGCCGGGAGCACGGTGAAGGCGTACGTCTGCTATGACGGGGACAACGTCTGGGAACAGGTGGGCGGTGTATCCGGCGAGGCGGGGCAGACCCGCGGCACGGTGCTGCAGGTGCGGCCCCGGCGGTGCGGACACCTGCGGCTGAAGCTGGCCGGGGACGGACCGTGCCGGGTGTACAGCGCGGCAGCGGTGTATGAGAAGGGAAGTGACGGGCCATGAGCGTGCTTGCCCTGCCGATGGCACCGGCGGGATCGGTGCAGGAGCAGGTGACGCAGCAGTATGCGTATCTGGTGCAGATGGCCCAGCAGCTCAACCTGGCGCTGGGACAGCTGGAGGTGCTGGGCGGCGGGGCCGGGGAGGCCTCCGCCCGGCGGCAGGCCAACGGGCGCTTGGGCACGGCGGCATCGGAGACGGCGGACGGGCAGTATGAGACGCTGCGGAGCATGATCCTGAAGACGGCGGACCAGGTACAGAAGACCACGGCGGCATTGACGGCGAAGCTGGAGGAGGAGTATGTGGCGAGCTCGGACTTCGGCAGCTATGTGGCGAAGCTCAGCGCTCAGCTGGAGGCGGCACCGGAGGCGGTGACGCAGTATTACAGCTTTTTCTCCGACCTGCAGGCCAACGTGGAGAAGGTGGACGCGGCCTTTGCGCACTATAAGCTGGACACGGAGGGGTATATCCGCACGGGTATCGTGTACTACGACGGGGCCGCGCCGGTGTATGGCGTGGCTGTGGGACAGGACCTGACGTGCAGAGAGGTGGACGGCGAGAAGGTGGTGGAGCAGAACAACTTTCGCGCGGTGTTCACCGCCACGCGGCTGTCCTTCTGGCAGGACGCCACGGAGGTGGCTTATGTGTCCAACAACCGGCTGTACATCACGAACATCACGGTGCTGGGCGGTATCGATGTAGGGCAGTGGAGCATGGAGGCGGCGGAGGGCGGACTGGCCTTCCGGTGGATCGGAGGGTGAGTGTGTGAGCTATACGGCGTTGGACAGCATCCAGTGGGGCGGCGTGCCGAAGATCGGCGTCAGCTTCGGCTATGACAGCCGGCGCAGCGGCAGCGCGATGCAGTACAGGATCTATGTGACCGTGGCGCCGCTGACAGGGGCATCGTATTTTGGGTACCCTATCTATCTGTCGGTGACGGTGGACGGCGGAAGTGTGTGCAGCGGGCATACGCTGAAGGCGGCATCGCCCAGCCGGTGGAGCAGCGCGATCGAGTACGACAGCGGCTGGGTAACAGCGGCAGGGGCAGTGGGCACCGCGCCGCTGGGGATACGGCTGTACAGCGGCTCCGGGTCTGCCAGAGACGACAGCTACGGCTATGCGCTGCCGGTGGAGCGCGTGGAGGACATTGGAGATTTCTCGCTGACGGCGGGAGACGCGGTGATCGGACAGACGGGGACGCTGACACTGACGCGGCCCGGGTATGGGTACAGCTTTACGTTCAGCTACGCGCTGGGGGCGGCCTCCGGAACGCTGAGCAGCGCCGCGCTGCGGACGGTGAGCAGCAGCGCGGGGCGCGTGGTGTACCAGTGGACGGTGCCGGAGTCGCTGGCCGGGGAGCTGCCGGAGACGACGCACGGCACCGGGACGGTGACGGTGAAGGTGTACAGCGGCGGTACGCCGGTGGGGAGCCTGAGCGCGGCGTTCACGGCGTATGTGCCGGAGACCATGCGGCCCACGGCGGCGCTGACCACGGAGGTGGTAAACGACGGTACGGCAGCGGAGAGCTGGAGCCTGTGTGTGCAGGGCGTCAGCCGGATACGGTACGCGGCGACGGCGGCGGCACAGGGCGGCGCGTCCGTGCGGTCGGTGCAGTTCCGCTTTGCGGGGCAGGAGCTGACCGGCACTGCCGGGACGACGGCGGTCATCGGCATCAGCGGGACGCTGCGGCCCACGGTCACGGTGACGGACAGCCGGGGACGGTCGGCGACGGCGACAGGCGAGGCGGTGACGGTGGCGGCTTATTATCCGCCGGCCATCACGGCGTCTATGGCGGCGCGGTGCGCCGCGGACGGCACAGAGAAGGACGACGGGGCGTATCTGAAGGTGAAGTGCGCGGCACAGTGCGCCGATGTGCAGGGGCACAATACGGTGGTCCTGCGGGCGCGCTTCCGGCCCGTGGGCGGCGCGTGGAACGGCTATGTGACATTGCTGCCGGGGGCAGAGCAGCTGCTGGGCGGCGGGCTGGACGGCGGGACCTCCTATGAGGTGGAGCTGAGCGCGGAGGACACGGTGGGCAACGTGCGGGTGGTGCGGTATACGGCGGCCACCAGCCGGGTGACGCTGCATCTGCGCGCCGGCGGAATGGGCGCGGCCTTCGGCAAATACGCGGAGCAGGAGGCGCTGGAGTGCGTGTGGCCGGCGGTGTTTTACGGGGATGTGGCGGTATCCGGTGCGCTGACGGTGAACGGACAGACGGTGGAGGCGATGCTGTTCCCGGTGGGCAGCGTGCGCCTGACAGACAGCCCTGCGGCGCCGGAGACACCGGCAGGTGCGGTATGGGAGAGCGTGGAGACAGGCATCGCCGGCGTGTATGGCTGGCGGCGCACGACATGACAAGGAGGAGAGAGGCATGGCATCGACGTATACGATGGTGGCGTACGGTTCACAGGGCAGCGCGGTGCGGCAGCTGCAGAATGAATTGAACAAGCGGGGGTATAGTCTGGACCAGGATGGTATCTTCGGCAAGAAGACGAGAGCCGCGGTACGGGACTATCAGAAGAAGAACGGACTGACGATGGTGGACGGCATTGCCGGCGACGAGACGTGGGGGAGCCTGCTGTCCGCGCCTACGGCGGCGGAGCAGGCGGTGCAGGCCGCTGCGGCAGCAGAGGCGGCGGCACCCAGGGCGGAGGTCACGGCGGGCACGGCGCGGCGTCTGCAGGAGCTGGAGAGGGGCTATACGCCGTCGGACGAGGTGACGGCGGCGCAGGCGTACCGGGACAGCGTGGCGGCGTTGGAGCCGGAGGCGTACCGGTCCCGGTTCGAGGAACGTTTGCAGGCGCTGTATGACCAGAGCGCGGGGCGTGAGGCCTTCGACTACGATCCGGAGGAGGACGAGTCGTACCAGCGGTACGCCAGACTGTATGCCGCCCGCGGCGCGGCGGCCATGGAGGACACGCTGGGCAAGGCGGCGGCGCTGACCGGCGGGTATGCCTCCAGCTACGCCCAGAGCGCGGGGCAGCAGGCGTACAACGGCTATTTGCAGGAGCTGGCAGCGCTGGTGCCGGAGCTGCGGCAGGCGGCGCTGGCGGAGTATCAGCAGGAGGGCAAGGCTTTGCAGAACCAGTACAGTATGCTGGACGCGCAGGAAAAGGCGGATTATGACCGCTGGCAGGAGGCGCGTGGCGACTGGCAGGAGCAGCTGGAGGCAGCTCAGGCGGCGTATGAGGACGCGGGCAGTCAGGACCAGAAGCTGTATCAGGCGCTGCTGGCACATTTTTCCGACAAAGCGGAGCAGGAGAGGAAACTTTCCGCCTCCGGCGTCCGTCTTACAGATAGTGGAGATACCGGCAGCAGGGGCGAGAGCCTGAGCTCTACGGCGGCGGAGAGCCTGCAGCGGGCTGTGGTGAACTATCTGAAGCGGGGCAACGGCGATCTGGCCCAGGCGTTGGCGGCGCAGTACACAGCCCGCATGACACCGGCGCAGCGGCAGCGGCTTGAGAAGCTGCTGGGGCAGTACGGTATGACGCTGGCATAAGGGTCGGATAGGGGAAAAGTGCTTGCAATCAGGGACACTGTATGGTATCATATCAAAGTATATTGCGATGCGGCGGACACGCCGCAGCGGCTCGAGAGGAAGATAGGAGCCGCGGGAAGGAGCAGCAATGGAGAAGATGAAGAAGCACTTTTTACGCCGAATGGCGCTTGTGATGGCGCTGCTGACGCTGGGCTCTGCCGTGCTGGTGGGCTGCGGCGGGCAGAAGGAGCCGGAACCGGACCCCAAGGATGAGGTGGTCGTGGTAGAGCCGGAGCCCATCCAGCTGCCGGACGGCGTCAGCTTTGATGAGAAGAAGTACCCGGACGTGTTCGGGTTCATCCAGATCCCTAACGCCACCCAGTGCGCCATCAGCAAGGGCCACTATCTGGCGCAGAGTCCCAAGTCCACTAAGAGCAGCACCGGGTATGACGACGATTACTACCTGCAGCGCGATTTGGACGGCAAGACCAACAAGGCCGGCTCGCTGTACATCCAGGCGTACTACAATAAGTCTGACCTCAGCGACCCCATGACGGTGATCTACGGCCACAACATGGCCAACCGGACCATGTTCGGCGGTTTGCAGAGCTACGGCGAGACGCTGAAGTTCGACGACAACGCCGTGATGTACATCTATCAGCCGGGCCGTCAGCTGACCTATAAGTTCTTCGCATGCATTCCCTATGATACCAGCCACATCCTGTACTACCATGATTTCAAGGACGAGAAGGTGTTCACGGCCTTCTTCGAGGCGCTGGCCAAGGCGGCCAGCGATCCTAAGTACAAGAGCGATACCAACCAGAACGCCTTTTACAGTGCCGAGGGCTGCGTGAACGTGGACAAGACCAACCTGCCCAAGGCGGGCGATAAGGTGGTGGTGCTGTCCGTGTGCAAGAACGGCGACGATCATCACCGCTATCTGCTGATGGCAAAGCTGGTGGAGGACTCCGCCGCGCCCATCACCATGACCCGCGGTGAGGCCGAGGCTGCCGGTATCCCGGCGGACCGCATCCAGGACAAGGCAGCGGCAGACGCCGCGGCCGCTGCCGCGAATGTCTCCGCGGTGGAGGATGCTGCCGCCAATAAGACCGACACTGCCAGCAAGACGGATACGGCCAAGACGGAGCACAAGGGCTGAGTCGGACCTGAAAAGTAAAAAACTCCCGGACCGTGGCGGTCCGGGAGTTTTTTCGATGCATTTTCAGAGAGCGTTGCCGTCGGTCTGCGTCAGGAGATCGGCCAGGGAGACACTGTCCAGATAGTCGTTGATGATGGTGTCCAGCTTTTCCCACATGGGGAGCGTGGTGCAGTGACCGGCACGGGGGCAGGTGTTTTCGTCGCCCTCCAGGCAGGTGACGGGGGCCAGAGAACCCTCGGTGAGGCGGAGGATCTGGCCCACAGAGTAGTCAGCGGCGGGGCGGTTCAGGCGGTAACCGCCGCCCTTGCCACGAAGGCCGTCCACCAGACCGGCCTTGGACAGCACGGAAATGATGCTCTCCAGATATTTTTCAGAGATGCCCTGCCGTTCGGCAATGGCGGGCAGGGGGAGATAGGCGGCGCTGTCGTCCTGAGCCAGCTCCAGCATGACCCGGAGGGCGTAACGGCCTTTGGTAGATACGAGCATGGGAAGACCTCCCTTGTGTTAGTAAACATAGTATAGCACTATGTTTATGCGATTGCAAGGGGAAAACGCTCACATATAGTGGTACGTATTCCGTTTGAGCACCAGAAAGACGCCGGAGATGATAAAGGCAAAGATCTCGGCGGCAGTGATGGCCCACCAGATACCGTCCACGCCCAGAAGTATGGGCAGGATGACGACGGAGCCAGCTTGGAACACAAGCGTCCGCAGGAAGGAGATGGCAGCGGAGACGGCACCGTTGTTCAGGGCGGTGAAGAAGCCGGAGGCAAAGATGTTGAAGCCTGCCAGTAGGAACGACCAGCAGAACAGCCGGAAGGCATGGGTAGTCAGAGCGTAGAGGCTGGCATCGTAGCCCACAAACAGCCGGGACAAGGGGGCGGCCAGCACACGGGCCAGGACCGTCAGGGTCACGCCGCCGATGGCCATCAGCAGGACGCTTTTCCGCAGGAGATTTTTCAGCTCACTGTGGTGCTGCGCGCCGTAGTGGAAGCTGACCACCGGCGCGCTGCCGATGGAGTAGCCGATGAAGATGGCTACGAAGATGAACTGGACGTACATCAGAACGCCGTAGGCGGAGACGCCGTCCTCACCGATCAGGCGCATGAGCTGGAAATTGTAGAGCATACCTACCAGGGAGGAGGAGATGTTGCTCATCAGCTCGGAGGAGCCGTTGCCGCAGGACTGGAGAATGGGGCGCAGACGCAGGGCGGCGGGCCGCAGGCGCAGCAGGCTGGTGTTGGGCCGCAGGAAGTAGATCAGGGGCAGTACGCCGCCTACACACTGGCTCAGGCCGGTGGCGATGGCCGCGCCGGCCACGCCCCAGTTAAAAACGGCGATGAAGAGCGCGTCCAGGACCATGTTGGTGATGCCGGCGGCCACGGTGACGAAAAGGCCCAGGCGGGGCTTTTCGGCGGCGATGAAGAAGCTCTGGAACACATTTTGCAGCATGAAGGCGAAGGTGAAGCCGGTGACGATGCGGCCATAGAGGATACAGTCGGGCATCATGGTCTCGGACGCGCCCAGCAGACGGGACACGGCGGGCATGGTGATGATGCCCACGGCGGACAGTACTGCGCCCAACAGCAGTGTGAACAGTACCAGCATGGAGAAGGTGCGGTGGGACTCTTCCTGCTTGCCCTCGCCCAGCAGCTTGGACACCAGGGCGGTGCCGCCGGTGCCGATCATAAAGCCCATGCCGCCCAGGATCATCACGAAGGGCATGACCAGGTTTACGGCGGCAAAGGGCGTTTTACCCACGAAATTGGAGACGAATAGACCGTCCACCACGCCGTAGATGGACGTGAAGACCATCATGCAGATGGAGGGAAGCGTGAAGCGCAGCAGCTTGCCATACGTGAAATGGTCGGAGAGACGGATGGATTGCTTTGCCATGGGGGCCTCCTATCGAAAAAAGTAGCTCCATCATAAAGATGGAGCTAAATCATCCCGCCGAAGGCGGAGTTTGAACTTGGTGACCCGTACCGGATTCGAACCGATGTTAAAGGCGTGAGAGGCCTCTGTCTTAACCACTTGACCAACGGGCCATGTTCCGTCTCTATATCTCAATCAGCTTTCGCTGCCTGAAATCCTGGTACACCATCAGGGACTCGAACCCTGGACACCCTGATTAAGAGTCAGGTGCTCTACCAACTGAGCTAAAGGTGCATATCTTGTCAACGGTGCTATTATAGTCGATGTGTGCCGATATTGCAAGCTTTTTTTGCAAAAAGAACAGGATTTCTTTGAAATCAGGGAGAGAGCCGGAAAAGCGGGGGCTTTTCCGGCTCTCTGCGGGAAAGGAAAGAAGAACTGTCAGTTTTTCCACTCCACATACAGCTCGCGGACGGCATTATCATCGGCGGGCTTGGCGGGGGCGGCCGCAGGAGCTGCGGGCGCCTCGGCAGCGGGGTGGTCACGCTTTTCGATGAACTTGGGCGCCACCTGGGGGAACAGCGCCAGGCTCAGCACATCCTCGTCGGACTTGGCCAGACTCTTGAACTCCTCGCGGTACTTCTCCAGCTCCGGCTCCAGCAAATCGGCGGGACGACAGGTGATGACATCCTCAGGGGCGATGCCCGCCTTGGAGCGGACCTCCTCGTTGACCTCGCCGGGCAGCTTGCCGTATTCACCCTTGAGCATGGCGCGGGACTCCTTGGGGAACGTCTTGTAGCGCTCGCCCATGATGACGTTCATCACAGCCTGGGTGCCCACGATCTGGGAGGAGGGCGTTACCAGCGGGGGATAGCCGAAGTCCTTGCGGACGCGGGGGATCTCCGCCAGCACGTCGTAATACTTGTCCTCCTTGCCCGCCTGCTTCAGCTGGGAGATCAGGTTGGAGAGCATGCCGCCGGGCACCTGATACAGCAGGGTGTTGGTGTCCACGCGGAGGACCTTGGGGTCCAGGATACCGGCATCCTGCAGCCGCTGGGCGACCTTGCGGAAGTGGACGGCGGCGTCGGACATCTTTTCCAGGCTCAGGCCGGTGTCACGGACGGTGCCCTGCAGTGTGGCCACCAGGGACTCGGTGGCGGGCTGGCTGGTGCCGTTGGCCATGGGGCTCAGCGCGGTGTCCACAATGTCCACACCGGCATAGGCCGCCATCAGCAGCGTCATATCGCCGGTGCCGGAGGTGTTGTGGGTGTGCAGGTGGATGGGGACGGAGACCGTCTCCTTCAGCGCCTTGACCAGAGAGTAGGCCTCCATGGGCAGCAGCAGGTTGGCCATGTCCTTGATGCAGATGGCGTCAGCGCCCATGCCCTCCAGCTCCTTGGCCAGCTTGACGAAGTAGGCCTCGCTGTGGATGGGGGAGATGGTGTAGCTGAGGGTGGCCTCCACCTGTCCACCGTATTTCTTGGTGGACTTGATGGCCTGCTCCAGGTTGCGCACGTCGTTCAGCGCGTCGAAAATGCGGATGATGTCGATGCCGTTTTCGATGGACTTGGCGCAGAAGGCGTCCACCACATCGTCGGCATAGTGCTTGTAGCCCAAGATATTCTGGCCACGGAAGAGCATTTGCAGCTTCGTGTTCTTCACGTGCTTGCGGATGGTACGCAGGCGCTCCCACGGATCCTCGTTCAAAAAGCGCATACAGGCGTCGAAGGTGGCACCGCCCCAGCACTCCAGAGAGTAGTAGCCGATGGCGTCCAGCTGCTCCAGTGCGGGCAGCATATCCTCGATGGTCATGCGGGTGGCCGCCTGGGACTGGTGGGCATCGCGGAGGATGGTATCGGTGATGAGCAGGGGCTTATTAGACAGAAATTCCATAGTTACCTCCTATTAACCGAACAGGGAGATCAGCACGCCCGCGGCGATGGCCGAGCCGATGACGCCGGCCACGTTGGGGCCCATGGCGTGCATCAGCAGGAAGTTGCCGGGGTTTTCCGCCTGGCCGACCTTCTGGCTGACACGGGCGGCCATAGGTACGGCGGACACACCGGCAGAGCCGATGAGGGGATTGATCTTCTCCTTGAGGAACAGGTTCATGAACTTGGCCAGCAGGACGCCGCCGGCGGTGCCGAAGCCGAAGGCCACCACGCCCATGCCCATGATAGCCAGAGTCTTGGGGCTGAGGAAGGTAGCGCCGGTAGCGGTAGCGCCTACGCTGATACCCAGGAAGATGGTGACGATGTTCATCAGCTCGTTCTGCATGGTCTTGCTGAGGC
>OHAT01002922.1_pt1 | contig 12075 bp, 13 predicted proteins | sample 1577141 | NCBI WGS metagenome assembly OHAT01 (sample SAMEA3541578, study PRJEB24748) | human gut metagenome | biome: human gut; feature: human-associated habitat; material: faeces | place: China | collected 2012
AGAATGATTTTAATAAAATTAAAAACACTCCTAGTTTTTTAATGAATATGTAAGTGTTGTGTATTTTAATGAGGTTTGATTTATTTCGTTGTTTGATATGATATAGTAGTGTGGAATGGAGAGGTGAATATGAAGAAAGTATTAATTTTATTAGTGACAATGATGTTATGTGCCTGCTCACCTGCAGAACCTATGTCACTCAAAGACAGCTATGGACAGTACAAACAAGAGAAAATTGTATATGCGAATAAGAAGGATTACATAAAGAAGAAGGATGCTTATAATGCGTATCTTGTTTATGAAATCAATAAAGATGCATGTACATTTGAAAGTGATTTAAAGTATCAGAATATCCAGTATAAGAAGGTTAAACTATCAAAAGGTGAGAAAGAAAAAGTTCCTGAAGCACTCATCAAATACAACCTTTATGAAGGTGAAAAACAGTTAGGTATTGCAGTTTACTTAGGTGAAGAAACTGTTTATATTTCTAGCTATGATCAATATGATGGTAAACCTGTATATATTGCGAAAATGAAAAAAATCACAAAGAAGAGCTAAAATTTACGAAAAACAGAAAATAAATAATTTTGTTTATATTTAAAGAAAAATTATTGACAAAGTAAAAAAGTGATTGTATTATAGACCCAAGTTAAATAAACAAATCGATGAACGAGAAGAGTATCTTACAATCACCTACAGCGAGATGACATAGAGTGGAAGGTCATCAGGAAGATATAAGAGAAACGCACTCGGGAGAGTCTGTTGGAATTGAGTATAACAGAACGTGAATCTGCGTTAATGAAGAGGTGGTTTGTATGATACAAGCAACTAGAGTGGTACCGCGTTTATATACGTCTCTGGATTAATCCAGAGGCGTTTTTTGTTTATTAAAGGGGTGTTTGATATGAAGGAACGACGATTTAGTTAAGTAGTGGGGCATTAAAATAAAACATCAAACATTAAAGGAGAAGAAAATTATGGAAAAGAAAACATTTAAGAAAGTTGTATTAGCTTATAGTGGAGGATTAGATACTTCAATTATTATTTCTTGGTTAAAGGAAAATTATGGCTGTGAAGTTATTGCAGTTGCTGCTGATGTGGGACAGGGTGCTGGAGAACTTGATGGTCTTGATGAAAAGGCTGCAAAGACAGGTGCTTCTAAATATATTTGTGTAGATTGTAAACCTGAATTTGTTAAGGATTTCTGTTTTGAAGCAGTTAAAGCCAATGCATTATATGAAGGTAAATATATGTTAGGTACTTCTCTTGCAAGACCAATTATTGCGAAGAAGTTAGTAGATATCGCTTTAGAAGAAGGTGCCGATGCAATCTGTCATGGATGTACTGGTAAAGGTAATGACCAGGTAAGATTTGAATTAGCTATTAAAGCATTCGCACCAGATATGCCTATTATCGCTCCTTGGAGAGAATGGGATATTAAATCAAGAGAAGAAGAAATCGAATATGCGGAAGCAAGAAAGATTCCTCTAAAGATCAACAGAGAAACAAACTACTCTAAAGATAAGAACTTATGGCATTTATCTCATGAAGGTTTAGATCTTGAAGATCCAGCTAATGAACCTAAATATGATGAAATCCTAGAAATGGGTGTTTCACCAGAAAAGGCACCAGATGTTCCAACATATATCACTTTAACTTTTGAAAAGGGTGAAGCTGTAGCATTAAATGGTGAAAAACTTGAACCAGTCGAAATGTTAGCTAAGTTAAATGAAATCGGTGGTGCGAACGGTGTTGGTATCGCCGATATGGTTGAAAACAGACTTGTTGGTATGAAGTCAAGAGGTGTATATGAAACACCAGGTGGAACTATTTTATATGCAGCACATCAGAACCTAGAAGAAATTACTGTAGATAAAGAAACACAACATTTCAAACAGCAGGTAAGCTTAAAGCTTGCTGATAATATCTATAACGGTCAGTGGTATACACCACTTACTGAAGCATTACTTGCATTCGTAGATAAGACTCAGGAAAACGTAAATGGTGATGTTAAACTTAAATTATATAAGGGTAATATCGTAGGTGCTGGTGTAACATCTCCGGATACATTACATGATTTACAGACAGCATCATTTGATGAAGATGATGATTATGATCAGTATGATGCTAAAGGATTCATCACATTATACGGTTTACCAATCAAGGTAAAAGCTAAGTTAGATCAGAAGAAAAAGAAATAGGAGTTTAAGATATGGTATTGTGGAAAGGTAGATTTTCTAAAGAATTAAATCATGAAGTGAATGCATTCAATTCATCTCTTTCATTCGATCATCGTATGTATAAGCAGGATATCAGAGGATCTCTTGCTCATGCAAAGATGTTATGTAAACAGAGTATTATTGAAGAGAAAGATTATGAAGAGATTGTAGAAGGTTTAAATGCAATTTTAAAAGAGATTGAAGAGGGTACACTCCTCTTTGATCCTGAAGCTGAAGATATTCATATGTTTGTGGAAAGTGAACTCACAAAACGTTATCCAGTGGCTGGTAAAAAACTACATACAGGACGTTCTAGAAATGATCAGGTTGCATTAGATCTTCGTTTATATGCACATGATGAAATTCTAGAAATCAAGAAGATGTTAGTGAACCTGATTCATACATTAACAGATTTAGCTGAACATAACCTTGATACAATCATGCCAGGATATACACACTTACAAAGAGCACAGCCTATTATTTTTGCACATCATTTAATGGCTTATGCATCAATGTTTTTAAGAGATATTGATCGTTTAGAAGATGTTGATAAGAGACTTTATGTATCGCCTCTAGGAAGTGGTGCACTTGCAACAACAACTTATCCATTAGATAGACCATTTGTGGCAGAAGAATTAGGTATGTATGATATTATGTATAACTCTTTGGATGGTGTGAGTGATCGTGATTATGCGATTGAGTTATCAAGTGCCTTAGCCACAATCATGATGCATTTATCAAGATTCTCAGAAGAAGTGATTCTATGGTGTTCATGGGAATTCAAATTCATTGATCTTGATGATGCCTATGCAACAGGTTCTTCTATTATGCCTCAGAAGAAGAATCCAGATATTGCAGAATTAGTAAGGGGTAAGAGTGCAAGAGTCATTGGTGATGTGAATACATTACTTACAATGATGAAGGGACTCCCTCTTGCTTACAATAAAGACATGCAGGAAGATAAAGAAGCATTATTTGATGCAATTGATGAAGTCAAGCTTTGTCTTCCAGTCTTTACAGATATGATGGCAACTATTACTGTTCATAAAGATAAGATGAGAGATGCTGCTGCAAGAGGATTTATTAATGCAACAGATTGTGCAGATTATCTCACTAAGAAGGGTATGCCATTTAGAGATGCTTATAAGATTACTGGGGAGCTTGTAAGATACTGTATTGAACATGGAGAAACATTAGAAACACTTCCTCTAGATGTTTATACAGGTTATACAGATATGTTTGGTGAAGATGTTTATCAGGCTATTTCATTAGAAACATGTCTTAACAACAGAGCAGTTGTTGGTGGACCTTCTCCTAAAATTGAGATGGAGAATATTCATAGAATCAATCAGAAAGTGAGTGGATATTGTGATTAAAGCAGGTATTATTGGTGCAAGTGGTTATGCAGGATGTGAACTATTAAGAATCTTATTAATGCATCCTGAAGCAGAAGTAACAGCTATTTCTTCACATAGTTATACTGGTAAGAAGATTTATGATCTTTATCCTAACTTCTATCAGGTATGTGATTTAGAGTTTATTGAAGATACAGAAGTCATTGAGAAAGCAGATATTATTTTTGCATCTCTTCCTCATGGCTTATCTGAAAAGTATGCCAAGACATGTGTAGAAAAGGGTAAGAAGTTTATTGATTTAGGGGCTGACTTCAGACTTGATAAAGAAGAAGATTATCAGAAATGGTATGGTTTAGATTATAACCTACCAGAACTTCATAAGAATCAGGTATATGGGTTACCTGAAGTCAATAGAGATAAGATCAAGGATGCTACTATTATTGGAAATCCTGGTTGTTATCCTACAACTATTACTTTAGGCCTCTATCCTTTATTAAAGAATAAGCTCAATGTATCACAGAAGATTATTATTGATTCAGCATCAGGTACAACAGGTGCTGGTAAGAACTTAAGTGATGGTATGCATTTCCCAAGATGTAATGAATCGTTCCATCCTTATAAAGTAGGTGTACATAGACATACACCAGAAATTGAACAGGAATTAAGTAAGATGAATGAAAAAGATGTACATATCACATTTGTCCCTCATTTACTTCCTGTAGACCGTGGTATTGTTTCTACTATTTATGTTCCTGTAGATAAGTCTTTAGAAGAAATCTATGAAACATATGTAGAAGCATATAAGGATGAACAGTTTGTGAGAGTATTACCTCTTGGACAGGTCGCAGACTTAAAGTTTGTGAAAGCATCTAACTATTGTGATATTTCATTACATATGGATGAACGTGATCATACATTAATTGTAGTGTCTACAATTGATAATATGGTGAAAGGTTCTGCTGGTCAGGCAGTACAGAATATGAATATTATGTATGGACTCGATGAGAATACAGGTTTAAATCTTGTCGCTCCATCATTCTAAGGAGGATGTTATGAAAGATATACTTGGTGGTGTATGTGCACCAATAGGATTTAGTGCAAATGGTATTCATGCAGGAATGAGAAAGAATAAATCTAAGAAGGATTTATCTCTTATTGTGAGTGAGGAGTTATGTACAGCAGCTGCAACATATACACAAAATAAAGTAAAAGGTGCTCCTTTGACAGTTACAAAGCAGCATTTAAAGAATGGTCGTGCAAGAGCAATTATCTGTAACTCAGGTAATGCGAATACATGTAATTCAAATGGTATTGAGCTTGCCAATGAAGTATGTGCTTTAACTGCAAAGGAATTAGGTTTAAAGGAAGATGATATTATTGTCGCTTCTACTGGTGTTATTGGTCAGCCTATGTCTATTGATCCTTTTAAAGATCATATGAAAGAACTTGTAAAGGGATTAAATGTAGATGGTTCTCATGATGCATGTTATGGAATCATGACAACTGATACACAGCCTAAAGAATATGCAGTAGAATTTAAATTAGGTAATGTAAAATGTCATATTGGGGCTATCGCAAAGGGTTCTGGTATGATTCATCCAAATATGGCAACAATGCTTGCTTTTGTCACAAGTGATGTAGCTATTTCTAAAGAATGTCTAGAAGCGATGGTACATGAAGTTGTAGATGATACATTTAATATGGTCAGTGTTGATGGAGATACATCTACTAATGATATGTTATGTGTATTATCAAATGGTATGGCACAGAATAATAAGATTGTCTTAAAGGATCAGTCTTATAATATTATGAAGGATGCGTTATATCATATCTGTGAACAATTATCTCGTGGTATTGCGAAAGATGGTGAAGGAGCCACTAAGCTTCTTACATGTAATGTCAAGAATGCGAAGACATTACAGGATGCCAAGATTGTTGCAAAGAGTGTCATCACTTCTACTTTATTTAAAGCAGCGATGTTTGGTAGAGATGCGAATTGGGGTCGTATCTTATGTGCTATTGGTTATTCTGATGCTGATCTAGACATCAATAAAGTATCCGTGACATTGGCTTCATCTGCAGGAGATATTCATGTTTGTGAGAAGGGCATGGGTGTTATCTTTGATGAAGAGAAAGCATTAAAGGTCTTATCTGAAGATGAGATTGATATTAATATTGACTTGAATGATGGTATGTGGGATGCAACAGCATGGGGCTGTGATCTTACTTATGATTATGTGAAGATTAATGGGGAATATAGAACATAATGGAAGAAAGAGAAATATATCGAGCAAAAATCTTATCTGAAGCTGTTCCTTATTTACAGGAATACAATGGTAAGACAGTAGTAGTAAAATATGGTGGAAATGCGATGATCAATGAAGAATTGATGAACAATGTCATTTCTGATATATGTCTAATGACTTTAGTTGGTATTAATGTCGTATTGGTTCATGGTGGGGGTCCTAAAATCAATAAGGCATTAAAACGTTCTGGTATAGAATCAAAGTTTATTAATGGATTACGTTATACTGATGAAGAAACAATTGATATTGTCCAGGAAGTATTAGCTGGTAAAGTCAATAAAAATCTTGTAAAGCTAATAATGAATGGGGGAGGCCGTGCAGTAGGTCTTTGTGGTATTGATAATAAGTTGTTAGAGGCGAAGAAGATTAAAGACGAATTAGGTTATGTAGGCACTGTTACACAGGTAAACAATGAAATCATTAAGGATGCAATCAAGAGTGGTTATATTCCAGTTATTGCATCTATCGCAATGGATGATGAAGGTAATAGTTATAATGTGAATGCAGATTATGCAGCAGCAGCTATTGCGGATAGTCTAGAAGCAGAAAACTTGATTGTAGTTAGTGATATTCCTGGTTTATTAAGAGATCCACATGATGAAAAGACATTGATTCCAGAGGTATCTATCCAGGATGTAGAAAACTTAAAAGCAGAAGGTATTATTGCAGGAGGTATGATTCCTAAAGTGGATTGTATTACTCATGCATTAAAAGGCAATATGTCAAAAGCAGTCATTATTGATGGTCGTATTCCACATTCTATTCTTATTGAAATATTATCTAAGGATGGTAGTGGTACACTATTCACAAGATAACAGAGTTACATCTGTTATCTTTTTTTACCACTAAAATAGTATATTATTAAAGATAAGGAAGGGTAAGACGATGAAAAGATTATTATGCTTATTATTATGTAGTATATTGTTTGTGGCATGTGGTACTACAAAAGAGACAAAAAAGAAAGATACGGCAGTAGTAGAGAAACAAAAGAAAAAGGAAGAGGAAAGTAAGAAGTTAGAGGAACAAAAGAAAAAGGAAGAAGAAGCTGAGAAACTAGAAGAACAGAAAAAAATAGAAGAACAGAAAAAATTAGAGGAACAGAAGAAAGCTGAGGAAGCTAAAAAACAGGAAGAATTAAAAAGACAACAGGCATCTGTTGCGACAAATAATAATGTGGTAGCCATTGATGCAGGACATCAAGCAAGAGGTAATTCACAATTGGAACCGATTGGTCCTGGTGCTTCAACACAAAAGGCTAAGGTTGCAGGAGGGGCAACAGGTACTGCGACACGTATTCCTGAATACCAGACAACGCTTAATGTGAGTTTGAAACTAAGAGATGTATTACAGTCTAGAGGGTATAAGGTTGTTATGATCCGTACAACCAATGATGTGAATATTTCTAATAGGGAAAGAGCAGAAATGGCTAATAACGCAGGAGCAGGTGCTTTTATTAGATTACATTGTGATGGTATTGGTAATAGCGGTGTGACTGGTGCAAGTGTACAGGAACCAGCTAATGGAAATCCTTATATGAGTGCAGGTAATGTGTCTGCTTCACAATCTTTAGGAAGAACAGTACTTAATCACTATTGCAGTACTACAGGTATTAGAAATAGAGGAATGGCTGCACGTAATGACTTAAGTGGAATCAACTGGTGTAAGACACCTGTATGCTTACTTGAAATGGGATTCATTTCTAATGGTGATGAAGACAGAAAGTTAAACAACAGTGATTTCCAACAGAGAATTGCGGAAGGTATTGCGAATGGTATTGATGCATATTTTGGTCGATAATAATTGCATTTATGCCTATTAACTGTTTATAATGTCTCTTGATAAGGTTATCCTTAGAGGATAACCTTGAATTTTAGAGTATATTCCTATGCATTTAGTAGGAACTAGAGGTGAAACAATGGATAACATTAAAGCGATAGAACGTAGTATTATTACAAACTTTAGAAAACCTTTATGGCGTAGATTTATTAAGGGTATTCAGGATTATGAATTGATTGAACCTGGTGATAAGATTGCGGTATGTATTTCAGGTGGAAAGGATTCAATGCTTCTTGCAAAGTTATTACAGGAATTACAGAGACATGGTAAGTTTCATTTTGATTTAGAGTTCATCTGTATGGATCCAGGCTATAATCCTGCCAATAGAAAACTGATTGAAGAGAATGCAGAAAAGCTAGGTATTCCTATTCAGTTCTATGAGTCAGATATATTCAATGTCGTACATGGAATAGAAAAGAATCCATGTTATTTATGTGCAAGAATGCGCAGAGGGTTCTTATATAATAGAGCACAGGAATTAGGATGTAATAAGATTGCGTTAGGACATCATTATTCTGATGTCATAGAAACAATATTAATGGGTATGATGTATGGGGCTCAGATCCAGACTATGATGCCTAAACTTCATAGTAAGAACTTTAAAGGTATGGAATTAATTCGCCCTATGTATTTGATTCATGAAGAAGATATTATTGCCTGGGCTGAGAAGTTTAATTTAAAGTTCTTACAGTGTGCATGTCGTTTTACAGAAGAATCTGAAGCGCGTGGAGAAATTGAACATACATCTAAACGTGCAGAAACTAAGATGTTGATTAAGAAACTAAGAGAAATCAATCCTAAAGTAGAACAGAATATCTTTAAGAGTGTAGAGAATGTCAATCTTAAAACAATTATTGCCTATACTGACTGGGATGAATCAAAGAAGAGTTTCTTAGATTTCTATAAGGAGCAGGACTAATGGATGATCAGTTTACAAGATTAAGATGGGTGGCAGGTAATGAGTCTATTGATATCATGAAGACTAAACATGTTGCAGTGTTTGGTTGTGGTGGTGTTGGAGGCTATGTCATTGAAGGGTTGGTTCGCTCTGGTATAGGAACAATTGATGTATTTGATCATGATACAGTGGATATCACAAATCTCAATAGACAGATAATTGCCTTACATTCTACAGTAGGTAAGAAAAAAGTAGATATTATTAAAGAACGTATGTTAGATATTAATCCAAATTTAAATATAAATACGTTTGATACATTTTATTTACCAGAGAATGCTGATACAATAGATTTATCTCAATATGATTATGTAATTGATGCAATTGATACAGTAACTGCAAAGATAGAATTGATTAAGAGATGTACAGAATTGAATGTACCTATTATTTCTTCTATGGGTACAGGAAATAAACTTGATCCTTCTCACTTACAGATTACTGATATCTATAAGACAAAGATTGATCCTCTTGCGAAAGTCATGAGAAGAGAATTAAAAGCAAGAAGAATTAAAAAGTGTTTAGTTGCTTATTCAGATGAGATTCCTGCAAAGACAGGACAGAGAACACCAGGTAGTAGTGTATTTGTGCCAGCGAGTGCAGGATTAATGATTGCAGGATATGTGTTTCAATCATTGATAGGAGGATAATAGTATGGCTAAAGTTGCAGTTTTAATGGCAGATGGTTTTGAAGAAGTAGAAGCCTTAGGTGTAGTAGATATCTTAAGACGTGCAGAAGTGGATGTAGACACTGTTTCTATTAAAGAGGAGCAGGTTGTCATTTCTTCTAGAAACATTCCTGTACGTGCCGATAAGACACTTACAGACATGGATTATTATGATATGATTGTGATTCCTGGAGGAGCAGGTGCATGGACCTTAAGAGATGATGATCGTATTATTTCACTCATTAAGAAATATGATCATGAAGAAAGATATATTGCCGCTATATGTGCAGGACCTATGGCTTTAGGTAAAGCAGCTGTAATCACTAATAAGAAAGTCACTTCTTATCCAGGAGAAGAAATTGAAAGCTATTTAAAAGCAGGTAAATATGTTGAAGAAGAAGTGGTTGTAGATGGTCATATTATTACAAGTAGAGGACCAGCCACAGCATTTGCGTTTGCCTATAAGCTTTTAGATGTATTAGGTATTGATTCATCAAGCCTTAAGCATGGAATGTTGTATGATTTATACAGATAGCCTTTGTGCTATCTTTTTTTAATGCAAAAAAAAAACGATCCCGAAGGATCGTAGTATTTAATATGGTGACCGGTACGGGATTCGAACCCGTGAATGCATGCGTGAAAGGCATGTGAGTTAACCGTTTCTCCAACCGGCCACTGGCGCTTGAAGAGGGATTTGAACCCCCGACCGATCGGTTAACAGCCGATTGCTCTACCGCTGAGCTATTCAAGCACTTCAGAATGCTTGTTTATATTACCATGCAGATACACCTTTTGCAACCCTTTTTTTGAAAAAAATGCATTTTTTTGTATTTTTTATTCTAACCACCTGTTTTTAAACAAAAAAAATAAGATTTTGCAATGCAAAATCTTATTCGTATACACCACCATGACCCCATTTTTCAAATTCAGATATAGTAACATACTGATTAGAAGCTGGAATCTTAGTGATTTTTACTAATGCTTTAGTAAGTTCAGCTACAAACTGTTCCTTCTGTTCATCTGTATAATGACCTTTTAAGTATAATGTGATCATCATACAATTTGCTTCCTGGCCTTTAAAATAAATGAGCTGATTATCTTCAATATGAATCATGAATGTATCTACTGATTCACCAGGAAACATTGTAATTAACTTTCCTACAGTAGTTTTTAATTCAACTTCCTGAGAAAGAGTCAATGTCTTGTTTGTACGTAATGCTAAATATGGCATGTTTCATTTCTCCTTTACAATTCATGTTATACATTATTATACAACCTTTTTAAGAAATTTACTATATTTATGATTAAAGTGGTTACGGATAATTCCAATACGAAATATAAATGGACCGCAGGACATAAAGTTATATTTTGAATCTATATTTAGCATAATCGCATTATAGATATTAATTATTATGTCCGAAGGAGGAATTTATTATGAGAAAATGGGTAAGACCTTCAGTTTATAAAGAAAATTTAGCTGCAAATCTAAATGTAGCAGTGAGTGCCTGCATTGTAGGTAAGATTCAATGTCAATATCCTGGTGATGGTTCGACAAATGGTCAACAAGTATTTGATGATTATAACGGCCAGCAATCAGGATGGTATACAGATAGTGAAGGCAAACAACATGGCATTTGAGGTAATGATGCAGATATTTCATTTGCTGGCGCAACAGGTTCAGGTTATGAAAAAAATAATGGAGTAACTGATACAAACCGTCCTATTTATAGTATTACAGGATATACTCCTATAGTCGGTACTTATAGAGATGTTACTTGGAAGAGTAAGGATCTAAGTACAGGATTAGAATATACTCATAAAGGTAGATTAAAAATTAGTCAGATTGATACAAATAGACCTAACCATTCATAAGGCTCTCAACACAGAACAAATTTGTTCTGTGTTTTTTTATATGAGCTTGCAATTCATTACATATATATACTTTTAATTAGTTATACAAAAATATACATGTAAAATAACTACATAATATTCATGTACTTACTTAGAGTTCATTTATGAAATTTCACAAAAAGACATTTTAGAGCATAAATTCTCTTTAAATCTACAGAATTTTAATTTTAGTAGTGGTATTATAAAAAAGAAATCAAAAATATTAAGTTATTATAAATTTACAAAGGGGGATTTTAATTATGAGAACATGGGTTAGACCAATGATCATTGAAGAATGTTTCGTTTCAAACGAAAACATCGCAAACAGTGTTATTGCTTGTTATAAAATTGCTTGTGAAGTAGGAAGACCAAATGGCAACAATTCTTACGACTATTCTAACGGTCCTCAATGGTCGGGGAGGGAATTTGGACGAGTATGGCATGAAAAAGACGGGACTGGTAACTGTTCAGATGCAAACTCAAACAGAGTACTAACTGATGGCATGGTGCAAGGAAGTTCCATACAGGAACACAGTAGTGATCTTGGATGGATAAATGGTAAAATTGATACAATTGAGCTTGGCACAGATAATAAAGTAAGCCCTGGAGACGTTGTCTACTGGTACACTAAGACTTCAGACGGAAAAAGAAGATGGAATCATAAAGGTGTCATTCAAGTTGCAGACGCAAGTCGTCCTAACCACTCATAAACATCTAACACAGAACAATTCGTTCTGTGTTTTTTATTATGTTTTTATTTATAACTTTATTGTTTAACATATGCGTAGATACGCAAGATAGTGTAAAATATTTTGTGTAAATTATGATTTTTCAATTATAGAAAATGGA
>OHAT01002925.1_pt1 | contig 12070 bp, 16 predicted proteins | sample 1577141 | NCBI WGS metagenome assembly OHAT01 (sample SAMEA3541578, study PRJEB24748) | human gut metagenome | biome: human gut; feature: human-associated habitat; material: faeces | place: China | collected 2012
CAAGAAATGTCTGACAATTATGAAATTTTGTTATTTAATATATGCAATTTTCCATGCACTGTAAATCGCAGTGATTCATTGGCAGTGCTAAGATATGCACGAAGGGTTCCAGTTGTCCAGTCAATTCCTAGTGTAGTATAATCGTTACCGTAAGCGGCAGGAGCATTTAAATCCCATTGAACATAACTTTTAAAAATGACTGGCAATGTTGTTATTGCATACCATCCTGCGCTAAGTTTTGCCTGCGTGTTCACCTCGACCATGATGTCGAAAGTATTACTATCCATTATCACTTTAGCGCCGCTTGTCTCATCGACATAATAATCAATCGGTTCATGGCTAAAAGTGCTAACATGTCCTGTCATTGCACGTATGATGTATGCGGCGAGGACAGGCGCATAGCTGGTTCCCGGGTGTAGATAGTCAGACAGGAGGCTGCCCTGAGTAAATGAATTAAGTTTCGGTGCATCATATCCGCTGATAACTGTAGCACCGAATGACGATGCCGTCAATTCATAAAATCGTCTATAGAATGACAGTGGCGATTTATTTTTCAGTCCAGTCGCTAGATAGTATTTGATAGGACTCATGTAAAAAATTTCGGCCTGTTTATTTCTATCTGTTAATTTTGCGAAAAAAGTGTACACAGAATCATATACACTATACGTCTGACCCGGCGTAAAAGGGAATTGCCCCTGAAAATCGTTAACGCCTAAAAACACAATGTAGATATCCTGTCCTATAGGAACTTTGGAGTCAAAATTCTGATTCCAGCTTGCGAAAGACGCCCCGTTTTCCGCAATGTTTGTCACAACAGCCCCAACTTTTTTTACCGTTTCTGTGAAATGAACTGTCCAGTTTGGGGGGTTTGTTGTATTATCTGAAATACTGTCACCGATGATGCATATTTTTTTGTTTTTGAAAAAACTGAGGTCTTCTATTTCAGCGGCTTTCTTCTCTACGATGTCTGGCAGATTAATATTGTCAAAGTAGTTATCCACATAATTTTTAAGAGTGGTCATGTCTTTTCCAAGGGTTTTCATGCGTTCTAAAATCCAGTCAAGATTAAGTTCGTGGAAATTAGTGTAAGGAAAATTTTCAAACATATAGCACCTCCTAATATACCAGGATACAGAACCGGGAAATAAAATCATTAATAATGATCTGTGTCATATTAAAATCAACGACATTTCGTTCGTCCTGTATCATTGTCTGTGTTTCAGTAACACCGATATTTCCAGTTTCCCGGTCGGTATACGTTCTGGTTATTGTTCCTGTATCGGTTTTTGTATTTGTGCGGTTGCTAGTGGCATCAGCACTGTTTTCAATTGTTCCGGTATCCGTTTGACTGCTAACACCGCCAGTTTCTGTCAATTTTTGATTGTTGTTTACAAAATCATTACTGTTATAGCCCGCAACTTTTTCGGTTTCGGTTGTGGTTAACGAAGGGGTGTTGGCTGATTTCAAATTACGTGTTTCTTTTCCGGTACCTGTATTTGTCACCGAGTCATTATCAGTTGCAGATAAATCACGAGTTTCTGTCTCCGTCCGCGTTGTTGTTCCATCTTTATTCCAGATCGGATTGTAAGAAAACCACATTGTATTGTATAATTTCTGCCACCGATCCGCATTTATCAATGCCCATGCTGTGATAATTTTTCGGGCGGCGTCAGGATTGGGATATACAAACTCCAGATCTCCGGACTGCGCTAATAATTCTGTAACTAGCGCATCCGTGTTTAAATCCTGTCCCGCTACGTGAACATCATCTGCCGGAATTTTAGCGGCGGTTGGTAAATTCTGTATCAATCCATCCAAAACTGAATTATCATAATTATACAGTCCCATTATTGATAGTGTTGCCTGTACCAATTGTAGCCCCCCTTTCAATGTTTCGCCAATTCACGGATAAATTCAATCCAAACATTTTATTAGCTTTTTTAAACTCTTTTTGCATCGACATTAACCACATGTCGCAGCGCGATTGTGTTTCAAAATTGTTGCTGTTTACTTCGTCCACAATCAAACGTTCCTTTTTGTCTGTGTTGGCATTTGGGATTCCGATATCAGTTGCGAACATTTGTTCTATTTTGCGCATATCTGCAAGAACCCTATCTACGATATAATTCTGACCTACATTTTGATTGAACATTTGCCATTTAGCTTTTCCCTCTGAGTCGAAAAGTTTACTGTCCATGAAAACGGCAGGATCACCGCCATAAATTTTATCGCACGCTTTTTTGTACGATTCTGCCGACTGTTTATTTTCCGCTGCGAACACATATGACAGTTTACTGTTTACCAGATTCATACCGACTGCCTCAGCACATAGTGCCATTAAATCGGCGTAATATGAAACAATATCCATTATCCCACAATAATTCGGCTGCAATTTCACAACTACACATTGACTGTCAATTTTGGGGGTTATTGTGTTTCTAATCAGAGGGTTGGTAATAACAGCATGGGTCGGCTGATAAAACAGGCTGTATCCTGTCAGCCCACAATCCAGCGCCACCACACCGAACCGATCCGTATTAAAAATTGCGAATCGCCCCCAGCAATATAATACATACAGTAGGTAATTTTCCGCCCATGTTTCTGGAAAATGAAATTCGAAAACCGACATTGCTTTTTGCAGTAAATATCTAGCAAAATAGTTCGACAGCCCCGTATTTTTGCAATGCACGGTATTAGGACTGATCATTGATGTGACCGCGTTCTGATAATCATAATAAAATGGTGCGCCGTATCCGTCCACTCTTTTCACCTCTCTTTTTTGCCAAAATTGTGATTAATTTTTTTGTATCTATGCCAGGTGTATACCCTCCCATGATTTCCAGTGCGTGTTTCCCCTGACGCACACGTTCATCGTAATTCACCCAGTCCGGGATTCCCGCCGCGTGCCATTCCAGACAATAAAACCAATATTTCACCGCATCGTCAACCGTGCCATTAAAATGAATATAGTCGTTAAAACTAATTGACGGGTAACTGTTAGACGTTTGCCATCCCCACCGTGGCCCCTGTCCATAGCCCATTGATGTATATTCTGCGTTGTCCGCCTGCGTCAGTAACCAGCACTGAAAATCACCGTCATACCAATTTTTGTTTTCCTTCTCTGCCGACCACGGCAACGGGTTGGGGTATTGTGCCGTATATGCGGGATAGTCTGTCCATTGCGCCAGCCCCATACCGCCTGGAAAATAGGGCAGGTTGCTCAGATTCCCGCCATGCGACGTTTCGTAAATACCGGGATTGTAGGACGATTCCTGTTGAAAACAGCCGCACGCACCTGCAATTGCAACTTTTGTCCAGCCATAGCGGTTTAACGCATCATATATGCACAAAATATTATTGTCCTGATCATCCTGTGACAACGTTGTTCCGGTACCGCCGATACGATATATCCACTCGGGCATTATTGCACCTCCCACACCGTTACTAAAAAATTAACAATTTCCTGCACCTTTTTCGCGTCATATCCTTCGCGTTCCAGCGATGCCTTGCGGGCATTTCCGACGCCATGCACACCGTTCATCACTTCGATCGCTGCCACAAGATTCTCTGGCACCTTCAAAAATTCATTCATAGAAAAATCCCCCTTCCAGATAATTTTTCACAGCAACTTTTTCTGTCATCGTCCCTAACATTTGTACATCACCGTGCTGCACCTTTACGAAACCGGGGATTTCTGAAATTTGACGATTTGCGCAGAGTGGTTTCCCTTGTTCAGCATTATCGTCCGCGACCGGTGTAAATGTTTTTGCAATTAATGCAATTGTTCCCGCCAGACTGTTTTGCGCATATCCGCCTTGTTCACCGACCTGTTTTCCGCTACTATTCGCGGCGCTTATTCCGCTGGCGATTCCAGCGTTTTTTCCGATCGCAGAATCCGCTGCCGCGTAGGCGCTAGAAAATGCCATTGATGCCACTCCACCAACCAATTCTGTTAATGATGTAGGCACTGTGATATCATAGGATAGCTGTGATAAACGAACATCAATGCCCACCTGTGTTTCCGCAATGTTCAACAAACCACCATGTTCGTTATATTGCGTTTCGCCCTGCCCAGCGATCTGTTTATAAATCGCCAGCGTTCCAAGTCCGGTGACATAATCTACCAAACGAACAACCACGACGCCATCCGCCGTTATGTCTGTAGAATCGATAGGTATAATCCCCCAAGGGATGCATTGCACATGATATGAAGTAAAAGGACTTTTCCCGACCCAGTCCCCGCGCACAATTCCCGGAATGTCGGGACGGGCAAGTGTAAACTCTTTTCGATTCATTAATGATGACAGTTTTCGCGCCTTAACGCCGCTGTCCCAAAAACCGAATTTTACATTTTCTTCCTGACCGCCTGAAATAGTGATAGGGAACCATTTGCACGATACGACGTATGAAAATGGATCAACAAATGATTTCAACAACGATGCATCCAGATCACTACCAATCGTGTTCCAATCTGTCGCACCCGCCAGCATGAATTGTCGAATTGCGGACATTTGTGACGGGGAGAGTGCATAGTATGCAATTGTTCCCCAGTCGGACGCAGAATCATTAATCAATCCGACGACATACGTACCCCGTCCCAGCGTCGGCAGTTCTGACCAATCGTCAAATTGTTTCCATACCGTATTGACCGTTACTGTAGTTGATGCCGGATAGATCGCATCCGTCACGGTTTTGTCAAATTCCGCACTACTACGTAACACATAGAATGTAGATGCCCCTATAGTATCTTTCCACGATGCCAGATAGTCAATTGATAAAATCGCTGTCCACAATCCCGCTGTCCATTGCCAGTCCGCTACATAGTAATAGCGATCATATTCCGCAATAAAAGCATAATTGTAAATAGTTGGATTTTCTGTTAAAGGGATGTTCAAAGAAATCCGGGGACTGATTACCCCGGATTCTGATTTGATTGTGCAGGAATATGTTTTATCTGCGTTACCCGGACGTTTTGTTGAATTTTCTTTTTTCGAAAATCGGTAAAATTTAACCGGAATCGCCATTAAAACTCCCTCCTATGTTTCACGTGAAACATTAATCTAAAACAAACACTACGTGATTCTCTGTAAAATCATTCCAGTAACGATCTGTAAAATGCCAATATGTGTTGTAATAGCCGCCTGCCGCATTCATCGGCGTGTTCTGTGTCCACTGATTTACAACCGTATAACCGGCTGCTTCCTCGTCAAACAAAACAGCTAAAATCGGTTTATTGACCGCTTTTCCCTTGACAATGGCTCCTGTTGAATCGGTGTATGCGGGCGTTACATTAATGCTGCCCGGTGTTTTAATAGACTGCCAGAAATTAACTTCCTCGGTATCGGCAATTTTCAGATAATTTTCATTAAAAACAGTCGAAAATACATTTGCATACACCTTTGACAGATAATCCGTGAAAATATATGCTTTCTGCTTCTCAACCGGTGTATGGCGCATCACTATTTTATCATCAATCGTCTGATGAAATACGTTCGATCGTTCCGTCAGCATTTTTGCAATCGTATTAATACGTGCTACTAAATATTTTGCAAAACCCGCGATCGTTTCGGGATTCAACACGGTTTCCGCTGTATACGTTCCACCCGTAATTGCATTATATTCTGTCAAACAATGAACTACGTTTGAACCTGCCAGATCAATAGCGCCGCCGATAAGGTTCGCAACCGTTGCCCGGGCTGTGTTCTCATGATCTTGTTCGATCATATCAGACACGTTTGTCAACGTCATCGACAGGAAACTAGAAAATTCATCCGGTGACTGTAACGCCATATCCAATTGATCGCGGTACGTGGTTAAATGCCGCTGATATGCGTTAGCCCCATAGAAATTTGTCTGTTGGACAAGCGGCTTTGAAACCTTGTAATGATCAATCGCTCCTCCCTCGGTCAGAGGATAGCGCTCGTCATCTTCAGGCGCTTTGTCGATCGGTGACAATTTCCTTACATGATTTCCATATCTCTGATTAGATACCTCTAATCCTCCAAATTTGCGGTTATATGGACGTGTTGAAAAAATTGTCCGTGAAAGCACCTGTGAAATAGCCGTTGCCAGTGTGTCATAGCCTGTTTTTAATCCGATCTGCGCTACAGTAACAAATGATGACGTATCCGTAACCGCCATTGGTTTACTACCAGTTGCCTGCCCCACGATCTCCCCTAAAACAGTAGAAATCTGATTAATTGTTAAATCATTTGCTGCCATTTATTTCCCCCCCTCTGTGCTTGCTGGTGGATTAATAATTGATGCTAATACGCTGTCAGCCGTTTCTACTTTGCCTGACTGATGCGCCCCCAGTAATGCCATTTTCTGCAATTCATGCTGGAACTGATCATACGTTAACGGTGCTGCCTGAGCTGTCGGAGCTGCCGGAGCTGCCGGAGCTGTCAGAGCCGCGGGAGCTGCCGGAGCCGCCGGAGTTGTTGCACTCAGCGCTGCGATCTGTTGTGCTGTAAACCCTGCCTTTGCTAAAATCAAAATGTCATTCTGTGTCATGTTTTTCCATCCTTTCTGCCAACCGTGTTAAAGCAATTGTGTTATTATTGATCGCCTCAGTCATCTTTGTCATTTCTTCCTTGTGCGCTTCATCACGTTTTCCGTCACGATATAATAAATAAATGCACATCGCAATCGGGAAACCCAGCGTGCTAACAATCTGTGTAATAGCCGTTACATCCATCTAATCTCCCTTCTTCCCGGATGTTTCACGTGAAACATTGTGGGCAGTCGTGCGGCAACCAACCGCTTGCACGTCCTTCCGGGACTGGTTTTGTGCCTGCCCACAAATACAACATATCACAGTTTAAATGCGTTGTCAAATAAAACCTGACACAAATAATTTTCAAAATAGACATTCCGGCGCATGAAAGCTATCCATAAAAAATGTTGCTCGCGATTGAATCGTTTTTTATCTGCACTGCCCATTGTGTAAACCTGTTTTGGTGTTCCTGATTTATGCTGACTAACGTAGTATTCTTCCTGCGATTTATGTTTGTAGATTGATATCTCGCCTACCGTGACTAATATCCGATATGCTTTCAGATTTTTACTACATACAGTGTCGCTGATATCATCCAGGTATTTGTTTCGTAGTGCCATTCCGGCAAAGTCGGAGTCATCGCCAACTAACCGGTACAGGGCACTTTCCTCTTTTTTTGCGGAAATCGGCGAGTGCAGGGGCTGGATGATACAATAACCTCGTTCTTTGTCAATGTAGACTTCTGATTCTTTCACCCGCATCTTTTCTGCAATCGACACTAAACCTAATTTAATAAAAATAGGATTTGCCAGATTGAAACTATTTGCTGCGCAGATGACCTTGACCGGATCACGCCCCTCTAATTCTCTATTACGTGAAATAGTTTCAACTAAATTGAAAAACGTGCTCGCTTCTTCTCGAATCGGTTTTTCCTCCGGCTGCGCAATAAACTCGTCAAAAAATATCGCCTCGACCCGTTCGCCATTGAAACCTCTCAAATTCGAACCGGTTGACAGTGACGTTACCAGCGCAAAATACTCATTGTTATCAATAGATAATGATTGCATTGTATCTGTTACTTTATTTGCATTGAAAACAACGTCGTACTGTTTAAGAGGTTTTTCAATATCGGACACCTCCGGATCAATCTGAGTATACGCCTGTGTTTTTGTCCTGCGCAAAAATAAAAACGGGATGTTATTTTTATACAGATAATCCACCGCTCCGTATGTTTTCCCGATACCACGCGCGCCTACGATAAAAATAAACGGAACGGGCAGGTTGTATATTTCATTATAATTTAAATATCCATTTTCTAAATATAACATAATAAAAATAGGGGAGCTAAATGCTCCCCTCCCCCTTTCCATGTTTCACGTGAAACATTAATCCACGTACACGCATGTATAAAACTTTCTGCCTGCCTTACTTGTTCCTGAACTAATTTTAACGTGCTGTACTTCCATACCACAGTCCTTGCACATCTCTATGATTTCCATAAAATCGCGAATGAACGTTGCACTGTTAGTTGCCACCGCTCCTACTTCATTATCCAAAATGGATAATATCTCTCGCGTGTTCCCGATACTGTCGGTGTCGTTATACAGTGCCCATGCATTCACCTGTACCAGTGCCCCGTCATTATCTGAAACTCTCTGGATTTCCGGTGATTTTGTTAGATCATACATCTGTTTCATTGTCAGTTCGTCGCTTGATTTTTTGATAATTTCCATGATTGTTCTCCTTTTCTTGTTTGTTGTCTTTGTTTTGGTTATTGTTGCATATCTATATTAACATAGAATTGCTAATATGTCAATAGCTTCATGCTTTTTCTGAAAACTTTCGCATCTTCTAAAACCCACATATAATCAGTTGCAACGCCCAAATTATAAGTGGTCGGTCGCAGTGCGACATTACGTGTTATTCTGATATCCACGCCATCTTCATTTTTATAAATCATGTTCACGTCATCATTATATACAGACTCTAATTTCCCCGCATGAAACAAAAACGGAATATTAAATGCATCAATACCACCAGCCGCACGCAATTCCCATGCTCCCTGTTTTTTCGGAACCCCGGCTATTGTAATTTCCACCGGTGTTTCCTCATCATTTTCATCCCAGTGTGTGTATGCATATTTTTTCGCGCCGAATGTTTTAAACCGACAATATTGTTCCTCTTGTTCAAAAACGCCCATATAATGTGTTGCACCTTTTTTATCAGTTGCAAATGCTCCTGATTTTTTGCTTGCAGCAATTTTTGCCGCATTATATGCTGTCCAATCAACCTCCCCTAAATACTTAATCGAATCAGTGTCATCATATATGAAATAGGCATCTTTCGTTCCATGCACCAATTTCAGCCCTTGTTCTAATTCCCATCTTGCCCATGCGGTGCACCAAACCCCCCACTGATAGGGGATAAACGATCTGTGATAGCTTTTCTCTAACAACGCTTTTTCATTAGCACTGTCATCTGTTTTGAACTCGCCGTTTTCGAATAGAATAGATTCAATAACCGGATCCTGCGCTGTCATGCCATATACACTATTTAACTTATTTTTTGATTTCATATAAAAATACCCGGTCGGATCCTCTTCATCATTATTTTTTAAACCAGTTTTTCGAATATAATATTCACATATCGTTTTGACTAGCGGTTCCGGTAACATGCAATAACGGGAATGACATGCTGTTATTATTTCATAATCCGCGGCATACTCCTCCATCACAATTTCCAGATCAATATCTGTCAATGTCGTTTCTAAATATTCAGATTCCAAAACACGCCCGTTGTCATAAATAGCGCCGCGATCAATATTCCGGCATTTTGCTTTTGCCAAATACGGGCAGCCCCACTCCTCCGTTCTTAGTTTCACGTGAAACATTTTTACCTGACAAAGAAACGCGCGTCCTAAATCCTTTTTCCAATGCACAAGATCATCAATTGTTACCCCGTCTACAAATTTAAAAGGCGTGCCCGGGTATGCATGATTACACTCTACCTCGGGATAGCTACTTGACCGATCCGCGGATTTTACGCCATATAACATGACACCAGCAAAATACCGGTTTGCATGTGTATTTCCCCCTCGAAATGCCTGACGCAATAATTTATACGTCTCGTAATCCGGTAACAGTTTCTGTATTCGAGTATAGCTGACTGACTTCATTGCTTTTTTCACATCACGCCGCACGTAACCAGTATTTGTTAATGGAATGGTATATAAATTGTCACCGTCACGTTCCATCTGAATTTTCATCGCCTGAACTAATCCCTGAACATCGTTTATACAATACAGTAATTCATCCGGCGTCAGATCGGTATAATACCATCTTCTTTTATTATAGTCAAAACCGTGTGTTTTCGCGGCTGGCACTCCCATTTTGTGCGTAAATGCATCCAGCGACATATTTGTTTGAATGTACGAACAACGCAATTCCAGCACGTTTTCCAGATCTGCTTTACAGACACGACGGGAATCGATTGCGAATACCTGATTCGGATCGAAGTGAAATATACCAGCCAAAAACTGAAATTCATAAGACAAATTGTGCACGTAAGTAACCAGGCGTTCATCTTCATTTAACTGAAATGACAATTTTTGAATGAAAAATTTAAAATCGTTCCATGTTCGTCCGATAATTGTATAATCTTCGATCTGAAATTGCCATATATACATTACCGATTGATTGATCTCCTCAATATACGTTGTCTCGATATCAAACGCGCAAACCAGATTCTTGTATTTCAACTTCTGCCTACCGCCTGCGTTTCGCCGCTGTCTCGGTTGGCATTCAGTATCCCCTATAACGCTGAAGGGAAAATTCTCTACATGACAGATCATTGCCTCTCCATATAATCAGTAAAATTTTTTAACAGATCGTTTACCGGCACGGCGTTTTTCTTGCCCCACTCGAACAACTCCGCAACACGCTCTGAGTCATAGCGCATTGCTTCAGCGGTCACCCTGACAGCATCCATAAATCTACCAAAATCATCCAGGTTGTCCGCGGTTATAAAATCATACCCATGTTCATGCAATGCTGCCAGGGTTTTATTACTTATCTCACGCAAACCTGTAACACTTGACGTTTTCTTCGATAAAAAACGATAAATAGCACTCAGCCTGTATTTCAATAATGAGCGGCCTCCTTCTCTCATTATCTGTTTTGCTGTCATGTCATAAAGGTTCTTATTTTCTTTGTATATATCACTTTCGGAAAATTCTGATTTTCCAATCGTTTTTAACCTTCCAATCGCCGCCCTTCGCAAGCGATTATATTCTTTTTCAATATCCGACTCAGCAAACCTTGATAAAGCGGCGGGAGTGTAGTTCTCCCGCACACCGAATTTAAATTGCAACCATGGTTTAATTAATGCCATTCTGTACACCTGCTTTCTACTATCACCTTAAAATCACCATTTTTCAGAGGAATTATTTTGGCAATCCGTAATCCTACCAAATTCGGTCGCACCACACGTTCACCGTGTGTATCGTAAAATGTTACATTAACCGCCGCCTTAGCTGCCTGAACAAATTCACTTGGTTTCATATTAACCTCCCTAATGTTTCACGTGAAACCTATTATAAAATCCCCAACTCTTTGATCGTATCATAATACACATTGAAATATATACGTTTACAGTAACGGGTGGTATCATATCGAGGTGCTAATACATACGCTTGCCCACGACGCCGTTTTGATGTTGACGGTACAAACAACACCTCTTCTTCTTCTATATTATAATGTCGGCGGGCTTTATAGCCTCTCTGATATTTTGTATCTGTAATTCTCATAAGGATGCCATGTCCTTTCAACAGTTTATTCATTATACATAACTTCATGATTCAGTCCTCCTTTATATTATAATAACCATTTGCCTCTAATCCTCTGTAAATGCTCATAGCCTCCTTAGTAAATTCTTTATCTAATATAACGTTCACTCCTCTTGCCAATTCAGCCGCCTGAACAAAGACAATGCAAGGTCATTTAAAGTCGACCCGCTTGCTGTAATTTTTCCAAAACTTGTTTCAACAGTCACCTTTCTCCCTCCCTTCCCGATTTCCATTCAATACCCACGAAGAAACGATAGAACCGTCACCTCTGTAAATAGCTAAATACCGCCCACCAGCGTATTCTCTAGCATACATTTTCAATTTAGTCATTCCCATCTCTAGTTCCACTGATTCTACATAATCCCATCCACGAATAATCCTAGATGCTAATCTATATGAATCACGTGATGTAAAACAGCTTAAACTCATTCCCGTACCGTTTTCATAGTTGATCACCAACTTAGCATTAGCCATCTCTCTATATCCTCCTGTTTACTTCTTATTTGCTTTCTATGTTTATATTATAACACTTCTACGTTTTTTTTCAAGAGGTTTTTTTTTATATTCACAAAAGTTCTTCTATTAAGAACATTTACGATATTGTCTGACAATTCTTGTCCGTGTCCAGTACACAATACGGTCTGTCCGTGTTCGCCGGATACGGACATCTTCATGCCCTGAATGTCCGTGTGGGAAAGACAAATGTCCGTGTGGGGCGGACAGATTATCCC
>OHAT01002930.1_pt1 | contig 12060 bp, 10 predicted proteins | sample 1577141 | NCBI WGS metagenome assembly OHAT01 (sample SAMEA3541578, study PRJEB24748) | human gut metagenome | biome: human gut; feature: human-associated habitat; material: faeces | place: China | collected 2012
GAATTTGAAGTTTTTCAACTAAAATATCAAATTCGGAAGTAGCTACAACATTCTTGTCGATATAACGGTTGACCCTGTCATTAAGCATAGCAGTAACCTCGTTTTTAATACGAGCTTTGCGTATTTTGCTCAATTGATCAGATTCAATCAAATATGCTTTGTGCTCTTCAATAGAGTCAACAACAGCTTCTATACCTTCACCCTTGCTGGCAATGGTCCGATTGATCGGAGGACGCCAGCCAACATGTTCGGGATTTAATTCCAACATCATTTCAATCTCAATGTTCAGCTTGTCCGTACCTTCACGGTCAGCTTTATTGATCGTGAAAAGGTCACCGATCTCAAGTATACCTGCTTTAATAGCCTGAATGTCATCGCCCATACCAGGAATAACAACAACCATTGTAGTATCAGCAGTTTTAACAATATCTACTTCAGATTGACCAACGCCAACAGTTTCAACAATAATAACATCAAAACCATATGCATCCATCAATTTAACAGCATCGCCCGCTTTTTGGGATAATCCACCCAAACTACCGCGAGTAGCCATGGAACGAACAAAAATGCCTTCATCGGCAGTAAGGTCCAACATTCTGATACGGTCGCCTAAAATTGCACCGCCGGAGAAAGGACTTGTAGGATCAATTGCGATAATACCAACTGTTTTACCGCGTTTACGATATTCTTTAGCAAGCTTGTCGGTCAAAGTACTTTTGCCAGCGCCCGGAGGTCCGGTTATTCCGATGACATAAGCATTACCGGTGTGGGGATAAATGGCTGTCATTATTTCAACAGCGTTATCATACTCGTTCTCTACGGCAGTAATAGCTTTCGCTAATGCTAAACGAGAATGGTTTAATACGCCTTCAACAATATTCAATGATCACACCGCCTTGTTGAGGTCCAATAAAAATTGTATTATGCAAGCCGGGACAAGCCCGGCCTGCAAAATTTTTGAGAACCTTAATTATTTTACGTTAGCGTTGATGAATTCAACAATGTTGCCAGTCGGAGTGCCAGGAGTGAATACTTCGGCAATGCCAGCAGCTTTCAAACCAGGAATGTCAGCGTCAGGAATAACGCCGCCGCCAGAACATCAGTCAAACCTTTTTCTTTCAGCAGTTCAACTACTTTCGGGAAAAGGGTGTTGTGTGCGCCGGAAAGCAGGCTCAAAGCAACAACTTTAACGTCGTCTTGCAGAGCAGCTTCAGCGATTTGTTCCGGAGTCAGACGAATACCGGTGTAAATAACTTCAAAACCAGCGTCGCGCAATGCACGAGCTACAACTTTAGCACCGCGGTCATGGCCGTCCAGACCCGGTTTTGCTACTAAAACTCTAATATTAGACATTATTTCTTACCTCCCTATTATTGTTGGCTCTAAATTACAGAGCAGTATGAGATTGATATTCGCCGAATACTTTTCTCATTACGCCGCAGATTTCGCCTTCAGTTGCATAAGCACGTACAGCGTCAAGAATCAAAGGCATCAGGTTAACGGATTCGTCAGCACAGCCTTTTTCCAGAGCAGCTAAAGTTTCTTCAACTTTAGCATTGTCACGACGAGCTTTAAGGGCAGCAATCTTATCAGCTTGCAATTTGCCAACGGAGCCGTCAACACGCAGCAAGTTTTTCGGCGGTTCTTCTTCTTGTTGGAATTTGTTTACGCCAACAATAATACGGTCGCCTTTTTCAATGTCCATTTGCCATTTGTAAGCGGAGTCTTGGATTTCTTTTTGGATATAACCTTTAGCGATAGCTTCAGGAGCGCCGCCAATTTCGTCAATCTTTTTGATATATTCCCAAGCTTCAGCTTCGATTTTGTTAGTCAAAGCTTCAACATAGTAGGAACCACCCAACGGATCAACGGTGTCAGCCAAGCCGGATTCGTAAGCAACGATTTGTTGAGTACGGAGAGCGATGGTTACAGACTCAGTGGTCGGCAATGCCAAAGCTTCGTCTTTGGAGTTAGTGTGCAAAGATTGAGTACCACCCATTACAGCAGCAGCAGTTTGCAGAGCAACACGAACGATGTTGTTGTTCGGTTGTTGTGCAGTCAGCATGGAACCTGCAGTTTGAGTATGTACGCGGAGCATTTGAGATTTCGGTTTTTGAGCGCCGAATCTTTCTTTCATAACTTTAGCCCATACACGACGGGAAGCGCGGAATTTAGCAACTTCTTCGAGTACGTTGTTATGAGCGTTCCAGAAGAAGGACAGACGACCAGCAAAATCGTCAACGTTCATACCAGCTTTGATAGCTGCTTCAACATAAGCGATACCGTCAGCGATGGTGAAAGCGATTTCTTGAGAAGCGGTGGAACCAGCTTCACGGATATGATACCCGGAAATGGAGATGGTATTCCACAGCGGTACGTTTTTGGAGCAATATTCGAAAATATTGGTGATCAAACGCATGGAGGGTTTCGGCGGGAAAATGTAAGTTCCGCGAGCAGCATACTCTTTCAAAATATCATTTTGAATAGTACCGCGCAGTTTGTCAGCGGAAACGCCTTGTTTCTCAGCAACTGCGATGTACATGCAAAGAAGTACGGATGCAGGAGCGTTGATGGTCATGGAAGTGGAAACTTGATCCAAAGAAATTTGGTCAAATAAGATTTCCATATCAGCCAAGGAGTCGATAGCTACGCCAACTTTACCAACTTCGCCTTCAGCCATCGGATCGGTAGAATCATAACCGATTTGGGTCGGAAGGTCGAATGCGCAGGACAAGCCGCTGCCACCGTTAGCCAAGAGGTAACGATAACGTTTGTTGGATTCTTCCGCAGTGGAGAAACCAGCATACATACGCATGGTCCAGAAACGACCACGATACATAGTAGGTTGTACACCACGAGTGTAAGGATATTCACCAGGGAAGCCAAGATCCTTCTCATAGTCGAAGCCTTCGATGTCGAGAGGGGTGTAGAGCCTGTTGGGCTCAAGGTTTGCACGTTCGGGATTTTTAGCAAGTTTAGCTTCTACGCCAGCCATGTACTTGTCAAATCCAGCTTTCAGAGTTTCATTTGCCATTCTCAAATCCTCCTTAAGAATATTGTTTTTGCACAATCCGGTTTGGACTGACCGAATTATGGTGAGAGTGTCCGTCATAGACGGTGTATATGGCAAAGCCCGAAGGCCTCGTCAACAGAATTTATTTACAGATAAGCTGTAAAGTTTGCCGGCAGAACTAGCTATCTGCCGGCAAAATATTTCAGACAACAATCTCAGTCAATCGTCTTGACTTAAGAATTATTTTTCCATGGTGCCGGTTTTTACGAAACGATCATGGAAGGAGAAAGCTTCATCCATAATATGCGGAGTTTGGCTATTGCCACAAGCTTCGCAAGCTCTCTTGAAGTAATCAAGAAGCAGCGGTTGATATTTCGGATTAGCAACTTTATCAATGATAACCAAAGCGCGTTCTTTTGGAGACAAACCACGAAGGTCAGCTACGCCGCGTTCGGAAACGATAACATCAACGTCATGTTCAGTATGGTCAACATGAGAGCAGAAAGGAACTACAGAACTGATAGCTCCGCCTTTTGCAAGAGATGTAGTGAAGAATACGGTCAGATAACCATTACGAGCATAGTCGCCGGAACCGCCGATACCATTCATAATCTTAGTACCGCAAATATGAGTGGAGTTAACATTACCATAGATGTCAACCTCAATAGCAGTGTTCATTGCAATGACACCGATACGACGAGCAACTTCCGGGCTGTTTGCAACTTCTTGCGGACGCAGAATGATATATTTTTTATATTTTTCTACATTGTCATAGAATTTTTTGAGGCAATCAGGGGATGGGCTCAAAGCGGTACCAGAGCAAACGCGGAGTTTGCCAGCATCGATCAAGTCGAACATGCCGTCTTGAATAACTTCGGTATATACAGTCAAATCTTCAAAATCAGAGTTAACCAAACCGTTGATAACTGCGTTAGCAACAGAACCTACACCAGACTGCAGCGGCAACAGATTAGCGGGCAAACGACCTGCAGCAACTTCAGATTTAAAGAATTCAACCAAGTTTTTACCCATTTTTTGAGCATCTTCGTCGATTTCGCCCAACGGACGAACTTTATCAGTAATATCGCAGGGAACTACTGCAACGAGTCTGTCCAAATCGCAAGGAATATAAGGAGTGCCGATTACATCTTCCGGTTTTTCAACAGGAATAGCTTTACGATTCGGAGGATCCAAAGGCACATAGGAGTCATGCATGCCTTCCAATTCTACTGGTTGAGAAGTATTTACTTCAACAATAACTTTTTCAGCACATTGAACATAAGAAGAAGAATTGCCCATGGAAGTTGTAGGAATCAAACCAACCTGGCCATTGCCAAGGTCAATGATTTTGCAGGCTTCGACGATAGCAACGTCTACACATCTGCGGTTTTCCATGAAACCATAGCGAGTCATTTGAGCAACATGGCTCAAATGCAGGTCAGTATATTTTACGGAACCGTTGTTGATAGCTTTACGCAGATCATTGTTAGTTTGGTAAGGCATACGACGAGCAACGATACCAGCTTGAGTCATTGCGGTATCCATTTCAGGACCTACAGAAGCACCGGTCCAAACGTTGATTTGGAAAGGAGTTTTTTTGCCTTTTTCTGCCAGAGCAAGAGGCACAGCTTTAGGATAACCAGACGGAGTAAAACCACTGGTACCTACGTTGTCGCCATCCTTTACAAATTCTGCAGCTGCTTCGGCGCTCATAATTTTGCCGGCTACTGCTTCGCATACGCGATCTTTAATGTCGATCATGTTTACCTTCCTCCTTGTAAATAAAACAAATTGTGGCTAATGCCAGCGAAGTCTATTAACTTCACTAGTAAAAATACACTTAGTCGGCTAAATACCAACTATAAAAGCATAAAGTATTATTTGCCGAATAAGATTTTACCCATAAAAAAGGAGCACTTAGAAGTTTTGATTTACTAAAACAAAACATAGCCAAGTGCCAGCTTACTTCTATCCAAAGTGGCTACGCTCTGAATCGCAAACTGTCAGCAGGTAAAGCTTTCAGTTGAACTTCTTCGTTCTTCTGTCTACCAACCGCTAAAACATATCCAAGATATTTAGTTCTGCTTAATTTACTTCGACATTCCAACAAAAAATCCTTCAAAAAAAACTTTAATTGTGATTTCTTTTTGAACTTTTTGTGTCCAGCTCTATTATAACACATAAAGAAGCAGTAAATTTTAGGCAAAATCACTACTTTTTTTAGTTTTTAAACATTTTTTCTTTAAAACGCTATACTACATATGATATCAGTAAAACTGTAACATGGCAAGCATTTTCTTTACAATTTACAAAGAAACACCCCTTGAGCAAAACTACTCAAGAGGTGTTTTGTGGTATCAAATTAGTACTTTCAACGTGTCTGTTGGTGATAGTGCGTATGCAGTAGACTATGAGCTTTTTCTCCGAGAGGTTTACCTAACCAAGTATCATAAAGCTCTTTAATTTCCGGATTTTCATGTGATTTTCGTAACTCATTGGCACTATCACAATCAAACAACCCTTCTCTACGGGCTCTTCTAATTTCTGCATTAACGGGAATCGGTTGACCGCCGCCGCCAATACAGCCACCAGGGCAAGCCATAACTTCAATAAACTGATAATCTGCCTCACCGGCTCTGATACGCTCTAATATCTTGCGTGCAGAAGCAAGAGTATGAACAACTGCTATTTTTACAGTATTTCCTGCAATAGTCAGTTCCGCCTCGCGGGTCTGTTCCATCCCCCGCACATCATTGTAATCAACAGTCTGCAAATTTTCACCTGTTAAAACATCAGCTACAGTACGCAGAGCAGCTTCCATTACGCCACCGGTAGTACCAAAAATAACAGCAGCACCTGTACCTGTACCCAGCGGAGAATCATAGCTGTCTTCAGGCAAATGTTTAAAATCCAGTCCTGCTTCCCGTATCATACGGCCAAGTTCTCTGGTCGTAATAACAACATCTACATCACGATATCCGGAAGCATTCATCTCCGGACGTGCTGCTTCCGCCTTCTTAGCAGTACACGGCATCACCGAAACGCTGACTATTTTTGCCGGATCAATACCAGCTTTTTCAGCATAATAGGTTTTAGCAATAGCGCCAAACATTTGCTGGGGTGATTTCGCAGAAGAAAGATGTGGTAACAAATCAGGATATTTAAGCTCTATCATATTTACCCAGCCAGGACTGCAGGAGGTTATCATCGGCAATACACCTCCGTTAGTCAAACGATGGAGGAACTCATGCCCTTCTTCCATAATCGTCAAATCAGCCGAAAAATTAGTATCGAATATCTTATCGAACCCTAGATTGCGCAATGCTGCAACCATTTTCCCTGTAACGATAGAACCTGGTTCCATACCCAATTCTTCACCCAAAGCCACGCGTACTGCCGGAGCTGTTTGAACTATAACAATCTTATCAGGATCATTGATAGCCGACCATACTTTTTCCGTATCATCTTTTTCCACTATAGCTCCAGTAGGACAAACACTCGCACATTGTCCACAGTAAGAACATTCTACTTTTCCAAGATCCTGTTCAAAAGCAGTAGAAACAATTGTGTCAAAGCCGCGCTCAGCAAAGCTGTAGACGCTCATTCCCTGCACATCACGACAAACACGTATACAACGTCCGCACAAAATACATTTTTCCTGATCGCGCACTAAGCAGGGGTTACTGGCGTCAATAGTATGTGCTTTACGGGCTCCGCCTTCGAATCTGATCTTGCGCAATCCCAAATCAGCAGCTATATTCTGCAGTTCACAGTCACCGCTTTTTTGGCACGCAAGGCAGTCCTTGGGATGATTGGCCAACAGCAATTCTACGACCATTCGTCTTGCTGCGCGGACTTTATCCGTATTCGTTTTCACTACCATACCTTCTGCAACAGGATAAACACAGGAGGCTACAAGCGTACGCGCTCCGGTAGCTTCTACGACACACAATCTGCAGGCTCCTTCCGGAGCAAGTTCAGAATGATAGCACAACGTAGGAATATGAATGCCGGCAGAACGCGCGGCTTCAAGAATAGTAGCATTTTTAGGGGCCTGTACAGTCTGCCCATTGATCGTTAAGGTAATCATTTCCATATCTATATAATCCTCCCTTAACCCTTAGTAATGGCCTTAAACGGACAAGCCGCCATGCAGGCACCGCATTTTATACATTTAGTTACATCGATAACATGTTTCTTTTTCACTTCTCCGGAAATGGCATTAACCGGGCACTGGCGTGCACATAACCCACAGCCTTTGCATGCATCAGTAATTTCATAATTGGCAAGCTTTTCACAGGCACCGGCAGGACAGCGTTTTTCTTTGATATGAGCTTCATATTCATGACGGAAATATTTTAAAGTACTCAATACAGGATTAGGAGCAGTTTGTCCCAATCCACATAAAGCAGTCTCTTTAATATTTCTGGCCAGTTCTTCTAACAGCTCTATATCGCCTTCTCTCCCCTGCCCTTCAGTAATACGTGTCAGGACTTCCAGCATACGCTTAGTTCCCTCACGACAGGGAGTACATTTGCCACAGGATTCAGATTGAGTAAAATTCAGGAAAAATTTTGCAACATCTACCATGCAGGTATCTTCATCCATAACTACCAATCCGCCAGAACCCATCATAGCACCTGCCGCTGTTAACGAATCATAATCTATAGACAGATCAAGCATTGATTCAGGCAGGCAGCCACCAGATGGACCGCCTATTTGAACTGCTTTAAATTTCTTACCTCCGTTAATACCACCGCCGATATCATAAATAATTTCGCGCATAGTAATACCCATAGGAACTTCGGCCAGACCTGTGTTATTTATTTTACCAGTCAGCGCAAATACTTTAGTTCCTTTTGACTTTTCAGTACCAAAACCAGCATACCAGTCAGCGCCATTAGTAATAATTGCAGCTACATTACCAAAAGTTTCAACATTATTGATATTTGTCGGCTTTCCCCAAAGTCCGGCAACTGCTGGAAATGGCGGTCTTGGCCGCGGCATACCGCGTTTCCCTTCTATTGATGCCATCAATGCAGTTTCCTCACCGCAAACGAACGCACCGGCGCCTTCCTTGATATGCAGTTTGAAGCTGAACCCGGAACCAAAAATATTTTCACCTAACAACCCCATAGCTTCAGCCTGTTCAATAGCTATGCGCAGACGTTTAATGGCCAGCGGATATTCCGCACGTACATAAATATAGCCTTCATCTGCACCTATAGCATAACCACAGACAGCCATACCTTCTAATATCTTATGCGGATCGCCTTCTAAGACGCTCCTGTCCATAAATGCACCAGGATCACCTTCATCTGCATTACAGATAACATATTTTTTATCACTTACAGACGCTTTAGCAAACTGCCATTTCATTCCTGTAGGAAATCCGCCGCCGCCACGTCCACGCAGACCTGATTTTTTGATTTCTTCAATAACATCTTCAGGACTCATGGTAGTTACAGCTTTAGCTAAAGCTTCATAACCGCCGACAGCAATATATTCTTCAATTTGTTCAGGATTGATAGCGCCGCAATTTTCTAAAACTAACCGATGCTGTTTCTTATAAAAATTTATTTCCGAATAATTAGGTATACTTTCATGAGTAAGCGGTTCATGATAAAGCAACCGTTCAACAATACGGCCCTTAAATAAATGGCTTTCAACTATTTCTTCTACATCCTCAGCTTTTACCTGGCAATAAAAAGTACCTTCAGGATACACTATAACCAGCGGACCATGTTCACAGAAACCATGGCAGCCTGTTTCTACTACCATAACCTCGTCGCTCAGGCCTTTAGCTTCAATAGCCCGACTAAAAGCAAGCTGTACTTCCTTTGAACCGGCAGATTTACATCCTGTTCCTCCGCAAATCAGGACGTGTGCTCTAATGTGCTGCATATGATTTCCCTCCAAATTTTATCAAATCAGTCTTGCATAATTTTGCCTACAACCATTTCTTCAACAATACGGCCATTGACAACATGCTCTGCAATGATCTTTTTCACGTCCTCAGGTTTTACTTTACCATAAGTAATACGAGGTTCTCCAGGACGGACAATATCTACCAGGACCTCTTTCTCACACATACCGATACAGCCCGTCTGCTGTACCTGAACATCATTAAGTTTACGCACTGCAAGCTCATTCAAAACGGCAGACATCACTTCGCGCGCGCCTGCAGCAATACCACATGTACCCATACCTATGATTATTTTAGTGCCGTCATTCTGACGAACTTTCATGTCTGCCTTTAATTTTTCACGTAGGGCCTTCAAATCTTCCAACGTTTTCATTTTATACCTCCTGCTCACACCTCAACTGCGATATTTCCTGCTTTAAATATTCTTCAAGCCATGTATAAACTTCAGGTCTGGTAAAATCTGCTTCATCACCAAGGAGAGATCTGATAACCCTCGTATCAATATCAAATCCCGATGTACCTATCTTATAGATAAACTTCAGATCCAGATACGGCGTGCCTACCAGCAGCACTTTAATACTTGATACAATATCACCCAAAGGCGGGCGATCAATATTATCCTTTGCAAAAGCAGCTTCTACGACAGTACCTTTACCCTTACGAGATTGTATTAACAAATGTCCTCCGCATTGTTTAGTGACCATGTCCATAAAAGGTATTCCCATACCTACTTTACGTGTAGTCCGCGTAGTCACAAAGGGATCGCGAATTTTCTGCACCATTTCCTCACTCATGCCATGTCCATCATCACTGATACGAAAAACAAAAAATCCATTTTCATTCTCATTTATTTCTATTATTACATTATGAGCTCCTGCCTCTATGGAATTCTGCGCTAAATCAAGGATATGCAAAGACAATTCACGCATGATTGTTATTGATATTTAGCTAAAATAGCCGACAGTTTGTCCGGAGTCAAACGACCATGAGTATCTTCATTAACCTGCATAACCGGTGCTAAACCACAAGCGCCGATACAGGCAACAGTCTCAAGGGTAAAACGCAGATCTTCCGTAGTATGTCCGGCCTTAATTCCAAGCTCTTTTTCGATAGTCTGCAAAATTACTTTACCACCACGTACATGGCAGGCAGTTCCCTGACAAACGCGGATAATATTACGCCCGCGAGGATTAAGGTGAAACTGGGAATAAAAAGTAACAACACCATAAATTTGAGCAATGGGTGTTCCTGTACTGGCAGCAATGTACTCTAAAGCATCTTTGGGCAAATAATTGTACAGAGCCTGTACTTCCTGCAAAATCGGGATCAAAGATCCTTTTTTACCCTGATATCTAGCCAGAATAGCATCAATCTGCACCTTTTCAGGATTTTCTCCGCCGCAGCAACTGCATCTTTTGTCAACCATATTCATAGTACACTCTCCATTTCCCTAAACTTTAATGTACGAATACTACTATAGCAAAAAAAACGTATATAATCAACACTATTTATGATTTTCAAGCATGAATAGTGTATACTTTATACTTTTAGTGTAACTAATATTCAAGATCATTAATAAAATAACCCGGAAACCAACTACGCCCGTCTTTTCCTGCAAGTGCAAGTTTTAATTCTGAAATAGTCGCTTCTTCAATGGTAATTTTATTCTTGGGGCCTTCCAAAAATTCAAGCATTCTGTGAGCATCAGAATTAGTGACATAAGGTAAATTCCCAGATAATCTTTTCAATTTCAGCTGCTCCAACTCTGCTAAACTGTTACGGCTTATCTCTACTCCTTGCAAGCCCATATCATTAGGAATAAATCCCAGCTGTACAAGCAAACTATATGCCGGTCTATCTATATGGGCAGCTAAACACAGCCCGCCAATTTCGTTTACTTTTCGTACAACCTCCTGCGCAGATAGCTGCAATGGTCCTAAAAGCATTCTTTCCTCTTCTGCAACAAAATTATCATCATCATCAACGACAAATTGCGCTCCAAACCGTTCAGGAATGTTTTTGAGGCCACGCATTGAAAAATCGACTATTTTCTGCCACCGCCGCAGCTGTTTCAGATTGTCAAACAAAACCACTATATGCGCTTCTTCTCTGCATTCAACTTCCATTCCCGGGAACACCTTAATACCATAACGTTCACCAGCCTGAATCGCCGCCACAGCATTAGCCGAAGCATTATGGTCAGTAACCGCCAGCAGCTGTATACCATATTCAGCAGCCTGCATCACTATATGATGCGGCGTCATTTCGATTTCAGCACACGGGGAAAGCAAGGTATGGACATGAAAATCTCCGATAACGGTTTTCATTTTACATTCCTGATACCAAGTTCATAAAGCTTTCCAATGACATCATAAGCAGGTAAAGATGTAACCAATATCAAAACGTCGTTCTGTTCTGCTTTTTTCAGGGTATCCTCTTCTATAGGCGCATCGCCTGCCACAATAACTGCCGACAGACCAATCAAAGAAGCTACTGCCGCTATATTCTGATGCCCCTGCATTGTCACCCAAATCATACCGGGAGCCGCCTGCCCCATAACATTACTCAAAAGATCAGAGGCATAGCCACCAATAACATCCACATCCACAGGAACCTCATGTGTCATCAGCTTTAACCCTAAAGTTTCAATAACTTCACGTACTTGCATCGCTTTCACCATCCTCCCGCAGTTCTTCTTCCGGCTCGCTGGCTATAGGTATCTGCTTTGCCAGTTCAAGCATACCATGTGCCAGGCGTTTTACACTGCTCCTTAATTTAAAAATACAGTCAATTTCATTGGCTTTCCCCTGAACGATGTCTTCCGCCAGGCATTGACAGCTTGGTGCTCCGCATGCTCCACAATCAAGCCCCGGCAAAGATCTGAGGACCTCCTCCATCTTTTCAAACTTTTTCATAGCCTCTAAAATATCGTCATCTAATTGCATCATCGGCCGCGGGATTAATTTTTTTACATAGGAAGCCGATTTGGGAAAATCCTCACATATCATACTCTGGGCCATGGTAGCCAGACGATCATCAGGTTCATTCTGCCTCATAATACTCAGCCTTAGCTTCAAATTTTTCTCAGCAACAAATTTATTCTCAGCAGTCAGCGGCCCGC
>OHAT01002934.1_pt1 | contig 12039 bp, 12 predicted proteins | sample 1577141 | NCBI WGS metagenome assembly OHAT01 (sample SAMEA3541578, study PRJEB24748) | human gut metagenome | biome: human gut; feature: human-associated habitat; material: faeces | place: China | collected 2012
GACGCACCTGCTTTATTTTCATTCACAGCTGTGAAAATCTTTCATGAGTCGTTGAAAACCGAATACCATTCACCAGATACATTACCGTGCAAGGAGCTATGCGGGCGGCACGCCGAGACTTCCCGAAAAGGAACAGCGATTCATGTCAGCCCCAAAATGTCGGATTGCAACCGGCACAGCGACAATCCTGCACAGGGATAATGATACTTCCGTAACTCGCGGCCCGGCCATAAGGAAGGCGGGGAGGTTTGATTCCTATGGAGCAGCACAGCAGGCTGCCGTCTGGTGACTTCCCGTATCTCAGGGCGTCGAGGACAAATATGGGATTACTGATCCATGTTTCTACGCAAGCCTTCTTTCGCACATTCGCGGATTGGGTGAATCTCCTGTACAATACGTTTACACTAAAACAGGAGGTAAGCAATATGGAAATCGCATATGTCAAATGTGGAGATTATTACATTCCCGATCTGACCTTGCCGGAGGAGCTGCGACCCATGGGGAAATGGGGGCGGATGCACCGGGAATACCTGAAGGCAACGCATCCCATCACCTACACCAATCTGATTCTGTCTGGGAAGCTTTGGACCTATCTTGCGGACCTGAACGAACAGGCGCAGCTGCGGCTGGACACGCTGGTGTCCCAGATGAAGGCTGCCGAAGGAATCACAGAAGCGCTGAAAGCCAGCGACCCGATGCAATGGGTGCAGCGGATGAACAGCATCCGGGACAGGGCGGAGGAAATTCTCCGTGAGGAGTTGATTTATGTATGACAGCACAGGAATTTGTTTCCTTTCTTGACCGCTATATCGCCGATATAACGCCGAACTTTGGCGATGGAGATTCCGTCCTGACCCTTTTGTATGAAGCGTACGACGATGCAAACGACATGGACAGTGACGACATTAAAGCTGGTTTTCATGAATTGTACCAGGCAATGAACGGAATGCCCCTGCGGGAGATGGACACGATTGTGAATCCCGTCTGCGCCCTTTGCCGGGACTATGAACAGTCCGGATTTGTACATGGCGTGCAGGTGGGCATGCTGCTGGCAAAGGAACTAAAAACAGAGTATACCTGAACAAAAAGCCCATCGAACGCGGCACGCAGCACGCTCGATGGGCTTTTTCATTTACAACGCACGCTTCACACAGCACGAGGACGAATTGTTCCAATCGCGCCTCCATTTCCGCTTTTGCGGAGGTGGGGGCTTTTCTTATGCCCGAAAGAATCATCTCCCGGAAACGCAAGAAAGGAATCACCGTGATCAACTTTGCACAAATCAAACAGACAGTCACGACCTGGCAGGCGGCGGAGACCTACGGGCTTTCTGTCAATTCCCGCGGTATGTGCCGCTGCCCCTTTCACAACGATCACACGCCCAGCATGAAGGTGGACGAAACCTTCTACTGCTTCGGCTGCGGGGCCGTGGGAGATGTGATCACTTTTACCGCCCGACTATTTGGAATCAGCGCCGGTTCTGCTGCGCGGAAACTGGAGGCGGATTTCGGAATCGTTGGCGGCGATGTAGCTGTCGTCCGGAAATCCCCGGCACAGCGCAAATTTGAGGACTGGGTGTATCTCGCCCGGGAGGTTCTGCGGGAATACAATCTGCTGCTCGTGAAATGGAAGTCCAGACCGCCCAATCCGGGTGAGGACTTCCCGCCCCACTTTACAGAAGCACTTCAAAACAGCGCCACAGCAAAGCAGCTGCTGTGGGAACTGGCCTTTGGTACGGAGGAAGAAAAACAGGATATCTATTTACACTACAAAGAGAAAATCAAGGAATATGAACAGCGAATCCACGACTATGACAAAAGAGGAAATCCGTCTGATGCTCCAGACCAACAGCAAGGGAGCCGTCATGCAAAGTCTCGGAAACTGCATGCTGGTCTTCCAGAATGACCCCCTTCTGAAGGGTTCCATCCGCCGTAACAGTCTCACCGAACGGATTGACATTGAGAAGGATCTGGGCTGGTGCCGCTCCGATACAGCGGTAACAGACACGGATATCAACTACCTGCGGCTGTATTTTGAGGAGAACTACAGCATCACCGCGGAAAAGAACATCCAGTGCGCGCTGGATATTGTGGCAAATTAGGCGCACTACCACCCCATCTGCGATGTTTTGCTGGGGCTGCAATGGGATGGTGAGGCGCGCATCTGCAACGCGCTGACCAAATTTCTGGGTGTAGAGAAAACGCCGTACACAACGGAAGCCTTCAAAATCTTCCTGCTGGGCGCAATTCAGCGGGTTTTCCATCCGGGCAGCAAATTCGATACCATGCTGTGTCTGGTGGGCGGGCAGGGCGCAGGCAAGTCCACATTCATCCGCCTGCTGGCCATGAATGACAGCTGGTTTTCTGACGACATCAAAAAGCTGTCGGACGACAATCTGTACCGGATGCTCTACGGACACTGGATTATTGAGATGGCAGAGATGCTGGCGACCGCCAACGCCAGGAGCATTGAGGAAATCAAATCCTTCCTGAGCTGCCAGAAGGACACCTATAAGGTCCCTTATGAGAAATACCCGAGCGTTATGAATATCAAGCAGACCGTGGAGCGTGCCAACGCCACCGGCATCAACATCAGCGAGTACACCCTGCGCCGTGCCATCCGCACCAGGCAGCTTCCCTGTAAGATTATTGGCAGGACTTACCTGATTCCCTGGGACGCATTTCTGCGCTGGGTCAACTGCGAACAGTAAGCCGCACATTTGTCACACGCTGGCTCACAGTTTATGATAGCTGTGAGCCAGTCCCACGGAAAGGAGAATGTGTATGGCATCCATCGAACCAAGATATAATAGAGCCGGTCAGCTGATGCACTATCGGCTGATCGTCTCTGGCGGTCTAAACTGGGAGGGAAAACAGATCAAGCGCACCACCACATGGAAACCACCCCGTCCGAACATGAGCAAGAAACAAATGGAACGGGAAGCGATGGCCGCGGCCTTTAAATTTGAAGAGGCAATCCAGGCAGGTTATGATATCGACAAGGTGAAACGCTTCTGCGATTATGCAGACTATGTGCTGGATTTGAAGGAGCGCAACGGTCTCGCGCCAACCACGATCGAGCGGTATCGGGCGATGCTCCCGAGAATCAACGATGCCATCGGACACCTGAGGGTGACACAGATTCGTCCACAGCACCTGAACGATTTTTACAAAACGCTGTCTGAAAACGGTGTCAGGAATCTCGGCGCCATTGCTGTGGCGAAGAAGGTGTTGAAGAAAAAAGTGGAAGCACTGGGCCAGCCAAAGCATGTTATCGTCAGAGAATCCGGCATTGCCCATACCACCTTGAATGCAGTATTAAATGGCAAGGCCGTGAAGCTGGAAACAGCACAGGGCATTGCGGATGCACTGGGATACTCGGTGTCAGAAATGTTTACGGTATCCGACCGGAAGAAACCCCTGTTCAACAAAACCATTCTGGAGCATCACCGCCTGATCTCCATGATAATGGCGCAGGCGGATAAGGAAATGCTTGTCCCTTACAATCCCGCTGCGAAAGCCTCGCCGCCCAAAGTACCCAAGCACGAGGCAGACTACTTTCAGCCGGAGGAGATTGCCGACATTGTCAAAGCGCTGGACAGGGCTCCTGTCAAGTGGAAAGCCATGTCCTACATTCTCATCGACACCGGCTGCCGCCGTGGAGAATTGATGGGACTGCAATGGAACTGCGTTGATCTGGATAAGGGAATTATGATGATCCGGCAGGCCCTTTTGTACACCAAGGACAAGGGCACTTATGTCGGCCCACCCAAAACCGGTCAGCCTCGGGCGATCTGTTTGTCTCCGGAAACCATTGCGGTTTTGAAGGAATACCGCACAGAGCAGCTGCGACAGAAAATCCGTCACGCCGATATCTGGCAGGACACCGGTTTCCTTTTCACCAAGGATGACGGTACGCCCATGCACCCGGACAGCATCACCGACTGGCTGAACAAGTTCAGTGAGGAAAACGATCTGCCCCACATTCACCCGCACGCCTTCCGTCATACCGCAGCGTCCATGATGATCGCCAACGGTGTAGATCTTGTGAACGCAGCCGCTGAGCTGGGGCATGCTACCGCATCCACAACATTGAATATTTATGCCCACCAGGTGGCAAGGGCCCGCGCAGAAGCCAGCGGCATCCGCGCCGGTGCTTTTGCTATATTAAGACAGGCATGACAATCGCCCACACGAGATTTGACACGTCTCGTGTGGGCGAATTTTTTGTTTTGCGATTGGTGGACTGGCAATGGGTGTAGTGAAACACGCCACCCTTCCATCAGAATATCTCCCTACCCAAACACGGCATAGCTCACATTTCGATGATCACTCAGAGAATCACTCTAACGTGTTTTTTCACTTTCTGGATTATTTCCTGTCAACGTTTACAAAACGCGTTGCCTGCCCGGAAGGAGCAGATCTGGGGTTTGGGGGATTCCACCAACAAGCAAAAATCCGGCTGGGTAGCACCCAGACACTGCTTGCCACTACTACAAACCACTAAGAAACAGCGTTATCATTCTTTCCCAATATCTTCCGCATCGATCACCCGATAACCGGCATCTTTCAGTGCCTGAGCAAAGATGCCCGCCCCAGGGATCAGCTTTCCGGTAAAGCTCCCATCGTAAACCTAATTCACACCGCAGGTGGGACTCCTGGATTGCAGGACTGCGCACAGGATTTCCTTCGAAGAAATCTGCTTCATAGCCGTTGCTACTGCCTCGCGCATAGCAGCGTCCACATTCTTTCCATCCCGATCCATCAGCACTCCGTCTACGATTTCAATAGGTGTTCTGGGGCATCCCATACCTGCCAACATCTCCGGGCAAATGGGTAAAACCTCTCTGTCTTGCACAAATTCTACAACTGCGCTGTTATAGTTATTGCCGCCGTTGTATTTACAGTTTTCACCCAGTAAACACGCACTGACTATTACTTTCATAGCAATATCCGCTCCTTACGATTTCAGCAAAAAATCCGCATACAATTGTTCAATATCCTTCTGTACATCGAACAAATCCACAAAACGGATTCGGACGGTCACACCATCGTCAGATCGGTATTCCATACCAATCTCAGAAGCAACCTTGTCGGTTTTCGGATAGACCAGTGTCACATGATTTGCACCATACTTTTTCTGGTAAGCGTACATCTGATACATATCTGCCTGGGATATTCCGTAGTTCGTCTTGCTGTCTGCAAGGATCTTCCACTTAGTATCGAGGATAAATACCGCACCATCTGCTTTGCGTTTCACCACAATGTCTGGACGCATCAGGAACTTCTTTCCCGGTTCGTCGAACAGCTGGTAAGTCTTGTCCTGTACGGATACGGCAAAGTCTGCATATCCCAGTTTTTTCTTCAGCAGGGCAGCAATATAGCTTTCAAACAGAGTTTCCATGGGGAACAACAGTGCCATCGCTACTTCTGAACCAGAGAAAGAAGTAAAACTCTTGCCCATCAGAAACACCCGGCTCCACAGCAGTGCTGTGCTGTAGTCCTTCATATTGCGGTCGGGGATGTACTTTGCAAAGTCGCTTTTGTAGTCTGCCGACGCGTCAACTTCCGCAAAAAAATTCAGGAGGATCTTGATATCGTTTCTGTTTTTTGAAGAGGAAGAGCAGTGATACAGATATTGCAAGGTAGCCTTTAACAGCCGATTCTCCGGGCGGTTTACATTGAAGGCATCATATTCCACAAAGCTGCGTTCCTTGTGGGAATGATTAAATCTGATCTGCTGGGAAAATTTCATTTTCCCTTTGAAGAAAGTGGTGTTTTCCTCAACGGTTTCATAGCTACATTTCAGCCCACGTTTTACGATGAAGAACACTTCATCAAGAAACATCCGAATGAACACTTCAAAGATATTCATTTTCTCGATACTCACGCTGGAAGTTTGCAGGCTTTTGTAAGGGGAATCCCGAAGGGTTCTCAGCATATCGATCAGCAGGCGCTTGGTTCTGATTCCGTAATCATCCTCGACTGAAGAAAAAACTTTGGGAAGAATTTCAATGGTAGTACCATCATTCATAGTCATGATCCCTACATAATTCTTGGCAGTAATGACTTTGCCTATACCCTTGCGGGCCGACAGACCCATCAATTCCAGAGCATCGGTATCTTTGCTGCGGCTCCCCAGAATGAAATTCTCAAGCTGTTCAAAAGTGTGCGGAGGCAGCGTTTTGTAGCCGTCAACTTCCTTCCCGGTGATGAAGGAGCCGTATTCGGTTATCTGGTAAACAGGGTTCATGCGCTTGCCTCCTTCCTTTGCTATTCGCTAAATAGAGCGATAAGCCTCAATATTGCCAAAGGCAGCATAGTTTATTTCGTAGCTGTATCCAGCATCCAGTCCGACTTCGATATCACCGAACAGCTCTGCGTAATTGTTTTCTTTGGCAACGATAAACTGCTCTTCTGGATTCGATTTCTTATTGTCGCCCAGCACCAGTCGGATTTTTTCATAATCCTCATAGAAATACTCCTGAAGCAGAGGAATAATGTTGTTGGTGAATATCTCTGCCAGGGTTTCGACGGTGGGGCTGGCCTTTAACGGCATGAAATAGGCATGTCCGATGGTATGCTCTCTGTCATACAGGACAGTGATCCGCATATTCAGTCGAGTCAGCAATTCGCTGATGGACAGGTCCTCTACACTGATATCCGCCAGAACCTTGGGCGCAGGCAGCATTTCCCGGAACAGGAAACGACGCCGCAGAGCGGTATCAATTGTGGCGATAGAACGGTCAGCGGTATTCATGGTGCCGATGATGTAAACATTCTTGGGAACACCGAACAGCTTCTGGGAATAAGGCAGTCTGACTGTCATGCCTTCTGGAAGTCCAACCCGCTTGGAGGCCTCAATCAGGGTAATCAATTCACCAAAGATCTTGGAAATGTTACCGCGGTTGATTTCGTCAATAATGAAAACATAATTATCATTCCTGACATTGTTAGGAACAATCTGTTTTGGCTGATATTTCTCGATGAGCTGATACACATCCGCCAGAGAAATGTTTAGACGATAAACGGATGCCAAGGTCATAGAGGTTCCGCCGTTGATTGCCAGAATGTTCTCACGAATGTCTTTGACAACCCAGTTGACCTTACGCAGACGCTTCAGATTGGCATATTCGTCATGCCATTCGTATTCACCGGTAACAACACCGATGGCATCAATGGTGGATGCACTGTAACAGGACAGAACGATATCGCCGACCTGCATTTTGTTGATAAATGCGTTCAGCACCACACGACCGCCGGAAACAGAAAAGTCGGTTTCATCTGTGATATCCTTGCCATAGTCGTCCCATCCAATACGGATATGGTTGTTTTTCAAACATTCCGTTCTGGTAGGATTGTCGCCCGTACCTTCCAAAGAAACCTTCCAGATGTTTGGACTGTCACTGATTCCGTAGTCTGCATTTGCAACAACGATAGGACGCTCGGCTCTCTCACAGAAGCACTTGAATACGCCGGGCTGTACGCTGTACTGGATATCACCGGATTCGCCGTCTGCATCATCGGGAGTAATCGTTGGTCGAATTCCCTCAATGAATTCCTCATAGCCGTAGGATTGATGGAAAGTCGTGAACTCGATACGGCCCTGAGCTTTATATTCATTGTACCGTTCCAGAACTTCCGCGTAGTCCTCTTTTTCGACTGCTGAAAGCTCCTTATTCTCAATGATGGCAACGGCATAGATGACCGTATGATAGGTCTTGCCGGTACCGGGAGGGCCATATAAAATGGTGTTTAGACCCACATCCGTTACAGATTCCTGGGTGGAATTGGGAAGATCAATATGCATAAGTGCCTCTTTCAGTTCATCGCGGAGCCGCCAAGAATAGCGTTTGTTTCCGTTCTCCATAACATAGCGCCCGAGAAATGGAACAACATATACTCTGCTTCGTTCCTCATCGTTATCCTCGGGATCGATACAGTCGGGGCAATGGAAGTGCTTTTTAACCTTTCCGGCAAAGCCAGTGCCAAGCGCATTATAGAAACCCGCGGCGTTTCCAAATGCCTCTGCCAAATGTGCGCAAGTACTTTCGCCGCCCAGCTTCATCATTTTCTGGAGCATATCTAGGTTCTCGGGGAAAGTAACTGAGGGGTTACACAGAACTGATTTCCACATTTCTGCGGTGATGCCGGGATTGTATTCTTCCAAAGAGGGCCAATATGCCGTTTCTGCTGCGACACTCGGACGTGAATTGAAATCTTTCTCAGACATATAGCTACTTCCGTAGTACACAATGTCCATGGTCAGAAGATGAAGTGCCTCATCAGCGTAGCAGTCGTTGTCCAGACGGGCTTTGTGCTTTGCAATTAGCTCCTGATCATTCTTGACTTCTGCGAGAATCATTTCACACATACGGAAGAAATTTTCTACTTTGCCAATAACGGAAGATTGGTTGGACTTATCTTCCCGGAATCCGATTCTGTCACGAAAATCAGAATACATAGTGGATTTGTACAGATAGTATTTCTCCGGGTATTCAAAAGTCAAATAAACCATGATTGCACGCAGATCCTGATAATGATTCACAGCTTTTTCATACTCAGGATTTTGGGCTCTTATCTGATCAACACCGGATTTGCAACTGTCCCGGAATACTTGATAACGCTCTTCCAGTGGCAAACTCTCGTCATACAGTATTCTGAAAATTCTGCGAACTTCTTCAGGATTGACTTGGGCGTATTCTGTTATCATACGATAAGGATAATACATCGCTGAGGCAAGCAGATTCTTTGCCTTTCCGAACGCCTCTTCCAGCATCTGCGCAAAGTTGGGAGAATCAATCTCCCAATGCTTCTTATACCAGGCGATGGCTTCCCATTTGTACCGCTCCCCTTGATCTACGGCATCAAAATGTTCTTTATAATGGTCGATCACAAAGTGAATCCTGTCTGTGATCGTATCGATCGAATTCGTTTTAAAAGTGATATACCGCTTTAAGTGGGACGCTGCGTCACTGCGTTTTTTCAGTTCCTTTTGATCGAGATCCGTCCGTTTCTTGTCTACTTCGATCTGAGTAAGTAATGCTTCACACTTGTCCTTGTCATATTCGGCATCGATTCCAACGGAATACAGGTTTTCTATCCTTGCCAAACCACTGGCATAGCTATTCCCACTTTTTGCGCCTACATAATCAATAAAACCTTCCCTATCGAACATAACCCGTCCTCCTATGTCGAAGAAGATATGTAAATCCATTATACTTGGTTAATCAGGGGAATACAATATGAAAAACAGCTATTCCTCCTTGCTTTTATGGTTTTCCACCAAATTGGTCACAACAACACCTCTTCTTAGGGCATACGCAGTCAGCTCTTTTGCGTTGCTCGCCGGATGCCACGCATAGGCAATCAGATAGTCCACATGATTGATCATATACCGGTTTGCTCTGACGATAGCGTACCGATGCGGAACAGATTCCATGCCGGGTGGGTAGAAAGTACCGTCAAAACCGGGTGGCGTTTCAATGGATCGCTCTGCCGGGTGATGGGGAAGCAGAAGCAGCAGGGTAATTCCCGGATGTAACGCTTTCGCCGATATAACAGCCCTCGCAGCCATACGGCCAAACCCTCCGTAGTTACCGACAATGAATTCCGTAACACCATAGTCAACAATATGATGTTCCACAGTCTCTGCAAGCTCTGGAAAGATCTCCTCGGAAGCTTCCCTGTGACCAATAAAGAAGCAGCTATTCATATTGCACCTCTATATTTGGTAATACCAAATTTCAATTATTATATTTGGTATTACCAAATATATCAAGACCTTTTCAGCATATAATGATGCCGTAAGGGTGGTGAGCAGTATGAAACCGAGAAAACTCGAACTGGGTGATCGTAACATTGTTGGCAAGCGAGTGACCGAGGCACGGCTGACGCAGGGAATGAAACAGGTGGAGCTGCTCACCAAATTGCAGCTTGCCGGAATCGATATCAGCGTTCCCGCGCTATCTTTACTGGAAGGCCAGAAACGCCCGGTATCGGATATTGAGTTGAATGCCCTGGCGGATATCCTGAATGTTTCCGTTGACTGGCTGCTGGGCAGAGAATAAAAAACGCCGTCGATGCGAGTAACGCACTCACAACGACGGCGATGTTTATTGTGCTGGCTGATTTTCTTCAAAGAGATACCGAGAAATATGAAAAACGAAACACCTGAAAAAAGTTTGAAATTCCCGGTTTCCTGAAAAAGCATTTTTCGGAACTATCCCCGCGGCTATCCCCCGCGGTATTTTAGGGCGTTCCATTTTGCGTTAAAAAGTTAGAAAAATCCCGGATTTCTATAAGAAATCCGGGATAATTATGGTTGCGGAGGCAGGACTCGAACCTACGACCTCCGGGTTATGAGCCCGACGAGCTTCCAACTGCTCTACTCCGCGATATTCTGCTGCACTCCTTAGGTGCCTGCATATTATAGCATGGGCAGGATGCTTTGTCAACCCCTATTTTTGTGCGGAGGGGTAGTTGGCTGCAGACACCGAGATATGACAAAAGAAAGAAGTGCAGAAAGAATTGCGGATAGATGAGGAAGGCGCTTTTTCAGTATTGCGGCTTTCGGGTTATTTGCACCGCACACCATGGGGCGGGACTGATCGGTCAGCCCCTTGGATAACGCTCGTAAGGCGCTTTTCTCTGACGGAAATCTTCGCTTTCCTTCCGATACCGCGCAAGCAGCGATTCCGCATCCCAGTCGAGGCGCTCAAAATCGCGGTGCCCGGCAAGCAGGGAGAGGAAAGGCTTGCCATCCTCGCGAACGGGGGGCAGGAAGTGAAAATCCTCCGGGTACATTTTCCGCAGCAGATCCAGAAGCTTTACGCCCAGGGCCACGGGCTGCAGAAGTATTTCGTCTGTGATGTGCAGGTGAATGCCGCCGCACAGGGTGCCCTCGTGCTTGGAGGTCGTGGGGCTGAAATACACCGGTGTGGATTCCACGCCCGGACAGCCCAGAGCGTTGAAAGCTCTCGAAAAAGTCTCTGCCTTGATGAAAGGCGCGCCGATGATGGCGAAGGGGTCGGCGGTCCCGCGGCCTTCGGAGCAGTTGGTTCCCTCGATCAGGCAGGTGCCGGGGTACAGCAGCGCCGTTTCGTAGCGGGGGATGTTCGGGCTGGGCATCACCCAATAATGCTCCCAGTCCCGGAAGGTCATATTCCGGGTCAGACCGGCGCAGGGGACGATGTGCAGGTCGCATTTGCAGCCCAGCTCCTCGTTCATCATCACCGCCAGCTCGCCGCAGGTCAGGCCGTAGCATACCGGGATCGGGTAGCCGCCCACAAAGCTGGCAGCTTCCTCCCGCAGAAGACCGCCCTCCACCCGGTCGCCCAGAGGATTGGGACGATCCAGCACCACCAGCCGCTTCCCGGCGGCAGCGCAGTCCTCCATGCAGTAGCGCAGGGAGGTGAGAAAGGTGTAATACCGGCAGCCTACGTCGGCAACGTCGTAGACCAGCGTATCGAACAGCGCCAAAGTATTGGCGGACAGACGTTTGGACTCCTTTGTATACAGACTGCGGACAGTCAGGCCGGTATCTTCGTCCACCTCGTCGGCGAACACCGCCCCGGCGGGCTTGTCGCCGCGAACACCGTGTTCCGGCGCCAGCAGAAGCCGCAGGTCGCAGCAGCGTTTCAGCGCGTCAAAAGTGGGTTCATTGCTGCTGGTACGCCCGGAAGGGCCGGTGAGCAGTGCCGTGCGCCCAATAAAGAGATGGGCATATTCCGCCACGCGGTCAGCACCAAACAAAACCATGTTTTTTCCTCCTTGATGCCCGGTAACATGCCGGGGAATAATGCTACGCCATATTGTAAATCGGAATGTGTTTCGTGTCAAGGAGATTAGGGAAGCTCTGAATAAATCGGCAAGAGCTGTGAGCGAGAGATTTTTCGGCCAATCGAGGCATCGAAAGCGGCGGAATACTTTGTGTACCCGCAAGGGGTATGCCGCATCCGTAAGCCGACTTACGTCGGCAACGGCTGCGCTATATTTCCCGTTTTCGATACCGAAGAGTGGGCGGAAAAGATCCGCTCAC
>OHAT01002942.1_pt1 | contig 12005 bp, 7 predicted proteins | sample 1577141 | NCBI WGS metagenome assembly OHAT01 (sample SAMEA3541578, study PRJEB24748) | human gut metagenome | biome: human gut; feature: human-associated habitat; material: faeces | place: China | collected 2012
CGTTCTTTGGCGGCGATGATACGATTCGTGAAATCCTCGGCACCACGCCGCACCTGAAAGCAAGCAAAGACGAGATACGGGCATTCTTTGAAGCTACCGCCGATGAGAACGCCCGTATTTCTTATATCAAGCGCATTTTTAACAACGACTACACCGAGGTCATTCTGAGAGATGGACGGCGTGTGGGCTACAAGACCTATCAGAATGTGTTGCAGCTTTGGGAGGGCAGTTATCTCTCCCGCACGGCACAGAGTTTCTATGATTGGGGCGTAATTGCCCAGCATTTTGAAGCGATGCGGCTGCTTGGGGAGTTGCAGGACACGATGAAGCCGCTGCCGTCCATTGACGGGCAGTTGAACTTGATGACAGCAGGAGCAGAGGAACGAAAGCCCTCTGCTTTTACTTTCTCTCAGGAGATCATCGACGCTGTTCTCACCCGTGGCAGCGGCATTTCTGAGGGGAAAATGCGAATCTATGATCAGTTCCAAAAGAGCCTGTCTGCAAAGGAAAACGCAGATTTCCTGAAAAATGAATACGGCTGGGGCGGAGTCTATCCGGCTATTGTCGGAGCCGGTGTTGATGAGCAACACGACGGTAAGGGTATCCGTATTTCTAAAGGCATCGGAAGCGATAAACCTCATATCGACCTGAAATGGAGTCAGGTGGAGAAGCGTATTGCCGAGCTGATAAGGCTCGACCGCTACCTGAACCCCAAGGAGATGGCACAGTATCCCAAATGGCTGGAACAGCAGGAAGAACGCCGTGCAGAGCTTGCCGAGGAACGAAGGAACAGAGAAATCTTGTCTACCGCACCTTCCGAAAAGGAAGAGCCGAAAAATGAGCGATATGAGTACCACCTCGGCAGCACCGTCTATCTCGGCGCAAACGAGTATGAAATCCTGTCGTTTGATGATGAGCGTGTGATGCTCTATGATACGCAGTTTCCGCTTTTCAACAAGGAAATGACGAGAGCTGAGTTCGACAGCAAGGTGCAGGAGAACCCGCTGAATGAGCATTTGAAGGTCGATGAAATACAGCCCGAAGAAAAGGCGGTCGAGTATGACATCGGAATGGGCTATCTCGGCAACGGACTGACCGTTTGGAACCGTGCCGTGGAGGTCAATGGGGACTATCAGAACATTGCCCACATCTCCCCCGAAGGTGAGATCACCTTCTATGTGCAGGACTTGCCGCAAAGCGTTGTGGAGCGTATCGAACAGGCGGCAGAAAGAGAAAAGCCAAAGGATGCTGCTTTGCCGGAGTTCTATCAGGCGTATCTTAAGACCAAAGCAGACAATCCGAGTAGCCTTTTGCTGTATCAGGTGGGCGACTTCTTTGAAGCCTATACCGAGGACGCTGAGGTCGTAGGAACAGCTCTTGATCTGATGTATACTACCCGTGCTATAGATAAAAACTCCCGTATCCCAATGGTAGGCTTTCCGCAACACCGCTTGGAAACTTACCTTACAATGCTGACTGACCGTGGCTATGATGTGACGATCAATGCTGTTGAGGACGGTGAGCGTATTACCCGCACCGTGGTTTCTACTACAAAAGAAGCGCCCGTTGCGTCCAAGCCTATCGGCAGGATTGACTATCTCGGTACGGACGGCAAAGTCGGAGAAAGCATCGAGTACACCAGTCCTTATAGTTTTGAGAAGGACATCACGGAGGAAAGTTACTACGGTGTCCCGATGAGCATTATTCTGTATCAGGATAGGGATGGCAATACCATCCCCCACGACTTTATCACTCAGCTTGATCCACCGCCCAAGGGCTTTGAGATCATCGACAGCCCTTATCTGACGGACACTGCGCTGGATAAGGCAAAACGGCTCATTGATGATTTCTGTCGTGAGGAATACCAGCAAGATGACGGTGTGGATTACACCGACCTTGCCAGCGTGGGTGTTGCCTACACCACGACTGAGGACGACAAGCACGAAATACAGGCAAGAGTCAATCTTGTAGATTTTCGCATTGAAACCCTTGTGGATGGAAAAGTCGTCCGCAGTGAGCAGTATGCTTCCATTGAAGAACTGACCGAAAAGGGATTGCAGGCGCTTTCTTTTGATGACCTTGTTTACCTCTCCGAAGAAGAATTAGCACAGGTAGAAGCACCCCTTGCAGCCGCTTGGGAGCGCCCGAAGAAAAGCCGGGTACAGACCTTTGACATTCATCCCGAAATCCCTATGGCTGACCGTCATACCTTTGACCTTGCTGCTCACGAGGTTGCAGAGGTCAACAAGAAGGAGCGTTTTCACCGCAACTATGCGGCGATTACTGTTCTGAAAAGGTGTCAGGAAGAAAACCGCTTTGCCACACCCGACGAGCAGATCATCCTCTCCAAATATGTGGGCTGGGGCGGTATTCCCGAAGTCTTTGACGAACGGGCAGACTCTTGGCGAACCGAATATGGGATGCTCAAAAACATCCTGTCACCGGAGGAATATGCTTCCGTAAGGGAAAGCACCCTGACCGCTTTTTATACGCCGCCCACGGTTATAAAAGCCGTGTATAAGGTGATGAAACAGCTCGGTTTCCGTGAGGGCAACATCTTGGAACCGTCCTGCGGCATCGCAACTGGGACTCGAACCCAGGACCCCAACATTAAAAGTGTTGTGCTCTACCAGCTGAGCTATTGAATCCTTCAATTGTGTTTCTCAATTGCGGATGCAAAGATAGTAATTCTATTTAAACTCCCAAAGAGAAGGGGCTTTTTTATGAAAAAAAATATGGCGATACAACACGGATAAGCTTTCACGAACTATTCTTCAATCGCGAGCGACTCTATTTTCAACAAGCGTTCTTTCAACCGGGGCATATCTTTCTGCCTGATAGAGAGAGTCATTTCGCACTCCATTTCGAAATTCCGGGATAGCACTTCCGGTTCTTCTTCTTTCAGTACTTTCATCACGTCATTCATCACCACGTAGGTGAAACGGATACGAATTTCTTCATCCACCGTGCGTTCGACAATCTCGGCATGGAGGATGGCATTGGCGGCGGCATCCCTGTACGCTTGAATCAAACCGGATACACCGAGTTTTATCCCCCCGAAATAACGCACGACAACCACGAGAACATTGGAAAGATCGTTGGATACGATTTGTCCCAGAATGGGTTTCCCTGCCGTGGAGGAAGGCTCCCCGTCGTCATTCGCCCGAAAGCGTTCCCGGTTTGCCCCCAGACAATAGGCATAACAATGATGACGGGCATCATAATACTTGGTTTTTATCTCTGTCAGGATATCTTTAATCTCTTCCTCTGTCTTCACCGGGTAAATAAAAGAAATAAAGCGACTGCCTTTCTCCTTGTACAGGCCTTCGGCAATCGCGTTTACTGTTCTATATTTATCCTCTTCCATGAGAAATTAATTCGCGCAATAGAGTTTCTTTTGCAACTCTTCCACTTGGGCACGGAAAGCACGATCCGTTTCCATCATGTCGGTGACAGCCTTACAGGCATACAATACCGTCGTGTGATCTTTACGTCCTATCAGCTTCCCGATATAAGCCAACGAGGCATTCGTGTAATTCTTGCTGAAATACATCGCCAACTGGCGGGCTTGCACCACTTCCCGTTTGCGTGTTTTTTCCTGCAACAGTTCGGGTGCCATATTGAAGTGTTGGCAAACAACTTCCTGTATATATTCCACGGTCAGTTCCTTTTTCTGGTCTTTGACCATTTTACCCAAAATATCCTTAACGACATCTATCGTCAAATCCCGATGATTAAAAGTAGCTTGAGCTAACAAAGAAATCATAGCTCCTTCCAATTCCCGCACGTTGGTGCACACGTATTTACATATATACTCCAATATCTCGTCGGAGAAATCAATACCGTCTTTACGGGCTTTGTATCGGGCTATCGCTACCCGCGTTTCGTAATCCGGGGCTTTTATCTCTGCCGACAATCCCCAGCGGAAACGAGAGAGCAAACGCTCTTCCAATCCGCTCAATTCTGCCGGGGAACGATCGGATGTCAATATCAATTGTTTACCGGATTGATGCAAATGATTGAATATATGGAAAAACGTATTCTGCGTGGCAGTCTTCCCTGCCAACTCGTGAATATCGTCCAAAATCAACACATCTATCAATTGATAGAAGTGCAAGAAATCGTTAATCTCGTTCTTGCGCACGGCTTCCGTGAATTGCGTCTGGAATACATTGGTTGTCACGTACAACACCACCTTATTCGGGTGGTTTTGCTTTACTTCCATACCGATTGCCTGTGCCAGATGCGTTTTACCCAAACCGGAGCCCCCGTATATCAACAAAGGATTGAAAGCCGTTCCACCGGGATTCTGGGCAATAGCTACCGCGGCAGATTTTGCCAACCGGTTGCAGCTACCTTCTATATAACTATCCAATGTATAGGAAGGGTTCAGTTGCGGGTCAATCTGTACACGATTATTATTACGCTCAAAAGGATTTTTCGGGGCATTATCTCCTGTTTTACCGTTCAGATAAACGGTACTTGGCTCAACCTTCTTCACGTGCGTGGAAGACATCGTCACTGATATCGGGTCACGAGGGTGACTCTCCTCTACCACAACAGAATATTCCAGTTTAGCTTTCGGACCGATCACGGTACGAATAGCTTTCCGCAAAATCTCCACAAAGTGTTCTTCCAGACACTCGTACACGTATTGACTCGGAACTTGAATTGTCAACACGTCCTGCTGAAAGTTCAAAGCACGTATAGGCAAGAACCACGTTTTAAATGTTCTTGGCGCCACTTGTTCTTTAATTAGGTCCAGACATTCCGACCAAACACTTTTACAATCCCTTTTCATTTATATATATCGTTTTATTCCCTATTCATCCTATATGAAATAGAACGCTAAATTCGAAAAAATATTTCTCTAAAAAAAATGAGCCTTTTGCTTGCTTTTTACCAAGAATGGCTTACGGGTTAGGTATCAATCTTTTAGACACAACACACTAACACTCAATAGATTAATTCATTTGTTACATATTGACCGCATTACAAAATTGCCTTTGCAATCTTAACATAAACGTAACAATATTTTGAGCGATTTTCCTAGATAAAGCTTTAAGTCTTAGGTCTAAAAATTGATTCGAAATATCAAAATAGAGTTTTAAAAAGTTTCGGTTTATGTTAATAAAAATAGATGCCTTACATGTATTATTTAGAATCATTCTATTTTTTCAGATAAAGTCAATTTTAACTATATAAGCGTCTTTGTAACGTTTCATAACATCATCTAATTTCCGTTGCGCGGCTTTCAATTTCTTGAAACTATCAATTATATACAGATACTTATCTTTATACTTAATCTCCTTTAATCCAGAGTTTTGTACATATAATTCCGAATTTATATTCAGACGTTCGGACGACTCGAAAATCACTATTCCGTACTCATCCAAGCCGATCTTGCCGGAAGAAAAATCTATTAAGGAAAGGTTAATGAAGCGTCTTGGGTTATACCTGAATTCGACTAACAGACGATTGAGATTTTCACTCACTTGATTCAGATTATAATAAAGGTCATTATCATTCACGAGAGCACCAATCGTTCCCTCTCCCCGGTTTATTTTAGCAAAGATCGTATCAACATGTGCAAGTATATTATCGACGTTAGTCAACATCTCACCCAAACTGGCACCACGCAAGGAATCGCTGATCGCCGAGAAGTTACCCAGTATATTGGATATTTCTTCATTGTTATCCGACAGATTGGCCGTAATACTATTTATATTCCGCAATATCTCGCTGACACGCGCAGATTCCGACTGCATCAGTGTATCCAAATTACCGGAAGCACCTTCAAGATTCCGTAAAGTGCGATCTATACTGGCAAAACTATTACTCAAATTCTTTTTGGTTTCTTCATTGAAGACGCCTTGTACAATAACCATAACGGAATCGAGAGAACCCAGAAGACGTTCCGCTTTTTGCTTTAAAGGCAGCATTTGACGACTTACCTGCTCCATCAATCCCTGTTCTATTTTAGAAGTCAACGTGTCACCGCTAACGGCAAAAACGGGAGAATCGCCCGGAATCAAATCCACCACCTTGGAACCCATCAGATCGGCACTCTGAATCATCGCCAAACTATTGGAAGGTAACTCCAATCCCTTGTTGACGGAGAACTTCACCAACACTTTATCATACCGTTCACCCGTGAACTGAATAGAGATGACCTGCCCCACCTGATATCCCCGGTACACAACACCACTGGATACTTTCAATCCTTCCACGCTATTATATACCCCGTAAAATATACTTTTGGATTCAAATAATGACGAGCCTTTCAGAAAATTGATTCCCCAGATTAAAATAAGCACCGCAGCTATTGCAGTTAATGCCAGTTTGGCTTCTCTTTTTAGTTTCATGAGTATAATTTTATTCTTTACTTCTTTTGTTCTATTTTTCTTGCATCCGCGACCGTTATCTGTTTACCTTTATATATAGCAATGATAAAACAGTCTTTCACCACCTTTCGGGTACTCTTCTGGTTTTCCAACGCTTTTTCGTAGGTAGAAGTTTTCCCAACGTAATAACGGTAACGCTCTTCTCCTTTCAACTCCTCTATCTTTTCTTTCAACTTCAGATACTCGAAATCCTTGATTCTTGTCTTGGACGAGGCTACTTGAACAGCGTAAAATAAGTCATTTTTATTTTGAGGAGCAACAACATTCTCCGTTTTTTTCTTCTCCGTTCCGGTTACTTTCTTTTCTTCAGACTGAGTGACAGGGTTTTCCACCTTTATCACGACACTATTCCGCTCCACATTATTTTTATACGATTGGAATCCCGAAAAAACAGCACGAGCCAAATTTGTCTGCCCGGATTCCGACGTCAATATTTTCTGGTCATGCGGGTTCGAGATAAAACCCGTTTCTATTAACACGGCAGGCATCCCGACATCCATCAAAACGATAAACCCGGCTTGCCGTACTTCCCGGTCCGGCATTTTCGTGCGTTTCACCAGTTCATTCTGCACGGGAGCCGCAAATTCCATACTATTTTTCAAATGACTGTTCTTCAGAAAATTGAACATGATGTAGAACTCTGCTTTCTTGGGATCAAAGCCGTCGTACTTTACCGAATAGTCTTCCTCGTAATGAATCGCCTCGTTTTCTTTCATGGCGACTTGAAAACTCGCTTCCGATTTATGCAATCCCAACACGTAAGTTTCTACCCCTCGCACGGTAGACTTAGAAAACTTGTTCACGTGAATGGAAATGAACAACTGCGCTTTTGCTTTATTCGCTATTCTTCCCCGTTCCCTCAAGTCCACCGCAACGTCTTTTGTTCGGGTATACACTATTTTGATATTCGGATAAGCATCCTTTATCATTTTCCCCAATTTCAAGGCAACAGCCAAGGTTATATCCTTCTCTCTCAAACGTCCGCTTATCGCACCCGGGTCTTTCCCCCCGTGTCCCGCGTCAATACAAATACAAGTAATTCTACCCAAATTATCTTGAGCATTGAGAGTTTTTATTCCCCCTAACAGAAAGATAACCAACAAGAAACCTACAAACCTGCACTGATTTATCATGTATTTAAAACTTTTTAAAAAGAATCATGACCATTAACAACCATTATTTCTTACATTTGCAAAGCAAAAATGCTATATGCGTCATGCAATATTAGTCACAAAAATAATATATTAAATTGCAAATTAGATTATATACAGGGCTTTTTATTAAGAAATGTATCATTTTAACGATGATCGCCCTGCCGATAATACTATCATCCAACGGTGTTGCATCCGAGCTTCTTTTCGGAGACGGAATTGATGTATTTGTCAGTGACACCACGAAAGAAGTCAGAGATCAGTGGCCTGTCATCAATCTCGATACCACGATTCCGACTCCTAAAAAACTTCCCGTCCTCGCCCGCGACACGTCCGGGCAACCGGGCGATAGTATTCGTATCGTGTATGATTCAACAGGTATGGCAATTGACACGATCCGGAACGACTCCACGGTTTCAAAACCGTTATTTAATGATTTAATCACTTATAACGCGGACGACTCCGTGAAATTTTCCATCAACGGCAAGAAAGTTTACTTGTACGGTAACGGGTTCGTGAAATACCTCACGAGCGAACTGAAGGCTGATTATATCGTACTGGATATGGAAAAAAAAGAAGCATACGCTACCGGGGTTCCCGATTCAGTCGGAGAACTTACAGGAACCCCGAAATTCAAAGACGGGGCGCAAGAATTCGAGGGGAAAGAGTTGAGATATAATTTTGATTCGAAAAAAGGACTTATTACAGAAATCATCACGCAAGAAGGCGAAGGATACGTGCAGGGACAAACCACGAAAAAAATGAGCGACTCGGTGTATTGCGTGGTACACGGTTCATATACCACGTGTGACAATCACGACCATCCTCACTTCCGTCTTCGGATGAGCCGGGCGAAAATGATTAAAGACAAAAGAATCTTCGTGGGCTTCACCTACTTGGAACTCGAAGATGTTCCCCTGCCCTTGTTTATCCCGTTCGGTTTCTTCCCGATCACGAACAAGGGGACGTCAGGTATCATCATGCCGACATATGGGGAGGAACGAATGAGAGGTTTCAACCTGCGGGGTGGTGGATATTACCTCTATATCAATGACTATATTGATATGACTCTCACGGGGGACATATATACCAACGGTTCATGGGGATTGCAATACGCCACCACGTATAGAAAAAGATATAAATACAACGGGCAATTCAATGCCACGATGAGTAAGAACCACGTGAGCGAAAAAGGTCTGCCCGACTATCAGGAATCTTCCGACTGGTCTGTCCGTTGGACTCACTCGCAAGACGGTAAAGCCAACCCTTACAGTTCTTTCTCGGCATCGGTGGATATGTCTTCCGCGAGCAATAATTACTATAACGGAAACAATATAAATGATATTGCCAATCAACGAAAGCAATCCAGTATATCTTGGAGCAAGAAATGGCCGGAAAGTCCTTTCAGTTTAAGCGGCTCACTCAGCCACAGCCAGAACAGTCGGGACACCTCTATCTCCCTCACGCTACCAAACATCAGCTTGCGCATGACACAAATCTATCCTTTCCGTAAAAAAGACAAGGTGGGGGAAATGAAATGGTACGACAATATCGGTATCTCCTATTCGGCTGAGCTAAGAAACAATATCCAGACAAAAGAAAACAAACTGTTCAAATCGTCTTTTGAAAGAGATTGGGATAACGGATTCAAGCACAATATCCCGCTGAGCTTGTCTTTCAAAATAGCGAAAGACGTGACATTTACCCCTTCTCTAAACTATAACGGGTACCTCAACACGAAGACTTTCGAGAAAATATGGATACCGGATACCAGCCGTGCCGGGGGACAAGTTGTCAAAAGAGTCATACCGGGTATGAACTATTCGCATGACTATTCGGCAAGTGCCTCCATTGGCTACACGCCGACCATTTACGGTATGTTCTTGTTCAAACCGGGCAGTAAGGTTGCCGCTATCCGTCACATGATACGCCCGTCTTTCTCGGCGTCCTACACGCCCGCATTAAAGCCTTTGGGCAAATACACGAAGGAATATTTTGACGGGGAAAAATACGTCGAATACGCTATTCACGAGGGATTGCCTTATACCCCGAAGACGACTATCGGCACACAATCGGGAAGCATCAGTTTCAGCTTGGACAACAATGTCGAGATGAAAGTCCGTAACGATAATGACACGACCGGGGATGAGCAATTCAAAAAAGTAAAACTACTGGAGAGTTTCCAGATAAGGGTTTCTTACAATCCTTTCGCGGATAGCATGAGATTTTCCACTATCGGTTTAAGCGCCCGTACCAAAGTATTCAACAATAAGGTCGATTTGAACTTCTCCGGAACGTTGGATCCTTACGCTGTCGATGGGAACGGACGTAAAATCAATAAATACCACGGTGGAATCGGGCGATTGACAAACGCTACCATATCCAGTAACTTTAGTCTATCGGGTGACAACGGTAAAAACAAAGAGAAGAAAAACGAAATGGTGGGCGGTTATTACGATGACTATATGGATTTTGATGTTCCTTGGAACCTGAGTCTGGGGTACAACCTGAATTATACCAAAACTTACTCTTCGGCCTCCCCCAAGGGAAAAGGAGATATTCGACAAATTTTAAGTATCAACGGAGATCTCTCGTTGACACCGAAATGGAAAATATCTTTCCAATCGGGATATGATTTCAAAGCCAATGAAGTTACCTCAACAAGTTTCAGTATCACGCGGGACTTGCATTGTTGGGAAATGGTATTCAATTGTATGCCATTCGGTCAGCACCAGTCCTACAACTTCGAGATACACGTGCGTTCTTCCATGTTGAGAGACTTGAAACTGACCAAACGGGAATCCTTTACCGACTCAAGGTTATACAATCGATAATAAATTACGACCTCTGTCGTACGGCTTCGTACATCAATATAGCCGCGGCAGCGGAAACATTCAGCGATTCGATTTTACCGAGTTGGGGTATCTTGATACGTTCGTCCGCCAAAGCCAACAACTCTTCATCTATACCGGTATCCTCCGATCCCATGATAAGCAGGCATCCGTCTTTCATGTTTGCCTCGGTGTAGAACTTATCGGCTTTCTCTGTGGCGGCAAACACGGTCAATCCCCTCCGTTTCAATTCCCGGATTGTTTTCTTCAGGTTCTTCTCCCGACACACCGGTAAATGATACAACGCTCCCGCTGATGTCTTGATGGCATCGGATGATATTTTCGCTGAATTTTTGTTGGGAATCAGAATCGCATCCACCCCGGCACATTCCGCCGTACGAGCAATTCCGCCCAAATTGCGCACGTCCGTGATTCTGTCCAACACCAAAACGAACGGGGTCTTTCCTGCCGCAACCACGCTACCGATTACCTCATCGATATCTTGATAAGGTATCGGGGAAACCTCAGCCAACACCCCTTGATGGTTGCGTCCGGCAAACGGTTTAAATACTTCTTCCGGAACATACTGGAACGGAATCTGACGTTCACGCACCAACGCGAACAACTGTTGGAATAAATCACCCTTTATCCCTTGTCTGAACATTACTTTATCAATCTCTTTTTCATCCTGTATCGCCTCCTGTACGGCACGGATTCCGAAAATACATTCTTGTTTAAACTTTGCCATCTTACCTATTCAATTTACAATTTAATAATTTCGTGATTTGACGATTGCCGATTAATTCCCGACCTTCGATTTCAGCATCTCCAAGCGTTCGTTCTCTTCTTCCCACTCTCTCATACACGCTTCCAAGCGTTTTTTCGCTTCATCATACGTCTTCAGTAGCTCATCGCTAATCGTCCCTGTTGCCATTTTTCCCTCGGCATCCACTATCGCTTGTTCCAAATCGGCAATCTCCAACTCCGATTTTTCAATTTTCACCTCCGAACGTTTGATTTCCTTATTCCACTGTTTACGTTCCTCGAAAGCAGCTTTATTCTCGGAAACGGGTTGTTCTGCCACCTTCTCTTCCACCTGCACTTTCCGGGGATGCATCTGTTCATACTCCCGGAAACACTCTAGCTTTTTCGCTTCCAAGAAGTGAGTCACCCCACCCAAATATTCCTTTATATTCTTATTCGTGAATTCATACACTTTATCAGCCAACCCGATCAAGAAATCACGGTCGTGCGATACGACGATAACGGTACCGTCGAATTTCTTCAAGGCATCTTTCAAAATGTCTTTCGTGCGCATATCCAAATGGTTCGTCGGCTCGTCGAGAATCAGTACATTGTAGGGTTCCAACAGCAGGCGTACCATAGCAAGCCGGGTTCGTTCTCCCCCGGAAAGCACTTTCACTTTCTTGTCAACATCCTCTCCCGAGAATAAAAAAGCCCCCAGAATATCCCGTATCTTTTTCCGTATATCCCCGACTGCCACTTGATCCACAGTGTCGAGTACACTTAACGAGGGATCAAGCAAATCCGCCTGATTTTGAGCGAAGTACCCGATATTCACGTTATACCCAATCTTTAGCGTCCCCTCATAAGGGATA
>OHAT01002947.1_pt1 | contig 11993 bp, 7 predicted proteins | sample 1577141 | NCBI WGS metagenome assembly OHAT01 (sample SAMEA3541578, study PRJEB24748) | human gut metagenome | biome: human gut; feature: human-associated habitat; material: faeces | place: China | collected 2012
GGGCTGCCGGAGCCGGACCGGGTGCTGTATCTGGACGTGCCCACGGAGCTGTCGGAGCAGATGATGCGCCGCCGGGAGCAGCTGACCCACACCACCGCCGACATCCACGAGCGGGACGAGGCATACCTGCGGTCCTGCCGGGAGAGCGCCGCTATGGTGGTGGAATACGGCGGGTGGACCCGCATTGACTGCGCCCGGGACGGACAGGTCCGCTCCGTGGACGACATCCACCGGGAGGTCATGGAGCGGCTCCGGGACCTGCTGGAGGGCATAAAATAGGGAGGGAACGCCTGCGCGTCCCCTCCGGACGAAGGTATGTACGGCCCTCAGCAGGAGCAGCAGCCGTCGCCTCCGTTGCCGCAGCCGCAGCGGGATCCGGTTCCGCTGCCGCAGCAGCAGAACACCAGCAGTAAGATCACGATCAGCCAGATGCAGGAGCAATTGTTGTTGTCAAAGCACATGCGATTCACCTCACTTGTTTCCTGTATGGGCTATTCTATGCCGGAGATGGCTCCGGCGTATCTTGTCCGGGTGTGCCCGGCGGAAAAAATAGAGAAAGGAACCGATCATATGTCCGATTATCAGAACTCCGATACGGCCAAATGGGATGCCCAGGAGGTCCGTAAGCAGGCTTCCGCCCAGGGGCCGAAGCCCAAGAAAAAGCGCCGCCTGGGGTGGCTGGGCTATCTGGCGGGGGTCATCGTGGCCTCGTTCCTGCTGGCCGGTATCGGCTGGCTGGCTGTCAACGATGTGTGCGCCCTGAATAAGGCTCCTCTGACCGCCACCATCGAGGTGGAAAGCGGCGACTCCGTGGGGACGGTGGCCACCAAGCTGAAGAAGGCAGGGCTCATCAACTCCAAGCTGCTGTTCATGATCACCAGCCCCGTGTTCCACGCCAGCCGCTATATTCAGCCCGGCGTGTATGAGCTGAACACCGACATGGACTTCAACTGTCTCATCAAGTCCATGCAGCCCACCGGCGGCGTGGCGGCCACCGTTACCGTCACTATCCCCGAGGGCTACACCGTGGAGCAGATCATCCAGCTGCTGGCGGAGAACGACGTGTCCGACGCCGCCGCCCTGGAGGAGTCCGCCAAGAACCATGTGTTCGACAAGTTCGACTTCGTGGACAACGAGAATCTGGGCAGCATCAGCCGCCTGGAGGGCTATCTGTTCCCGGATACCTATGAGTTCTATGTGAAGGAAAACGCCGACTCGGCCCTGAGCCGCCTGCTGGCCAACTTTCAGGACCGTATTGTGGACGATCCGGACCTGGCGCCGCTGATCGCCAACTCCTCCTACAGTCTGAAGGAGATCGTCATCATGGCATCCCTGATCGAGAAGGAGACCGACGGCACCGACCGCACGCTGATCTCCTCCGTGATCCACAACCGGCTGGAGAACGTGGGCGAGACGGCCCATCTGCTGCAGATCGACGCCTCCCTGGTGTATGCCGCCGGGCGGGAGATCACCGAGGACGACTATCAGACCCTGGACAGCCCCTATAACCTCTATACCCACCAGGGCCTGCCGCCCACGGCCATCGCCAACGCCGGTAAGGCCTCCATCCAGGCCGCCCTGCAGCCGGACGATACCAACTACTATTTCTATGTGCTCAATCCCGATACCCAGCGGCATGTGTTCAGCCGCACCCTGTCTGAGCACAACGCCAATCTGCGGAAGTTCGGATGACGGCGGAGCGAAAAAAACCGGAGCTGCTGGCTCCGGCAGGGGACTGGGAAAAGCTGCAGATGGCCGTGCTGTACGGGGCGGACGCCGTGTACCTGGCGGGGACATCCTTCGGCATGCGGTCCTTTGCGGGGAATTTCAGCGATGAGGAGCTGCCCCAGGCGGTGGACTTTGCCCACCGGCACGGGGTGAAGGTCCACGCCACCGTGAACACCATGCCCCGCAGCGGCGAGGTGGACCGACTGCCGGAGCACCTGGAAAAGCTCAACGACGCCGGGGTGGACGCCCTGATTCTGGCGGACCTGGGGGCCTTTACCCTGGCCGGGAAATATGCCCCCCGGTGCCAGCGGCACATCAGCACCCAGCAGTCCATCGCCAACTATGCCTGCGCCCAGGCGTGGTTTGACCTGGGGGCCCAGCGAGTGGTGCTGGCCCGGGAGCTGGGGATGGACGAGATACGGGAGATCCGCCGCCGGGTGGACCCGGCCCTGGAGCTGGAGACCTTCTGCCACGGGGCCATGTGCGTGTCCTATTCCGGGCGGTGCTTGCTGTCCAACTATATGACCGGGCGGGACTCCAACCGGGGAGCCTGCGCCCAGCCCTGCCGCTATCAGTACGCACTGATGGAGGAGAAACGGCCCGGGGAGTATTTCCCGGTGTTCGAGGACGAGAAGGGCACCTACATCATGAACTCCCGGGATATGTGCATGATCGACCACCTGGACGACCTGATGGACGCCGGGGTGGACTGCCTGAAGATCGAGGGGCGGGCCAAGTCCGCCTATTACGCCGCCATTGTCACCGGGGCCTATCGCCATGTGCTGGACGACGTGGCCGCCGGGCGGCCGGTGGACCCGGTGTGGCGGGACGAGGTGGAGCATGTCAGCCACCGGCACTATTCCACCGGATTTTTTTATGGCCAGCCGGGGCAGTTCTATGAGGACGCCCGGTATATCCGTGATTGGCAGATCTGCGCCGTGGTGACGGACTGCACGCCGGAGGGGCTGGCCACCCTGAGCCTGCGCAACAAGTTTGCTGCCGGAGACGCCGTGGAGGTGGTGGGGCCGGACACCAAGCCCTTTACCATGACAGCCCCCATGATGACCGACAGCCAGGGGCTGCCGCTGACGGAGCCGAAAACGCCGCAGATGGTGTTTACCATGCAGCTGCCCCATCCGGTGCCGCCTATGAGCTTTGTCCGCCACGCGGTGGACCTGGGCGGAAGATAAATGTGTTGAAGCGGGAATCCGACTTGCCGGATTCCCGCTTTTGATATAAATTCCCGAGCCTGGATTGCCGTGATGGTTCGGCCATAGCCCGATCACGCAAAAAGGATGGCCATCAAAGCTCGGAATGGAAACCTGGCCGACTTTTTCCCTTCTTGGTTCAGTTTATCACAACAGCATCCTGGTTGATATACACGGTGTAACCTTCAGAGAATTCGGGAATGTAGGCAAAAAAGCAATACATTCGAGCCACCCCATTTTCAATTTCGTAGGAGTAAAATGTAGAAAATGCGGAGTCTGACACGGATGGGAGCGGATCCTGATCTGTCGACATGTAAGTAAGGTGAATATAGTGGTCTCCATAGTCCGGAACGAAGCACTCTGTTATGTGGCACAAGTTGTCCTCTATTTGTGCCACTTTATCGGTGTAACGCACAGGAACGGGAGCGACCTGTCCATTGTCGAGGGCCTGAAAAACATTCCATTCGTAATTGCCGTTTGGTGCATCGTACCAATACAGCATGGCAGTTTCCGTTCCATCTACCCGCAGGATGACATCCTTTTTTGATAAATCAACGAATGAAGGCCAAACGGTAACTGAAGACATGCAGGCCGTCAGCATACAAAGCAAGGAACACACGCAGAACGCGATGGCGAAGTGTCGGAACGGTTTCATATGTTTTCTCTCTTTCCTCTTATATGGCGGTGGGAAGCTCTCACCCCTACTATATACAACACCGTTGCAGCCGTTTTGCAACGGACTTTTTGTATTTTTGGAAAGATTGTGGTATATGCCAAAAAGCACACGTGTTTTTTGGCCGTTATGCCCGGGGAACGGAGCCTCTGTCGGGATAAATGCCGCAAAAGAGAACGGCGCGACCGAAGCCGTGCCGCTCTCTGAAAACGAAAGGTTCTTATCGCTTTTTAATTATCCGGCGTTGTGATTATCTGGCTGCATTGTGCCCGGCCTTATTGATCCTCGGCCCGGCGCTTATAGGACTCGTATTTGGCCTTGGCGGCGTCCTCCGCCTCGGCGAACAGGACCTTGGCGTTCTCCGGGAAACTCAGCTCCAGGGAGGAGTAGCGCACCTCGCCCTTCATGAAGTCGTACAGGGCCATGCTGGGCTCTTTGCTGTCCAGGGTGAACTTGTGGGTCTCGGGACTGTAGCGGTACAGGTTCCAGTAGCCGGAGGCCACGGCGTCCTTCATCTCCTGCTGGACGCAGCCCATGCCCTTCTTGATGCCGTGGTTGATGCAGGGCGCGTAGCAGATGACGATGGAGGGACCCTTGTGGGCCTCGGCCTCCCGGATGGCCTTGATGAGCTGGGCCGGGTCCGCGCCCATGGAGCACTGGGCCACATAGACGTTGTCGTAGGTCATCATCAGCATGCCCAGGTCCTTCTTCTTGGTCTTCTTGCCGCTGGCCTGGAACTGGGCCACGGCGCCCACGGGAGTGGCCTTGGAGGACTGTCCGCCGGTGTTGGAGTACACCTCGGTGTCCACCAGCAGGACGTTGACGTCCTCGCCCATGGCGAACACATGGTCCAGACCGCCGTAGCCGATGTCGTAGGCCCAGCCGTCGCCGCCGTACATCCACATGGTCTTTTTGGACATATCCTTGCGGCGCTTGAGGATCTCGTCCACCACGGCCTGCTCCTGAGCGGAGAAGCTCTGGCTCTCCAGCAGGTGCAGCAGCTCCCGGGTGGCGGGGGTGGAGGCGTCCAGGTCGTCATAGGTCTCCAGCCACTTGGCGATGGCGGCCTTGACGGCGGCGTTTTCGGTCATGTCGTCCAGCTGATGGACGTAGTCCGTGACGGCGGCGCGCAGCTGCTTCACCGCTAGGCACATACCATAGGAGAACTCGGCGTTGTTTTCAAACAGGGAGTTGGACCAGGCGGGACCCTTGCCCTCCTTATTCTTGCAGTAGGGCACGCAGGGCATGGCAGCGCCCCAGGCCTGGGTGCAGCCGGTGGCGTTGGCCAGGAACATCTTGTCGCCGAACAGCTGGGTCAGCAGCTTCACATACGGGGTCTCGCCGCAGCCGGCGCAGGCGCCGTTGAACTCCACCAGGGGCTGGCGGAACTGGCTGCCCTTCAGGGTGAACTTGTCGAAGCGGTCGTTCTTCTCGGGGATGGTCTGCAGGTAGTTCCAGTTGGTCTGGTCCAGGGATACCTCGTGGGCCGGGACCATGCGCAGGGCCTTGCCGCTCTTGGGGCAGGAGGCCACGCAGCTGCCGCAGCTGGTGCAGTCCAGGGTGGACACGCCCATGGTGTACCGCAGGCCGGCCAGTTGGGGACCCTTGGCGTCGGTGAGCTCCAGACCGGCGGGGGCGTTCTTCACCTCGTCCTCGTTCAGCAGATACGGACGGATCACCGCGTGGGGACACACGAAGGAGCAGCGGTTGCACTGGATGCACTCGTCCTTGTCCCACACCGGCAGATGGGTGGCGATGCCGCGCTTTTCATACTGGGAGGTGCCCAGAGGCATGGTGCCGTCCTCCATGCCCCGGAAGGCGGAAACCGGCAGATCGTCGCCCTTCTGGGCGTTGATGGGCACCAGGATATTTTTGATGACGTCGGGCACATCGGCGCGGGGCGGCTGGATGGCGGCGCCGGACAGGTTCTTCCACTCGGGCTTCACCTGCACCTGCACCAGGGCGTTGATGCCGGCGTCCACGGCGGCGATGTTCATGTTGACCACCTTTTCGCCCTTGAGGCCGTAGGTCTTTTTCACGGCGGCCTTCATGTGCTCCACGGCGTCCTCCACGGGGATGACATTAGCCAGCTTGAAGAACGCCGCCTGCAGCACCATGTTGGACCGGTTGCCCAGACCCAGGGCCTGGGATTCCTTATTGGCATCGATGATGTAGAAATGAATGTCGTTTTCCGCGATATAGCGCAGGATGTCGCCGGGGATGTGCTGCTCCAGCTGGTCCTCGGTCCACTCGCAGTTCAGCAGGAAGCTGCCGTGGGGCTTCAGCTCGGAGATGATGTCGTACTTGGTCAGATAGGTCTGGTTGTGGCAGGCCACAAAGTCGGCACGGCTGACATAGTAGGTGGAGCTGATGGGGTGCTTGCCGAAGCGCAGGTGGCTCTTGGTGATGCCGAAGGACTTCTTGGTGTCGTACTCAAAGTACGCCTGACAGTACATATCCGTGGTTTCGCCGATGATCTTGATGGAGTTCTTGTTGGCACCCACGGTGCCGTCGGAGCCCAGGCCCCAGAACTTGCAGCTGATGGTGCCCTCGGGCTCGGTGAGCAGGGGGGCGCCCACGGGCAGAGACAGGTGGGTCACGTCGTCCTCAATGCCGATGGTGAAGTGGTTCTTGGGCTCCTCCAGCAGCAGATTGTCGAACACGGCCTTCAGCTGGGCGGGGGTGGTGTCCTTGCTGGACAGGCCATAGCGTCCGGCGAAGATCAGGGGGCGGTCCGCCTCGTTGATATAGGCGGCGCAGATGTCCTCATACAGGGGCTCGCCGATGGAACCGGCTTCCTTCACACGGTCCAGCACGGCGATGCGCTTCACGGTCTTGGGCATGGCGGCCATCAGGTGCTTGCGGGAGAAGGGGCGGAACAGGTGCACCTGCAGGAAGCCCACCTTCTCACCCTTGGCGTTCAGATAGTTGACGACCTCCTGGGCGCAGCCGGACACGCTGCCCATGGCCACGATGACGCGCTCTGCGTCAGGCGCGCCGTAATAGTTGAACAGGTGATATTCCCGGCCCGTCAGGCGGCTGATCCGGGCCATGTAGTCCTCCACCACGTCGGGGAGGTTGGCATAGTCGGTGTTGTTGGACTCCCGCAGCTGGAAGTAGATATCGGGGTTATCCACCAGGGAGCGCATCCGGGGATCCTCGGGATTCAGGGCGTTGGCGCGGAATCTGGCCAGGGCCTCGTAGTCCACCAGCTTGGCGTATTCGTCATAGCTCAGCACGTCGATCTTCTGGATCTCGTGGCTGGTGCGGAAGCCGTCGAAGAAGTGCAGGAAGGGGATCCGGGCCCGGATGGCGGACAGATGGGCCACGGCGGCCAGGTCTGCGGCCTGCTGGACGCTGCCGCTGGAGAGCATGGCAAAGCCCGTCTGGCGGCAGTTCATCACGTCGCTGTGGTCGCCGAAGATGGAGAAGGCGTGGGTGCCCACGGTGCGGGACGCCACATGCAGCACGCCGGGCAGACGCTCGCCGGAGATGCGGTGCATGGTGGGGATCATCAGCATCAGGCCCTGGGAGGCGGTGAAGCTGGTGGCCAGAGCACCGGCCTCCAGTGCGCCGTGACACGCGCCGCAGGCGCCGGCCTCGGACTGCATCTCCACCAGGCGGACGGTCTGGCCGAAGATGTTCTTTCTTCCGTTGGCGGCCCATTCGTCGGTTTTCTCCGCCATGGGGGACGACGGGGTGATGGGATAGATGCCCGCTACCTCGGAAAAGGCATAGGCAACATAGGCGGCGGCTTCGTTGCCGTCACAGATTTTCAGGAGCTTGCTCATATAGGTTCCTCCTCACACATTTTTGCGGCGGCCCCACACAGACCGCCGTCCGACCTATACATACATTTTTCATTTTAGCACTTTGAATTGAGATGTCAATGATTTAACAAATGATTTCATTGAATTTTTCCGTAAAATCTAATCGGGAGTCGTGGAAAGAAACAAAAAGCCATGGAGCCGGTAACTGGCTCCATGACTTTTACATAAAAATTATTATATTGGTGAGAATTATTTATTTCAGCAGCTCCAGGAACTCGTCCTCCGTCAGGACGGGGATGTTCAGCTCCTGGGCGCGGCGCAGCTTGGACCCCGCGCCGGGCCCGGCCACCACATAGCTGGTCTTTTTGGACACCGAGGAGGCGGACTTGCCGCCCCGCTGCTCGATCATCTGACCGGCCTCCTCCCGGGTGAAGCGCTCCAGGCTTCCGGTGAGGACGAAAGTCATTCCGGCAAAACGACTGTCAACCAATTCCTCTTTACAGCTCATATTGACCCCGGCGTCCTCCAGACGCCGCAGCAGGTCCCGGGATTGGGGGCTTTCCATCCACTGGCGGATGTAGGCGGCGGTGATGGGGCCCACATCGTCGATGGAGGTCAGCTCCTCCTCCGTGGCCTGGGACAGGGCCTGCATGGTGCCGAAGCGACGGGCCAGGACCTTGGCGGCCTTTTCGCCCACCTGCCGGATGCCCAGGGCAAAGATCAGACGCCACAGGTCGTTGTCCCGGCTTTTACAGATGGCGGCCACGGCGTTGGCGGCGGACTTCTCGCCCATGCGCTCCAGGGGGGCGATGTCGGCGGCGGTCAGGTCGTACAGGTCGGCGGCGGTTTTTACCAGACCGCTTTCGATGAGCTGATTCAGCACCGCCGGGCCCAGACCGTCAATATCCATGGCGTTCCGGCTGGCGAAATGGGTGAGATTCCGCAGGCGCTGGGCCGGGCATTCCGCGCCGGTGCAGCGCAGGGCCGCGCCGTCCGGGTCCCGCTCCACCGGTGCGCCGCACACGGGACAGGTCTGAGGGAGGTAGTAGGGGACCGCCTCGGCGGGGCGGTGCTCCGGCGCCACCTCCACGATCTCGGGGATGATCTCTCCCGCCTTCTGCACCACCACGGTGTCGCCGATGCGGATGTCCTTCTGGTTGATATAGTCCTGGTTGTGGAGGGTGGCAAAGGTGACGGTGGTCCCGGCCAGGCGCACCGGCTCCAGCTTGGCCTTGGGCGTCAGCACCCCGGTGCGGCCCACCTGGACCACGATGTCCAGAATGCGGGAGGTCTTGCGCTCCGGGGGATATTTATAGGCGATGGCCCAGCGGGGGAACTTGGCGGTGCTGCCCAGAGTCTCCCGGTCTGCCAGGTCGTTGAGCTTCACCACCGCGCCGTCCATGTCGAAGGGACGCTCCATCCGGGTGTCGTTAAGGCGGTCGATTTCCGCCATGATATCGGCATGAGTACGCAACAGGCGATAGGGGATGACCTTGAAGTGCTGGGAGCGGAGATAATCCAGGGTCTCCGTGTGGGTAGTGAAGCTGCGGCCTTGGGCCAGCTGGAGGTTGAACACGGCGATGTCCAGCTGCCGCTGGGCGGCAATCTTGGGGTCCAGCTGGCGCAGAGAGCCTGCCGCCGCATTGCGGGGATTGGCCAACAGGGGCTTGCCCTCGATCTCCCGGCGGGCGTTGAGCTTTTCAAACACACTGCGGGACATATACACCTCACCCCGGACGATGAGACGGGGCAGCTTCTCCGGCAGGGTCATGGGGATGGAGCGGATGGTGCGCAGATTTTCCGTCACGTCCTCGCCCACCTGGCCGTCGCCCCGGGTGGCCCCCCGGACGAACACGCCGTCCTGGTATTCCAGGGCCACGGACAGGCCGTCCACCTTGGGCTCCACGCTGTATTCCGCCTGGGGCATGGTCTCCGCCACCCGCAGCAGGAAATCCCGGACCTCCTCGCCGTCAAAGACGTCCTGAAGGCTCTCCAGTGGCACGTCGTGGCGGACCTGTTCAAACTGGGACAGGGCCGGGCCGCCCACCCGCTGGGTGGGGGAGTCCGGAGTCACCTCCTCCGGGTGCTCCCGCTCCAGGTCCTCCAGGCGGCGGAGCATATGGTCGTACTCATAGTCGCTGATGGTGGGGGCGTCCAGCACATAATAGCGGTAGCCGTGGGCGTTGAGGGTGTCCCGCAGCTCCCTCATTTCGGTTTTATAGTCCATGTTTCACTTATCCTTTGTTCATGATGTTGTCCCGGGCGGTATCCTCCAGCTCATCGGGCGTGGTACTGAAGTAGGTGTACGTCTCCGGCACGGAGCCGACGATGACGGTCTCTGCCACGGCGATCTCGTTGCTGACCTTGGTGGAGGCGGTGAAGCCCGGCAGGAGAATGCTGGTGTACACGTCCACGCTCAGCAGAATCTGATGCCGGGTCTGGTTGATACCGGCGGCGGAAAAGGCGTTGCGGAGGCTGGCGTCCGTGGAGCCCACCGCCTGCATCCGCACCCGGATGCAGGGTCCCCGGCCCGCCAGCAGGGTAGAGCCGGTGAGGGTCCCCACGGGGATAGACAGCTCGCTGGTGGACACCTCCGACAGCCGCCGGAGAATTTCGTCGGCGATCTGGGACCGCAGACGGTTAAAGGCCGCCATGTTGCTCTCCAGAGCCGCCACCCGGCCGGTTTCGTCCTTTTCCAGGTGAATCAGCACGTTATAGTCCACCTGGCCGCTGTCGATGGCGTCCCGGACGGCGTCCACCACGATGCGGTTGACGGCGTTGGACACCCGCGCGGTGGCCAGGCTGACGATGATGGGCCGCATATGCAGCACCGCCGCGCAGCCCAGGCCCGCCGTCAGCAGGACCGCCAGCACCAGCCAGGTCAGCCGCCGCTGCCGTCCGGTGAGACGCAGATAACGCATTCTTCTCACGGCACATACCCCCTATGGGTCAATATATGCCGCAGGGGGAGCGGCCGTTACTCCTGCCAGGAGTTGACGATGGCCTTGAAGGTCTTGCCCCGCTCCATGAAATTCTTGAACTGGTCAAAAGCGGCGCAGGCAGGGGAGAGGGTCACCACGTCCCCGGGGACGGCCCGGTCCCGGGCCGTCTCCACGGCCCGCTGGAACGGCGTCACATCCAGTATTTCCGGATGGCCCGGCCGGTAACCGGGGGCCTGCTCCACGGCGGCACGGATCTTGTCTGCCGTGGCGCCGCACAGGATCAGCAGCTTCACGTGCTCCACCACCTCGGGGCCCAGCACATCGAAAGGAATGTGCTTGTCATAGCCCCCGGCGATGAGGATTACCTTCTCCTTGAAGGAGCGCAGGCCCGCGATGGTGCGGGAGGGGCTGGAGGCGATGGAATCGTTGTAGAACCGGACGCCGCGCCAGGTGCGCACCAGCTCGATGCGGTGCTCCACGCCGTTGAAGGCCCGGGCAAAGGTGCGGATGGTCTCGTCGGGCACCAGGCCGTCTACCGCCGCAATGGCGGCCATGTAGTTTTCCACGTTGTGGACGCCGGGCAGGCGGATGTCCTCCGTGGTCATGATCTGACGCTCCCGTCCGTCCCGGCGGGAGATCACGGCGTCGCCCCGCAGAAACACGCCGTTTTCCGGCTCTGCCTGGCGGCTGAAATACAGGGCGCGGCCCGGGGCATGAGCGGACAGCTCCCGGGTGATGGCGTTGTCCAGGTTGAACACGGCGATGTCGCCGGGCTGCTGGTGGCGGAAGATGTTCTCCTTGGCCCAGACATATTCCTCCATGCTCTTGTGAACGTCCAGGTGGTTGGGGGCAAGATTGGTCACCACGGCGATGTGGGGGCTGTGGGTCATGGTCATCAGCTGGAAGCTGGACAGCTCCAACACCGCCCAGTCGGTGGGCCGGATGGACCTGGCCTCGGCCAGCAGCGGGTGGCCGATGTTGCCGCCCACATGGACGGTGTGTCCCGCCGCCCGCAGGAGCTCGGCAATAATGGTGGTGGTAGTGGTCTTGCCGTCGGAGCCGGTGACGGCGATGATGGGGCAGGGGCAGACCTCAAAGAACACCTCCATTTCGGAGGTGATGGTGCTGCCCTTGGCCCGGGCGGCCTCCAGCTCCGGCACGTCGGGCCGCAGGCCAGGGGTGCGGAAGATCACGTCCTGGTCCAGGCCCTGAAGATACCCGCCGCCCAGCCGCAGCACGGCCCCGGCGGCCTCCAGCTCCTCCGCCAGAGCGCCCAGCTTCGCCCGGTCGCTGCGGTCGCAGGCGGTGACGGCGATGCCCTCCCGCAGCAGCAGACGCAGCAGCGGCGTGTTGCTGACGCCGATGCCGATAACGGCCACGGTCCTGCCTCGCAGAGAGGCGATATATTCCTGCAAAGTCATAGGATGAACCTCCTTATCGTATCTGACCCGGTTATTATACCGCATTCCGGGGCGGGGTTCAATCAATTTCCGCAAAAATCGGTTGACTTTCCGAAGCGGGTCGGGTACAATATTTGTGCGAGTAAGCCAGACAGTCGCGGGGACAAGGCGAAAGCCTGTTCATGAGGAAAGTCCGGGCTCCACAGGGCAAGGATAACGGGTAACGCCCGCCGAAGGCGACTTCAGGAAAAGTGCAACAGAGATATACCGCC
>OHAT01002953.1_pt1 | contig 11958 bp, 10 predicted proteins | sample 1577141 | NCBI WGS metagenome assembly OHAT01 (sample SAMEA3541578, study PRJEB24748) | human gut metagenome | biome: human gut; feature: human-associated habitat; material: faeces | place: China | collected 2012
TCCATCATGGCCTCAGAAAAGCGGGTGTACTCCTCCCGGGTCCAGAACAGCATCTCCTTTCGTTCCTCCGCTCCCATGTTTCCTGCCTGCCGGGCTGGGTTGATATTCAGACCGTAAAATCGTGCAGCATGGTTGAAAATGGCACTAAGTTGATTGTGAACTGTCTTCAGGTAGGTTTTAGACAGTGGTTTACCATGGCAGTCCCTCAACTCCCGGATTTCATTTTGCCAACGGATAATGTCCTTTGCCGTGATCTCAGAGAGTTTTCGATTTGCAAAATAGGGGAGGATCTTTTTCTTGATGATACTCTCCTTGGTAAGCCAGGTATTGAGTTTCAGCTTGGGTTTAATGTCCTTCTCGTAGAGAGCAACGAAGCTCTCAAAGGTCATGTTCACATCAGCCTGTTTTTCCATCAGGAACTCCCGTTCCCATTCCAACGCTTCTCGCTTGGTGGCAAAGCCGCGCTTGAGCTTCTGCTGGCGTTCACCCTTCCAATCGGTGTAGCGAAATTGAACATACCAGGTGCCATTGTCCTTATTTTTGAACGCTGCCATAATTATTTCTCCTTCCTTTCTGTCTCAGATCTTGTACCATAGAATTTCTCGTGGAAAAACTTTCGGTCAATTCGCCCGGCAATGGTGATGCAGCCGGTTTTAGCCAGTTCCTCATTCATCTGTCGAATGATCCTATAGGCAAAGGGGATGGAGATCCCCAACTCCTCTGCCACTTCGTTGACACGCATAAAAATCTGATTAGCCATAGTAAATACCTTCCTTTCTTTGTTTTTGGTAGCTGCCTGCTAATTTTGTTTTTCATAAAGACCTCCTTACTCTCTACTGCCACTTTTTCTCGGTTTCGCAACCAAAAATCTGATGGTCCATTTGATTCTCTATATTATCTAAACTTATTAGCTTAGTGTTTTTATAATACTATACATATAAGCTTAGTTCAAGCCTTTTGGAAGAAATATTATTAAATAAATTTGCTTAGATTATCTTGACAAAACTAAGCAAATATGCTATGTTTCAAATAAGGACAATCATAGACTGGAGTTGATGATATGGCGATTGGCGAACGAATCCACTTTTTCCGTCTCCTGCGGGGGATGACACAAAAATATCTTGGCATGTCACTGGGCTTCCCGGAGAAGTCTGCTGATGTACGCCTTGCACAGTACGAAACAGGATCAAGAACCCCAAAGGCAGACCTGACCGCTGCCCTGGCTGAAGTGCTGGATGTCTCGCCCCATGCGCTCTCTGTCCCGGACATAGACTCCTATGTAGGGCTGATGCACACCTTGTTTACCCTGGAGGACAACTACGGGCTGAAAGTCACAGAGCAGGACGGTGAGCTTGCCTTGCAGGTAGATTTTCGCAAAAACAAGGATGCCGCCCGACTGCACGAGATGCTCTGGACCTGGCGGGAACAGGCCGCCAAGTTGGAGGCCGGAGAGATCTCTCAGGAGGAGTACGACCGCTGGCGTTACCATTACCCGGAGTACGACAGCAGCCAAGTCCGCGCCAAGATGCCGCCGGAGGGTCTGATCTAACCCTCTCACTTGTAGGCCACGGGAAAGGTCATTTGTTGCACAAAAACAGATAATTCAGATAAATGAGAGCAAAATAAAAAAGGTCTAACTGATCAACAAAAATCAGTTAGACCTTTTACTTATGAATAAAAAGATGAGGATTTTTAGGCTACTCGCAAGCCACCCGATTTTTCTTTTCAAACTCAATAAATCGGGATTTGACGAGTGCTATCAATCTGCTATCAAATGGGGAATTTGAAAATCAAAAACCCAGTGTTTATGCGCCTTTGCGGGCCCTCATATCCACTTTTTGCTTATTCCCACTCGCTCCTGTTAGATGTTTTCTAAACAAATTTGCTTATGGAATTTATCTCATAGTATTAGCATTATTTCCATTATTCAGATAGCAGAGGCTATCTGATTTTTTGTTGCCATGGTGTTGCCACATTATTGGTGTCAATCTACTATCCCTAATTCTCTTAGGAAGATCGGAGTACCACTCATATATTCGTCTCATTTCGTGCTTCCTTTTTAACGATATATACTACAATCCGTGGACAATATCCTGATCCAACACTTGCTTCCGTTCTTTCCAATCTGGCATATAATTTGAAAGAAACATATAAAACTGCTTGCTGTGATTTGGATATAAAAAGTGGGTCAACTCATGCAAAACCACATAGTCAATATATGGTATACCAGCTTTAATTAAGTAGAAATTTAACGTTATTATTCCACGATTTACGCTGCAACTGCCCCACAAAGTTTTCATTTTACGGACCGAAACCTTTGGCATAGGAATACCGTATTTTTCAATAATAGGGTACCAATATTCTGTTCGTTCCTGAAGGAGCGCCTTCGCCTGTTTTCTCCACCAATTTTCAAACTGTCTCTGAATTTTCGCTTGGTCATTCGCATCCCGGCAACAAATATGAATGATCTTTCCTTCTGAATATACTTTTTCTTTTTCACATTCAGTAACAACGAAAAGCATATCCTCACCGAGAAACTTTATTGAAAATCCATCTCTGATTTCATCAGTCGCTGCATATCCAATAGTTTTCCGAAAAGCATCTAGTTTTGATTCAATCCAGGTACCCTTATCCACTAAAAACTCTTCAGCCCACGTGGTCGGAACTGTTTTCGGCATAGACAATACAATTTCCTGAGATGGGTAAACTTTTAAACGACAAGTCTTCATAGATTTTCGATCCAACTTGACACTGACTATCTTTTTAGATGATGGTAATGTAATACTAACCGTTTCCATGCTTAATAGCCCTTCTTGGCCACCATCATAATTTCATCAATGATGATATCAATAGTGTCTAAGCTCCATTCCCGCTTATAGTCTTCCATATAATCAAAGAGAAGATCATCAAGTGCCTTTTTAATGTCTCTGTGTACAATGACATTATCTCGCCAGTCACGTTTTGTATGTTTCACAATAACGGCTTTGATATCCAATGCCAATTGTCCTAATTCCTCCGAAATTTCTACATCTGTTGCTCCAGTTGATTTTTTTATACCAGCACAAACCGCACCATAGAAAGACTTTGCATCGCTGTCATCCATGATGTTTTCAGGATATTTGACAGAATTTCGACCTGCCCGGTAATCTTCTGCCATCTTCTCCATTGAAGACAGATACTTTTCACTATCACGCTCTTCCATATAGTCAGCAATTGTCTTTTTGATGCGCTCCATGAAGGTCATATAACGAATCGGGTCCACATACCGCTGACTTTCCAAGACCTCAACCTGTCGGGTCTGGATTGCTTCAGCTTTGGCCTCGTTAGAACCCAGTCGTGCCAATTGTTCATCCATTTTCTCCTTGTTGGTGATATCCAGAGGTTCAATCAAAATCTTGGCATCTTCCGCATTCACATAGGTATTCAGAAGCTGACGAATGCCATCTTCATACCGAGAGAAGTCTACACGATCATTAAAGCGCAGAGCTACACTATCTTTTAATTTCTTGAAGAACAAATAGTCCTTGCGATAGGCCTCTGCCTGGTCAAATCCAACGGCTTCAAACAGTTCATAGCTGGAGTACATGAAGTCCACCATTTTTGCAAATGCAGACAGTTTTTCGTAAAAGTCCTTACGCACATCATACTCTCTCAGGCGTTCCTGCCAGACATTGGCGCTGGATTCATCAGGATCAATTCCCTTAAAAATTTTCCAGAGCTGCTGATGGACCTGAGCGAGTTTGTCCTTTTCTTCCGCAACAGCAGAGATAGCCGCATGGATTTCAGACTTGTTGAACAGGTTCATACCGGACTGCTCATCGCTATACAGATCCAGAGCAGAATTCAGCTTTTTGAAGATGCCCATATAGTCCACAACCAGACCAAAATCCTTATCCGTGTACACTCTGTTCACACGGGCGATTGCTTGCAGAAGGGTATGATCCTTCAGCTTTTTATCCACATATAAGACCGCTGCAATAGGAGCATCAAAGCCGGTGAGTAGCTTATCTTTCACGATCAGAAGGTCAATATCCCCTTCCGGATCAATAAACTGTCCGGTTACGGAGTCTTCGTAGGCATCGTAGTTATTTTTGAAAAGCGGATCAATCTCTTTGCAGAAAAACTCTCCAATAATTTTTTCAGTCTGAGGTGTGTTGCTCTCATCGTCGCCTTCTCTGCTGGTATTAGGTGTAATCACAACCGCCGGGGTAATGCCGCCAAGATCCCGTAGCTTGTAAAAGAGTTGCACTGCTTCTGCACGAGAAGAACAGGTCAACATCGCCTTAAACCCTTTAGGCTTCACAAAACCAATAAAGTGCTCATGCAAGTCGAAAGCAATCATATTCAGACGAGCTTCTGTCTGAGCCAGTGCCACAAAACGGCTGTACTTGACTTCCAGATCCTTTTTAGCCTCTTCCTTCAGACCCACCGTAATGTGCTTGAGATGCGCATTGATCTGTTCACTGGTGACCGTCTGCGGGATCACACGGCCTTCATAGACAATAGGTACCGTTACCTTGTCATCGATGGCATCCTGCAGGGTATACTTATCAATCAGAGGGCCGAACTTGGCGTAGGTATCTTTGGCCGACATAACATTGCGCTTATCGTCCTTGGGCTTCTTCTGCATCAGAGGGGTGCCTGTAAAGGCAATCTTGACAGCGTTGGGTAGTACCCTGTTCATGTAGATGTTCAGTTTGCCGTACTGAGTACGGTGGCCTTCATCAATGAACACGAAGATATTTTCACTGTCGTTGCAGTATTCCTGTTTCACAGCGGCTTCAAACTTGTTAACCAAGGCCGTTATAACAGTATTTCCATCTTCTTTCAGCAGTTCAATCAATCCCTTGCCGGTCTTGGCACGGTGAGGACTCATCTGTGTATGAATGAAGTTATCCCGGATCTGTTTATCCAGGTTGATGCGGTCAGTTACCATCACAAAGCGTGGTCGCTTGATGCTGCTGCCAGGCTTCATGCTCTCCCGCAGAATCATCTTGGTCAGCATGATCATGGTAATGGTTTTGCCGCTGCCTTGGGTATGCCAAACAACACCATTTCGAGTATCAACACCGTCCTGAAGCAGAATTCGCTTCATGCACTTTTTAACTGCAAAATACTGCTTGTAGCGGCAGATCTTCTTCACATTGTTATCGTAGATGATAAAATTGTGGATTAGATCCAGCAACCGATCCGGGTGCAACAGAGAAACCAGAGCCCGATCCTGCTCCTTGATTTGACCATCGGGGGAGCATTTTCTGCACCAATTATTCAGCCACTCTTTGTCGTCTTCATGCCAGGACACGAAATATTTAGCCGGTGTGCCGCAGGTGCCATACAGAACCTTATCCGGATTCACTGCTATCACCAACTGAGAGTAGCGGAACAGGTGCGGGATATATTCCTCACCCCAGTTACGGATGTTCTGGTTGACGCCTTCCATCACGTCCACACTGGATTTCTTACATTCAATGACCACAAGGGGGATGCCGTTGACCAGCACCACGATATCCGGGCGAGCAAATTTACCGTTAGGGCGTTCTACTTCGAACTCATCTGTCACTTGGAATGTATTATTTTCCGGGTGCTCAAAGTCGATGAAGCTCAAATCAAAGGACTGACGGGTTCCATCAGGCAGATCCTCTTCCATGCTCTTGCCGGCACAGAGAAGCTCATAGATCGCCTTGTTTTCAGCATATAGTCCGGCAGCACTGAACTGATCCACGGTCTGCATGGCCTTGGCAATGGATCCTCCGGAAAAGTATCGTTCTTCTGTGCCAAACTGATACGTCTGGTGGCTCAGAAAAGACTGCAGTTCTTCCGTGAACAGTACAGCCCGGCGAGAGCCACGTTTTTTCTCCGCTTCACTGCGGGGGACAACCGTATATCCCAGCTTTTCAATGACTTTCAGAGCACGATCTTGGGATTCCGGTCGTTCATTAAAAATTGTATGATTTGGCATAGGTTTTCCTTCTTTCATGAGACTTGTGCTGCTTAACAGAAATATCTGCTATTTATGTAGGTACGCGGACACTGCCTGTGAGCAACAACTTTGCCAAGCTCTTTTTCTTTTTCTTCGTTTCTTCTAACTCTCGCTGATGAAGGGTGATAAGATGGTCAAGTTGCTTGAAATATACTCCGATTCGCCTTTGCTCATCTAATGATGGTATTTTAACTTCATAAGGTTCAATATGTTTATTATTTATCTGAGGAATAGTTGATGTATCAGCAATCTTGTATAAACCTTCTTTAGAAATGATATTATACAAAAATTCCGGATCTAATCTTTCAGAAGTAAGTGCCATCATATTTGTATCCATATAGCTATCAATACCCAGAATACGGACTTTATTGGTTATAATAGCCGCACCTCTTTTTGGAAAAACAACACTCCCTTTTGTTACTCTTTTTACGGTTGAATGTTCAGCAACTTTATTTTGAGTATCAACAACATATTTATCATTGTAATTCAAATCATCTACTTTAACATATAATTCTGTTCCCTCTTCAAATTTTGAAGGAGCTTCACCAGATGTGATGCTTACATACTCCCCCAACTTACGCTGTTCCCAAGCATCAGAAAATTCTGGAAAGCGAATGTCCGGTTCGCTGTGTCCTTTCGCAGGGAACATAGCTTGGAGAAAACCACTTTTCAACCGTTGCAGTTCTACAATAAGCTGCTGCTTTAACTCGATTACCCTGTCGCAACATGAAAGAATCTCAGCAATTTTTTTCTGCTCTGCCCGAGGTGGAATATAGAATTGATATTCACATAATTTTTTGAAATACAGTCGTGACCTTGTTCCTCCCAACTTTTGCATACCGCAAAAATATTTAAAGCGAGGTGCATTGTTGAGCATAGGTAATATAAACCCCAATTCCGCAATATCCGATACCGTAAACACGGGATATTCACTACTGACCAAGATGTTTCCGCCTGTTTGGTTCATGTTGAAATGAAAGACATCATCATCACTCATATGGCGATATGTAAGATAATTAGGGGGGACAACCTTATAACCTATATTGGTTTGAGTCGCTTCTTTTCCGTCATAGTATTCTGACTGCGGAAGCAAACCGTTGCGAGACGATGAATAAACAGGGATATCCTGTATATTGTTTGAAATTTCTCTGTACTCACGAATACAATTTCCCATACAGGTGAGCGTCCAGTTTTCTGGGTAAATCCCGCATTTCGTTTTTTTATACCCTTTTGGAACGGTTCCGCTTTGAATTAGCGCTAATCTTTCTTTTATGATTTCATTCATCATTCATGCTCCCATTCCGAACATTATAGCCCCAGTTCTTTCAGATAGGTGTCCATCTGCTTCTCAGCTTCTGCAATCTCTGTTTTCAGCCGGGCAATATTGGACTGAACCTGCTGAAGATCAATCGGAGCTTCCTCTTCAAAGGTATCCACATAACGGGGAATATTGAGGTTGTACTCATTCTCCTTGATCTCTTCTAAGGTAGCCACATGTGCAAATTTGTCCTTTTCTGCACGGCTCTGATATGCTTCCACAATGGCATCAATATGTTCCGGTGCCAATTCGTTCTGATTGCTTGCCTTGATATAACGAGGATTACCATCCTCGTCCTTCTTGCTGGCATCGATAAAAAGCACATCTGTGTTGGGGCGATTCTTCTTAAACACCAGAATACAGGCCGGGATAGAAGTACCGTAGAACAGATTTTCTGGCAGACCAATCACAGCATCGAGAAGATTTTCCTCAATGACTTTTTGGCGGATACGACCTTCTGCAGCACCACGGAACAGAACACCATGAGGCGCAACAGCGGCAATTCTGCCATTGACGGAGAGGCTGTTGATCATGTGCAATAGGAATGCCCAGTCTCCCTTACTTGCAGGAGGAACACCCCAATCGAAACGATGGAACTTATCCAGAGTGGCTTCCATCTTAAACTCTTTTTTGCCCTTGCCGCTGGACTCACCGCCGGGGTTGAAACCGGATGCCCACTTATCCTTCGAGAAAGGCATATTTGCGACAATGGCATCAAAGAGAAGCAGATTACCGTCAGCATCCAGGAACACCGGGTTTGCCAGAGTATCACCCCAGCCAATCTTTGCATCCCTGATTTCATGGATATACATATTCATCTTGGCCATTGCCACGGAAGAACCGTTGACTTCCTGACCGTAGATGGAAACTTCCTTGCTGTTCTGCTTCTTCGCAGCCTTGATCAACAAAGAACCAGATCCGCAGGTAGGATCATACACACGCTCACCGGACTGGACATTCACAATGCGAGCCATAATTTCGGAGACAGCTGCCGGGGTATAGAAGGAACCAGCCTTCTTACCTGCCATGCTAGCGAACTGGCCAATCATATACTCATAAGCGTCACCAATAACATCGGCAGGGACTTGACCGGGCTTCACCTCGATATCTGAGGGACGAAGGCTCAGCGGCTCAAAGTCCTCCAGTAGATCCCGAAGGATTGCCTTTTTGTGATCTAGTGTGCCCAGTGCATTTTCGCTGTTGTAGTCCACGGTGTTCAGAACACCGGCCAACTGTTGGTTGTTATCCGCCTCGATTTTGCGCATAGCGGCATTAATCAGCTGGCCAATCTTGTCAGAATATCTCTGGTCATAGAAAGACTGGAAGGAGCACTCTTCCGCAATGGTAAAGGGCAGATATCGTTTCTGACGCTCCAGGCGGATGCCGGAATACTCCTTTTTCAATTCATCCAGCGCATCTTCATAGGAATCACTCAGATACTTGACGAACATAATCGGCAGTACATAGTCTTTATAGTTGGCTGCATCAATGGTATCCCGCAGAGTATCTGCGCCACGCATCAATGCATTTTCAATATCCTTCTTGGTCGTCATTGGTTGGTTCCTCCAATCATCTTTTCAATAAGATGTTCTGTTAATATACGTTCATTTTCAATCAGCTCACGATACATACATTCTCGTTTTCTGCTTAACAGGTCAATCTGCACCGCTTGCCGCTGAATATGCAAAGGCTGTAAGGGAATTTCCAAATCCAAAACCGTTTTGATTTTTACGGTCTTCTGGGCTGTCCCACTTTCCAGGCTGAGAATTCGTTCCTCCACACTTTTTTGTGCCAGACACAGTCGGAGATACTCAGGCATGACCCTTGCACAGTCTTTTACTCGCAGTATCGCAAATTGAGAAGGGACGAGAATATTTTCATAGCCAAGCTCGATATATGCTGGATACATTGGAGAAACCAGTCGGATTACAACATCTCCCACCTCTGTAAACAGGGCGTTTTCCAAGTTCTCACAGGCATGAAAAATCTCCAGCTCTGATTTATTAATATTTCCATTTTCATCGAATGCTCTAAGCGTAAGACGGCTGTACTCGAAAGCACTTTCCTTCTGATTTTTAGCCTCTTTTCGGCTTAAAACCATTCCGCCTTGCACATCTGCAAGATCTGAAATTTTAGCGATCATCTTTTCGCCTCCAAAGAAAGGCAGCCCGCCCACAAATGGGCGGGCTACCTTATCATGTCATCTGGTGTGGCTTTCAGGGCAGCAGTGCTTACAGCCGTCTACACAGTTGTAGTACTTGCGTGCTTCCTGAACAGCCGCCTGAGAGGTGTAAAACTCGCCCAGGTAGATTCTGTTCGCTGCGTCAGGCAGCCAGGCGCAATCGGCACGATGTACCTCGTGTTCACCAGTCCACTGCTCATTCTTGTTGACATAAAACTTCATTGGCTTGTTCTCCTTTCATCGAAAGTACAAGCCCACATTGACATTCCTGAGAATATCTGATATCATAAAGGTGCATAACTATGATATTTGCGTGGGAAGCTCTCAGAACAGTTGCCGCTGTATCTGGGAGCTTTTCTCTTGTCTGAAGATATAGTACCATACGGCTTGCAGGTTGTCAAGTTTCTTTCGAAAATATTTGTAATATTCAAATATGACATTTTTTCTATTTGCGTCTTAACCTAGGATTTTATACTCTATCACTATTTTCAAATAGACTTCTAGCTCACCATCTAAAATTAGATTGACATACTCCAACGGAGCGTTATAGATCAGCCAGTCCAGCTCCGACCGCTGATACATACTGTTTGCCACCTCGTTCTCCACAGCGGTGCAGTCGCTGGAGAGCAGCGTTCCGTCATCCAGACGCAGTTCCACGCAGGCGGTGTCCAGGTTAAACTCACAGGACAAAATCTTTCTCATACTCGTTACCTCCCAATACTTAAATTTCGCTTAGTTTTCCGCAGCAGCACAAGGGCCGTTTCGGTTGTTTTAGATACAGGCAAGCAATGCGAGTGTTAATACACACTCACATTTCCTGCCGTCTGCTTGTTGAGGGCAGCGCCCCCAAACCCCTTTTGAACACAGAATTTCATTCTGTGGCTGCGCGTTCTGCGAACACTTTGAAAGGGTACGCAGAAGCGCCGTCCCCTTTCAGATGCCATGGAACAAATCGTCCCACCCTTACGCCTGATGGTTACTGCGAAACACAGTAGCCATCGCTAGATGCGTGGGCAAAATGTTTTCCTATCGTTCGCTTTTACTTTGCACCCTGTGCCCTGGTTTCAAGGCATGAGGGATTCTCCTTAATGTTTACATGGTACGCCCTAAAATAGGGCTCACCTGGAAAGATGGGGTGGCAAAACACCACCTCACATTTTCTTTCCCGCAACGGTGGCGACGGTCGCAACGGTGCTGGGAGTACCCCTCAAAACACCGTCGCGACCGTTGCAAGCGTCGCGCTTTACTTGATTACTGTGCTTCTATCACCATGTAGGTCAGCCGGATACGCCGTCCGATGTGCTTGGTTTTGTTTTCGTACTTCACCTGATGTTCTTCCAGCAGGAGGCTGGCATTTACATTTAGATGCTTAGTGAGGCGGTTTACTGCCATATTCAACTGGAGGGCTTCAGAAAGCTCTGTTGGACTGCCTTCCCACTCGCGGTTTTCGTCAGATACCATTTTCGCTACCGCTTCTAGCACCGGGTCCGGAGGCTGCTTCCAAAGCTCATTCTCTGCATGGTCAAGGAGCCATATCAAACGCTCCTGGTCTTTACTTAGATACAGCCGCTGATCCGGCTGATCCCGTCCACTGATTTCCAGTGTAGCCTTTCCGTCGGTTCGTTTTTCTTTCTGCATGATGAGTGCTCCATCTGCACAGCCCGACAGTCCGGTGGTACCGGAAATCTTCTCAAAACTATCTCCCGCAGGCTGCTTTCTGGTGTGGTGGACAATCAGGATGCAAACTCCATGCCGGTCTGCAAATTGTTTCAGTTTTCCAATCACCTCATAATCGCTGGAATAGCTGTAACTGTCACTTACCATCTCCCGGACTTTTTGCAGGGTATCTACGATAACCAGTTTGGTGTCTCGGTGTGCCCGGACAAATTTTTCAAGCTGTTCATCCAGACCGCTGCCGATCATCTTGGCACTGGTAGCAAAGTGGAGAGAGCTTGTCCCCTCCACACCGAACATGCGGAACATCCTGCGCTGCAAACGGCTTTCGTCATCTTCCAAAGCAAGATAGAGGACTGTTCCTTGACGAACCTTGTAGCCCCACAAATCCTGTCCGGTACTGACATGGTGGGCGATCTGCGCCACCAGAAAAGATTTGCCGATTTTGGGCGCTCCGGCAAGGATATATGCTCCGGTATAGAGTAGGTTTTCAATCACTGCGGACTTTACCTCAAATACATTATCCATCAGCTCATCCAGGGTTACAGTGTGAAGGTAAGTTGGGTCGCTCATGCGCTGTATCTTGCGGTACATTTCTTCCAGACTTTCCTGGGAGTTTACAATTTCATCGTTGCTTTTTTGCCCGGAAGTGGGTATACTATTTTCAGTGATTTGAGAGATTGACTGCCCATCATCTGCGCCAACAGATGAACCCTGGGCGGTCATTTTCTTTTTCTCATCGGTCATAGGCGAATTCCTCCTGCATCCCGTTCATAATGGTTGTAATCATTCGGATCGTGTCCA
>OHAT01002956.1_pt1 | contig 11938 bp, 10 predicted proteins | sample 1577141 | NCBI WGS metagenome assembly OHAT01 (sample SAMEA3541578, study PRJEB24748) | human gut metagenome | biome: human gut; feature: human-associated habitat; material: faeces | place: China | collected 2012
CTTAGCTATGTGCTGTGCAGCTTGCTAATCGCCCCATTTGTCTACAGCCTTATTCCAAATTGTCATATATTACAATATGTTTTCTGAAAAAGTTTACATTTATCAACATGGAAGTTGAAATAGCCTTTTAAATCACGCACTATTGCCATTTTAAATGCAAAAAAAGGCAGCAAGCTAACCTGCTGCCTAAAATCATTCAATTCACGCCTATCACTGTTAGTAGAAAAAGTATCATCATCACCGCCGATACGCTGCTAAGAACAAGTCCAAATATCACACAGCAAACTGCATTCAGGTCAAAAACTTCATTTCTTTTGCCGTCATATCTGAGCCTACAGACCTTATCGGGTATGTATATCTTTGAGCGCATTACTACCTCACATGGGAATACGTTTGGATACTCACTATCACTAACCTTGTAAAACGCTGTATCAAATTTCTTGCCCTCTGCCCTGCCGAAACGCACAAACTTTCCTTTCACGCTTTTCGTTCCAGTAAGTTTTACAGCAGAGTATACAAAGAAACCAAAAATAACCAGTAGCAGGATAACAAGAAAAACAATGAACATTATAGGAACTATAACAAAGTCTGCACCAAGACACATGGCAAGCACAAGAACAACTGTGGCTATGATAACAAATTCCATGACTGTACCCTACAAAAGACTTCTGTAATAGTCGCTAAGACGCTTAGCGTTAGCTTTTAATAGCTCGTCAGCCTTGTTTTTAACGCTTTCATCTGCAAAAATACCACGCTTTGAAAGTTCAGAAGCCTGCTTGGCAAGGTCTATCGCCTTTTGAAGATCCGTGGCACTGTCAGAGCCTGAATACTCCCTAGCCACCATAAGGCAAGCTTTCGCCTTAAGCGCACATATCTCATCTGAAAATTCGTCATCAGCGTCATATTCTATAACAGCCTTATAGTTCTTGTTTATAAATTCTTTCCGTATACTGATATAGCCCTCTGCGTCAGGGGCGTTTTTGGAGTCGTTTTCATCAGGCAGAAGGGCATTAGGCTCTATCTCCAACACCTTGCAGAGGTATTCAAGGGTCTTTACCGACGGCGTTGCTGAGCCGCTCTCTATCTGACTAAGCATATTGCGGGTTATAAAATCACCCACTACCTCGCTTTGAGTCATTTTCTTTGAAAGCCTTGCCTCTTTTATCCTCTTGCCGAGAGTATTTTTCTCCATTATATCGCCTCACTTTATTTACTGTAAATTTCATTTACTTATATGATAGCAGATAGTAAAACAGATTTCAAGTGTTTAACGAAAAATTTACAATTTTTTTATGCTAAGCCATATCTAAAAAATAATTTTAATTATTGTTGAAAATCTATTGACAAATAAGATAAATGAGTATATAATAAACGTAAATAAAATTTACATTGGAGGTGTAAGCTATATGAATGAATGGTGGGACGGTTTGTCGCTTTTACTTAAAGTGCTGTATTGTATAGCGTTTCCGTCAACGCTTATACTGCTTGTGCAGACTTTGCTTTCTATGTTCGGTTTTCATGATGGTGGAAGCGGTCACGATTTCAGCGACACGTCAGGTCTTGATCTTGATATTGATACCAACATCAGCGGTCACGGGGATGTGGATATTGGTCACTGTACACATGATATCGGCTGTGACCACAACGTAGACGGCGGAAACCCTGCGGATTTTGCTTCTATGAGAATGTTCACGCTTCAGACCATAGTTGCTTTTTTCACTGTGTTTAGCTGGTCATCTATCGTTCTTGTAAGCTCAGGTGTTTATCCAGCATTGTCTACAGTTATCGGCTTTGTTCTGGGTCTGGCGACCATGCTTCTTGTAGCAAAGATAGTTCAACTTTCTGCAAGACTTGCTGAAAACGGTACGGCTGATTATAAAAATGCTATAGGAGAAACTGCTACTGTTTATATCCCCTGCCCACCTAAAGACCATGGGCTTGGTAAAGTGAATGTTATGATAAACGGACAGCTAAGAGAAGTCACTGCAATAAACAATGGTGATGAGCTTATAAAGACAGGAACTCAGGTTCGTATTATCGATTTGCAAGGAGATACTGTCATAATAGAAAAATAAAAGAATTGATAGAACAAAGGGGTGCTAAACATAAAGATTCTGTGAAATGACCCGTCTTGAGGTTATTATAATATTATTTGTGTGGGAGGAAAAATTATGGAACCAGTAATCATCATCTGCGTGATAGTCGTTGTGCTTTTTGCGGCAATTATGGCGATACTGTCACGCTACAGAAAATGTCCGTCTGACAAGGTGCTTGTTATCTATGGTAAAGTAGGAACAGACAAGAACGGTCAAGCAAGAAGCGCAAGATGTATCCACGGCGGTGCGGCATTTATCGTGCCAATAATCCAATCTTATGAGTATATGGATCTTACTCCTATATCCATAAATGTGGATCTAAAAAACGCTCTTTCAAGGCAGAACATCAGAATTGATGTTCCGTCAAGATTTACTGTTGGTATCTCGACAGAACCAGGCGTTATGCAAAACGCTGCTGAGCGTCTTCTCGGCTTGAAGCTCATGGAAATTCAGGAGCTTGCTAAGGATATCATATTCGGTCAGTTAAGACTTATTATCGCAACAATGGATATCGAGGAAATAAACTCGGACAGAGATAAATTTCTGCTCGCGGTATCAAATAATGTTGAGATAGAGCTTAAAAAGATAGGCCTTAAGCTTATCAACGTAAACGTAACGGATATCACAGATGAGTCTGGATATCTGGAAGCTCTCGGTAAAGAAGCTGCTGCAAAGGCTATAAATGACGCTAAGAAGTCAGTTTCCGAAAAACACAGAGACGGTGAGATAGGTCAGGCAAACGCTCAGAAAGACCAGCGTATCCAAGTTGCTGCTGCAAACGCTTCTGCTATCGACGGTGAGAACCAAGCCAAGATAGAGGTTGCACAGTCAGAAGCCCTCAGACGTGAGCGTGAAGCGGAAGCTCTCAGACAGGCTACAGCCGCAGAAGCTGTTCAGGCAGCAAAGGCAAAGCAGGAAGCTTACATAGCTCAGCAATCCGCCGAGCAGACGAGAGCCGAACTTGAAAAGGCTACACAGACCGCCGATGTTATCGTAAAGGCTCAGATCTCAAAGCAGCAGGCCGAGATCGAAGCTGAAGCACAGGCTGAGGTAGTAAGACGTAAAGCAAAGGGTGAGGCCGATGCTATCTTTGCAAAAATGGAAGCTGAAGCAAAGGGTAATCAGGAAATACTCACAAAGCAGGCAGAAGGTATGAGAAAGCTTGTTGAAGCAGCAGGCGGAGACGCTAATGCAGCAGTTAAACTCATAGTTGCTGACAAGCTTGAAGAACTTATCTCTATTCAGGTAGAAGCTATCAAGAACATTAAGATAGACAAGATAACCGTGTGGGATACAGGCGCAGGTGCAGACGGAAAAGGCTCGACAGCAAACTTTCTAAGCGGACTTATGCAGTCAGTTCCTCCGCTGGACGATCTGTTCAAGCAAGCAGGAATGTCACTCCCTGATTTTCTTGGCGAGGACATACAGGAAGCTTTGAAAAAGTCACAGGAAGAAGCAGTAAAGAGAGCAGCCGAGGCTGATAATGCAGAAACTCTCGACCCAAAAGATGTTGAGGTAATAGAGCCTGAGAAATAATTAATTTGACCTCCGTAGTTTAACGATTGCGGAGGTCTTTTGGTATAAATAAAAGCGAGTTTCAACATCATGAAACTCGCTTTTCTATGTTCAATATGGTTCAACGACTACTGCTCTGCCCTCTTTCAAGGACCTTTGTACATCAATAAAACGCTGATTTTTGCTGCCCATAAATTTCAACTCAAGGCTTCGCTGTGACAGAATAAATGGTCCGTCAACAAGATAATCAAGCTGACTAAGAAGCTCCATATAGCCGTTTTCAGCGTTAGCGTTTGCGATTAGATATTCATAAGTATAGCCCGTGAATGATATCACATTCAGTGAAAAGCCACGGAACGCTTTTATCCTTCCTGCAAGTTCTGCTAACGGTTTGCACTGACAGAAAGGCTCACCGCCACTGAACGTCACACCGTCAAGAAGCGGGTCTTTTATTATCTCATTGTAAAGCTGGTCTGTGTCAACGACAATGCCACCGTTAAAATCATGTGTCTGCGGATTGTGACAACCCTCACAGCCGTGTGGACAGCCCTGCGTAAAAATAGTGAACCTAAAACCCGGTCCGTCTACGATAGATTCACCGACAGTGCCTGCTATCCTAAGCTCCATGGCTAATTGTCACCCTCACAGCAGGCTTTTGCACGAGGTATCCTCTCATGTATCACCTTGCTGTGTTCAGCCTCAGAACGTCCACACTTCGGGCATTTGTCACCTATTATTCCAGTATATCCGCAAACAGGATCACGGTCAACAGGGTGGTTTATTGAGCCGTAGCCTATGCCAACTTCTTTCATATATCTTACGACTTTCTCGAATGCAGAAAGATTGTTCAGCGGATCGCCGTCAAGCTCGATATAGCTTATATGGCCTGCATTTGTAAGAGCATGGTAAGGAGCTTCTATTTTAAGTTTCTCAAACGCTGTTATCGGATAGTAAACAGGTACATGGAAAGAATTAGTATAATATTCTCTGTCTGTAACTCCTGCTATCTCGCCGTAACGTTCTCTATCCATTTTAACAAATCTGCCAGAAAGTCCCTCAGCAGGCGTTGCAAGCAACGAGAAGTTAAGACCAGTACGCTTTGTTTCCTCGTCCATTCTTGCTCTCATACGTGAGATTATCTCCAAGCCAAGCTCTCTTGCTTCTTCACTTTCACCATGGTGCTTGCCAGTAAGCACTTTAAGACACTCAGCAAGACCGATAAAGCCCACTGAAAGCGTGCCATGCTTTAGCACTTCTTCAAGTGTATCGTCAGCCGTAAGCTTCTCTGAATCGAGCCATATGCCCTGACCCATGAGGAACGGATAATTTCTCACACGCTTTGAACACTGTATCTTAAATCTGTGCATAAGCTGGTCGATACAAAGATCCATAAGCTCATCAAGGCTGTCAAAGAAAGCACCGATATTACGCTGTGCTTTTATGCCAAGTCTAGGGAGATTAATGGTAGTAAAAGAGAGATTTCCTCTTCCTGTCACTATCTCACGAGTAGGGTCATATGCGTTACCGATAACTCTTGTACGGCAACCCATGTAAGCTATCTCAGTGTCAGGATTGCCCTCTTTGTAATACTGTAGATTGAAAGGAGCGTCGATAAATGAAAAATTCGGGAAAAGACGCTTCGCTGATACACGGCAGGCAAGCTTGAAAAGGTCATAGTTCGGGTCATCAGGATCAAAGTTCACGCCCTCTTTTATCTTGAAAATATGTATAGGGAAAATAGGCGTTTCACCATTGCCAAGTCCTGCTTCCTCTGCAAGAAGAATATTCTTTATAACAAGTCTGCCCTCGATAGAAGTATCAGTACCATAATTTATGGAGCTGAAAGGCGTTTGAGCGCCTGCACGGGAGTTCATGGTATTAAGATTATGGATAAGCGCTTCCATTGCCTGATATGTGGCTCTGTCAGTTTCTTTCAAAGAGTTTTTATATGCAAAACTCTGTATCTTCTTCACTATAGGTGCGTCAACAAAATTTACAAGAAACTGTGCTTCAGCCTCTTGATAGCCGTTATCATTGGCGAGAGTGATCTTTAAACCCTGCTCATCAAGCATTTCAGTTATTTTCTTTGCAATGCTCTGAGCATCAGAAACTTCACCAAGGAGAGCAAGCCCCCTGCCGATATTGTCACGATAGCGGTGTCTGAATGTCTTTCTTACGCCCTCAGCCATATCATAATCGAACTTCGGAAGAGATTGACCACCATGCTGGTCGTTCTGATTGGATTGTATCGCAATGCAGGCAAGCGCCGCATAGCTTTGTATATCATTTGGTGTACGTAAAAAGCCATGACCTGTAGAAAAACCCTTATCAAAAAGTTTTGTAAGGTCTATCTGAGTGCAAGTGGTAGTCAGTGTATAAAAATCAAGATCATGAATGTGGATATCCCCCTCCTGATGAGCCTTTGAATGCTCAGGAGCAAGAACATACATCTCATTGAACTCCTTTGCACCCACAGATCCGTATTTAAGCATTGTACCCATTGCGGTATCGCCGTCTATATTAGCATTCTCACGCTTCAAATCGTTATCTTTCGCTGATTGGAAAGTAAGATCCTCATAAACTTTCATAAGACGGGTATTCATTTCTCTTGCACGAGTTCTGTTTGAGCGGTAGAGTATATAACTTTTTGCAGTATCAGCCATGCCCTCCTCGATAAGTACACGCTCAACGCAATCCTGAATCTCTTCAACAGTAGGCATATCAAGGTGTTTTTCCATAAGTTTATCAACAACTTTACCCGAAAGCTCCAAAGCTTCCTCATAGTTATCCTTGCCCACAGACTGAGCCGCCTTGTATATAGCGCCAGCTATTTTCTCAATATTGAAAGTTACAGTACGTCCGTCACGCTTTTTTATCTTGATTATCACAATACCGCCTCCGATTTTCCCGATTTATCCTTATATTTTTTTATATTCTCACAACTCGCACCGCAAATCACAACATATTGTATAAAAAGCAGTGCTTAATACAAGTATATAGTATAAGTGACGCAAAGTCAAGTCGTTATACAACAAAATGTGACTTTGTTATTTGTATTAAATGCACAAAGTCACATTTTCGTCAGATATTGATTTTAAGTGTCAAGTAAAATGCTTTTAGCTGTAATGCAGTCAAGCTTTACAACGCATAATACAAATATAGTTTAGTTCTTGATGTTGTAAAGCAAGCTAACTTGTCATCTTATGCATTTTCAAGTGCTGCTCTATGCCTCTGAAATGTCGCAAATAGGCAAATTCAGCAAGTGTGTAAAGCACTTTAACTTGTCGAACTTTTAAATTTTACGCTATGCTGCTGAACTGCTCTCAGCACTCTCGTAAGTGTAATCATGAGTAACTACAGAGCTGCCTGTTTCATTTTCAAGTACCTCTTCGAGAGTAGTATTCATCATGTAGGCACAGAAAGATATCAGCATTACAAAAAAACTCACTATCAACACAATATCCAATCTATAACCATTTTTCTTCTTTTTGTTATCGTTCATAAGATCTTCTCCAAAATATGATTTTAATACCATTATACTATATCCCTCTGCCTTTTTCAAGCCAAAATGACAAAATCGCAGATATTTTTATGCCATACACACTGCCATGTGATAAATGCACAAAAGACAATTTCTTTTATTGTTTAATTTTTGTTTTTACCCCTTGCAAAAAAAACGCATATAGTGTATAATAAATATTATATTGCTTGACGTTCACTAGGCGACAAGCGCCTGTATTAACTAAGATACAGGCAATTTGATTTAACAGAAATGAGGCTTTTATATGTGCGGTTTTGTTGGATTTACAAATAAAATCAATGACGCTTCCATAGTTCTTGGAAAAATGATGGATAGAATAAAACATAGAGGTCCTGACTCTGACGGAAAATATGTTGACGAGCAGATCGCAATGGGTTTCCGCCGACTTTCGATCATCGACCTTTCAGATCAAGGTAGCCAGCCTATCTTCAATGAAGATAAGTCGTTGGTACTTACATTCAACGGTGAGATATACAACTACAAGGATCTCCGTGAGGAGCTTGTAGCGTCTGGTCACAAGTTCTATACACAGACCGACTCAGAGGTGCTTATCCACGGTTATGAGCAGTGGGGCGAGGATATGCTCGACAAGCTGAGAGGTATGTTTGCATTCGTTATCTTCAACAAGAATACAAATGAGGTTTTCGGTGCAAGAGATTTCTTCGGTATCAAGCCTCTTTACTACGCAAAAATGGGCGAAACTCTTATGTGGGGTTCTGAGATAAAGAGTTTTCTTGACCACCCTCATTTTAAGAAGGAGCTTAACACAGACGTTCTTGAAACTTATCTCACATTCCAGTATTCTCCTACAACAGAAACTTTCTTCAAAAATGTTTACAAGCTCCCTGCCGCTCACTGCTTTACATACAAGAACGGCGAGATGAGCGTAAGAAGATATTGGGAAGTTAAATTCCACACTGACAATGGTCCTTCTCTTGAAGATTGGGTGAATAGGATATCCGACACTTTCAAGAACTCTGTTGAGGTACACAAATTCGCTGACGTTGAGGTAGGTTCTTTCCTTTCAAGTGGTGTTGACTCAAGCTATGTTGCCGCTGTTGCCAACGTTGACAAGACCTTTACTGTAGGCTTTGGTGAGGACGAAAAGTACAACGAGATAGGTTATGCTAAGGAGTTTTCAAAGTATATCAATAAGGAGAACTTCTCCAAGGTCATTTCTCCTGAGGAATACTGGAACAGCCTTTCAAAAATACAATATCACATGGACGAACCTCTCGCAGACCCTGCGGCTGTGGCTCTGTTCTTCGTATGTCAAATAGCTTCTGAAAAGGTCAAGGCAGTGCTTTCAGGCGAGGGTGCAGACGAAATATTCGGTGGATACAACATCTATCACAACCCTGCTGATATGGCAAGCTACTTCAAGATACCAAGACCTATCAGAAAGGCTGTTGGTGCAGTTGCTGAGAAACTGCCTCACAAGCACGGCATAAACTATCTTATAAGAGGTTCTAAGGATCTTGACGAGAGATTTATTGGTAACGCATACATCTTCTCTGAGAAAGAGCGCAAGGACATTCTGAGCATAAAAACAAGCGCTCCTGACGCTATGGCTATCACAAAGCCTTTCTACGATAAGGTAAGAGATCAGGATCAGGTAACGCAGATGCAGTACATTGACCTGCACCTTTGGATGACAGGTGATATTCTTCTTAAAGCGGATAAAATGAGCATGGCTCACTCCCTAGAGCTTCGTGTACCGTTCCTTGACAGAAAGGTAATGGAGCTTGCAGAGCAGATACCTGTAAAGGACAGAGTTACTGAAACTGAAACGAAGTATGCAATGCGTCTTGCTGCACTTCAGGCTTGCCCTCCACAGACAGCTAAGAAAAAGAAGCTCGGCTTCCCTGTTCCTATCAGGGTATGGCTCAAAGAAGATAAGTATTATAATATAGTAAAGGATAAGTTTACTTCTCCTCAGTCGGCACAGTTCTTCCACACAGATAAGCTTGTACAGCTTCTTGACGATCATCGTGCAGGCAAATATGACTATTCAAGAAAGATCTGGACAGTATTCTCATTCCTTGTTTGGTATGATGTTTATTTCAGCGACAACGTATAATTACACAAATAGTAAAAGCGGTTACCTCCAGTGGGTTACCGCTTTTACTGTAAATTTTTTATATAACTATCTTTTAAAAGCACTTTTTTCTTTATGTAGCAGCATCAACATGTATATATTAGAGTACAGCTAATAAAATATGGTACGGTCAATGTAAAATCATTGAAGATTAAAGGTAAAAAAGCAAAAATATTGTGTCTTAGCTATTGTAAATTTTAAAATAATATGTTATAATAAATCTTAAATAAATGAGAGGAACAGGGGGTATCATATGACAATTGCTACACTCAAAATAGTTTTCTGGGCTTTAGCTTTCGTGTTCTTTGTTGTATGCGAGGTCGCAACAGGAACGGCACTTGTGTCTATATGGCTTGCTATAGCAGCGCTTATTGCGATGTTTTGTGCCATAGCTAAGCTTTCTTTCCTTACACAGTGCATCGTATTCGTCGTAAGCTCGATCATACTTCTTTTGCTTACAAGACCTGTGGTCAAGAAGCTCCAGAACAAGACGGTTGCAACAAATTACGAGCTTGATGTGGGAAAAACTGCAATAGTTATTGAGCCTATAGATAACTCTGTGAACAAAGGCAGGGTCACTCTTGAGGGCACAGATTGGGCAGCAAGAACTGAGGACGGCTCAAAGATCTCAGAAGGCACACCAGTTAAGGTCGTGCGTATTGACGGTGCAAAGCTGATAGTTTCAGAAGAAAAGTAACAGCTTACATAAACTTATTTTTTTAGGAGGCATATAATGGAACCTGGAATTTATATCGTACTTGCTATCATCGTATTGCTTATAATCATTGTTATCAGCAACATCAAGATAGTACCGCAGGCATATGTATTTGTAGTTGAAAGACTTGGAGCTTTTCATGCGGCATGGGGAACGGGACTTCACGTAAAAGTACCTTTTATCGACCGAGTTGCAAAAAGAGTATCTATCAAAGAGCAGGTAGTTGACTTCAAGCCACAGTCAGTTATCACAAAGGATAACGTAACAATGCAGATAGACACTGTTGTGTTCTTCCAGATAACAAACACAATGCAGTTCACATACGGTGTTGAGAGACCTATTTCAGCTATTGAAAATCTGACGGCAACAACACTCAGAAACATTGTTGGTGACCTTGATCTTGAGGCTACGCTCACTTCCCGTGACATTATCAACACAAGGATCACAGCAATTCTTGATGAAGCCACAGATAGGTGGGGAATCAAGGTGCAGAGAGTTGAGCTTAAGAATATTCTTCCGCCAAGAGAAATTCAGGACGCAATGGAAAAGCAGATGAAAGCTGACCGTGAAAGACGTGAAAAGGTCATTCAGGCAGAGGCTGAGAAGAAATCTCAGGTGCTTGTTGCAGAAGGTGAGAAAGAATCTAAGATACTCAGAGCACAGGCAGACAAGGAGTCACAGATACTTGCAGCCGAAGCTGAGAAGCAGTCTATGATACTTCGTGCAGACGCTGTCAAGGAGCAGAAGATACTTGAGGCAGAAGGTGAAGCGCAGGCTATCGACATGGTACAGAAGGCGATTGCCGAGAGTATCGTCAAGCTGAATGCTGCTAACCCTAACGAGCAGGTAATCCAGCTCAAGAGCCTTGAAGCATTTGCTAAGGCAGCAGACGGCAAGGCTACAAAGATCATTATACCAAGTGAGATACAGGGTATTGCAGGTCTTGCAACAGGACTTAAAGAAGTCATGACAGACGTTAAGAAGCCACAGTAAAACGCATATAGTTAATCCCCTTCAAGGCAAATGCTTTGGAGGGGATATTCTTTTTCATTTTCAAAAAAAATAATGCAAAAATTAGGCTTTCAGGTTACATCATTTACCCGTAAAAGCCGTAAATACAACTCGTACAAAGGCAGAAGAAGTTCTCCTCTCAATTTAAACGCGTGACTTTCGCTTCAGACAATTTAACGGTATCCGAAATTGCTTCAGGGACACCGCCGGAAGTGTAACCGCTGGGAATTCAAAAAGAATTTGCTCCAGATTCATTGGTCTGAAATTACCAATTGTATAGTAACGACGCAGGAATACTTGCGTCCTTCAAGGAGTTTCTGTGCAAGATAACGGAAAATTGGCAAGTTAGACGTACACAAAGCCCTTAGGCGGTAGTTGTGCGGTGTCGCCCTAAAGATCTGAATTACAAATTGATTACCAAGGTCTTAAACTTTGAATTCGTTTAACAAAAGTTCCGTCGTCAGGTGAAAACACAAATCTGAATCCGTTGAAATCATTTACAATTAATTCACCATCAATATAATTAATCATTACATACGGCGAAATAAACTTATATTCCGGACATACCCTTTCTTTATTCTGAATTCGCCAGATAATATTTCCTTCCATATCAACAGCATATACGTTGTCGATTTCATCAGATTTTGCAGACGCATCCAGTTCATTTAATTGTACAATTATTCTATCATCAAATAAAACAAAAGAATAAATGTTATGTTCAAAATAAATGGCAGAGTTATTAAAATATAGATTATTCTGATTAATTTCTACTATAAAATCTTTATCTAAGTCTGATCTTTGAAAAGGCTTATTATTTTTTTCAATAATGTTCCCTGCCATATCAACAGCATATAAATCTCCGATTTCTAGCTGTACAATTATCTTTTGTTTTAAAATTATTACAGACTTAACATTATAATCAAAGCAAACATCATAACTATTTATATGAATCCATTTTTCAG
>OHAT01002958.1_pt1 | contig 11933 bp, 9 predicted proteins | sample 1577141 | NCBI WGS metagenome assembly OHAT01 (sample SAMEA3541578, study PRJEB24748) | human gut metagenome | biome: human gut; feature: human-associated habitat; material: faeces | place: China | collected 2012
CCGGCCATAGCCACCAGCAGGCAGGGCAGCCAGCTCCAGCCCAAACCCAGCGCCGCGTACAGGCTCAGCGCCACACCGAAGCAATACTGGCCCGCAGCGCCGATGTTGAACAGGCCCACCTTATAGGCAAACAGGATGGACAGCGAGCACATCAGCAGCGGTGCGGTTTTGACCAGCGTGTTGCCCAGATATTTCAACTGGGAGGATGTCTTTTTATAGGTCAGGAAGTTTTTGACCACAGTAAGGATCGCCTCGCCGGCGCCAGCGGGATTGATGACCAGCAGCACGAGATAGCCGAGGAACAGACCCAGCACGATGCACAAAAGAGAGGCCAGCAGCGATTGGAAGCCGTTGCTCTTGAAAATATTCTTTTTCATGCCTTCACCTCGTCTCTCTTGGCGCCGGCCATGTAGAGGCCCAGCTCCTCCTGGGTGGTGGTTTTCGGGTCCAGCTCGCCCACGATCTCACCCTCGTACATCACAAGGATGCGGTCGGGTACGTCCATGACCTCGTCCAGCTCCAGACTCACCAGCAGCACCGCCTTGCCCTCGTCCCGCTGGGCGACCAGCTGACGGTGGATGTACTCAATGGCGCCAACGTCCAGACCGCGGGTGGGCTGGACTGCCACCAGCAGCTCCGGATCCTTGTCGATTTCACGGGCCACGATGGCCTTCTGCTGGTTGCCGCCAGACATGGAGCGGGCAATGGTAACAGGGCCCTGACCGGAGCGCACGTCATACTGCTCGATCAGCCGCTCCGCGTAGCCGCGGATGTTCTTCCGCCGCAGGAAACCCGCCTTGTCGGTGAATTCCGGCTCAAAGTACCGCTGGAGTACCATGTTGTCCTCCAGAGAATAGTCCAGCACCAGACCGTGCTTATGCCGGTCCTCAGGGATGTGGCTCATGCCCATGGTGCTCCGCTTGCGGATGGAGGTGTGGGTGATATCCTGCCCACAGAGGAAAAGCTCGCCGGACACCAGCGGTTCCAGACCGGTCAGGCCGTAGACCAATTCCGTCTGGCCGTTGCCGTCGATACCCGCAATGCAGACGATCTCGCCCCGCCGCACCTGGAAGGACACATTCTTCACGGCGTTGTTCTTGTGGACCTTGGAGGCCATGGTCATATTCTTGACCTCCAGCACCACGTCTCCCGGCTCCGCAGGCTTCTTTTCCACATGGAAATTGACGTTGCGGCCCACCATCATGGCGGACAGCTCCGCCGGGGTGGTGTCTTTCGTATTGACGGTGCCGATGTACTTGCCCTTGCGGAGCACGGTGCAGCGGTCCGCCACCGCCATGATCTCCGCCAGCTTGTGAGAGATAAAGAGGATGGACTTCCCCTCCGCCGCCAGATTCTTCATGATCTGCATCAGCTCGTCGATCTCCTGGGGCGTCAGCACGGCGGTAGGCTCGTCGAAGATGAGGATCTCGTTGTCGCGGTAGAGCATCTTCAGGATCTCGGTACGCTGCTGCATACCCACAGTGATATCCTCCACCTTGGCGTCCAGGTCCACGTGCAGGCCGTACCGTTTGGAGAGCTCCTCGACCTTCCTCCGCGCTTCCTTTTTCTGCAGGAAGCCGCACTTCGTCGTTTCGGCGCCCAGAATGATGTTGTCCAGCACGGAGAATACCTCCACCAGCTTGAAGTGCTGGTGGACCATGCCGATACCCAGTGCCGTGGCATCGTTGGGGTCGTTGATCTTCACCGTCTGGCCGTTCTTGCGTATCTCGCCCGCCTCGGGCTGGTACAGGCCGAACAGCACGCTCATCAGCGTGGATTTGCCGGCGCCGTTTTCGCCCAGCAGCGCGTGGATCTCTCCCTTTTTCAGTTGGAGGGTGATATCGTCGTTGGCCTTGATGCCGGGGAACTCCTTGGTAATGTGAAGCATCTCGATCACATACGAGGGAGTCTTATCCATGCCGCCACCTACTTTCCTCTATTATTTTGCCTAATGGCGATAAAGGCATAAATTTATTATATAGCATATATGCACAGATTGCAAGAAAAACAGCGGCGTTTTACTCCTCGTATCACGGCGCTTGACGCAAAAAAAAGAGACGCCCGCAGGCGTCTCTTTTTTTGTTAAGTACGTTCCGATTACTTGACCAGGTTCAGGGTCAGGCTGTCGGTGCTGTCCAGCTTGGAGTAGTCGTTGTCGACGACCAGAGAACCATCGGCCATCTTGGCCAGCATGGCGTTGTAGTCGTCCACAGTCCACTTGGTCAGGGACCAGGTAGCGGTGGGCAGGCCCACAGCGTTGTCCTTGGCGCCCAGGGTCACGAAGGTGCCGCCGATCTCGTCGAAGGAACCGTCATAGACCTTGCCGCAAGCCCACTGCACGGAGGCGGACAGGCCCTTCATAGCGGAGGTGATAACGGTCTCGGACTGGCTGGACTGGTCAACGTCCACGCCCACCACGGCGCCGTCGTTAGCGGCAGCGGCAGCGGCGACAGACTGGAACATATTACCGCCGCAGGCGAAGATGACCTCGGTGCCGTTCTCATACCAGCCGGAAGCCATGGTCTGCAGCTCGGTGGAAGCGGAGAAGGAAGCGCCATACAGCCAGGAGTAGTTCATCTCGACCTTCACGCCCATCTCAGCAGCAGCAGCGGAAGCGCCCTGCACGAAGCCGTAGCCGTAACGGCAGCAAGCGGGGTTGTCGCCGCCGCCACCACCGGTGAAGCCCAGCTTGGTGTAGCCTTCCTTAACAACAGCGTAACCGGCCAGATAGCCGCACTGCTCTTCCTGGAAGCAGATGCCCAGAACGTTCTTCAGGGCGGTGCCGTCCTCGGTGGTCACAGCGCTGTCGCGGTCCACGAACACGAACTTGACATCGGTGAACTCAGCAGCGGCCTTGGTCAGGGCAGTGGCCTGCATAAAGCCGGCAGCCACGATGACCTTGGCGCCGCCCTCGGCAGCAGCCTTCATGGCATCGTAACGGTCGTCATCGGTAGCCTGGTCGCCGTTGGCGGGCTGATAGTACTTGTAGCTCAGGCCGTTGTTGGCAGCGTACAGCTTCACGCCGTCGAAGGTGCCCTGGTTGAAGGACTTATCCTTCAGCTGGCCCACGTCGGTGACGAAAGCGATCTCGTACTTGCCATCCTCGGAGGTCATCTCATCGGCGATCTCGTCGGCGTTGGTGATCTCGGTGACTTCGGGGTTGTTGCCCTGGTTGTCGTCGGTCTTGGGGTCGTCCTTCTTGTCGCCGCAAGCGACCAGGGACAGCGCCATAACCAGAGCCAGGATCATAGCAAGAAACTTCTTCATGGTTATTCTACCTTCCTCAATTTTTTTATTTTCGCGCCTTGCGGCGGGAAAACCATCATTTCGGCACGGGGTCTTCCTCCCTCTGTGCCTTGCGCATTATAGCAGACTTTTTCGCCTTTGGCAAGTGAAAACCGCATTTTGCGGTAGAAATGTAAACAAATGTCATCAAAAATTTACATTTTGTTTGCGCGAAATGCACAAATGTATCACACATAGCGACAGCGCGAGATATCCTCCCGCGCTGTCGTGACCGTTGTTTACTTCTTGGCGGCCATCTTCACAGCCACCTCCAGGGCGATCTTCATCATATTGGTGAAGGTGGTCTGGCGCTCATCGGCGGACAGCTCGGTACCGTTGACCAGGTTGTCGGAGATGGAGCAGATGGCCAGCGCCCGCTTGCCGGTATAGGCGGCGGTGCAGTACAGACCGGCGGCCTCCATCTCCACGGCCATGACGCCCATCTTGGCGTAGCGCATATTGCGCCCGGCGGCGTCATAGAACGTGTCGGAGGAGTACAGGTTGCCCACGGGCATCTTGACGCCCAGCTCCCCGGCGCTCTCTACGGCGGCCATCAGCAGGTCGAAATCGCAGATAGGGGCGTAGCTGCCGCCCAGCTCATACTGGCTGGCAAAATCGGAGTTGGTGCAGGCGCCCTGGCCGGCCACCACGCTGCCCAGCTCCAGGTCGGCACGCATGGCGCCGGCGCTGCCCACGCGGATAATGTTTTCCACGTCATACTGGGTGTACAGCTCATAGGAATAGATGCCGATGGACGGGATGCCCATGCCGCTGGCCATCACGGACACCGGCACGCCCTTGTAGGTGCCGGTATAGCCCTGCACACCGCGGACGTTGTTCACCAGCTTCGGCTCGGTGAGAAATGTCTCGGCAATGAACTTGGCCCGCAGCGGATCGCCGGGCATGAGAACGGTCTTGGCGAAATCGCCCTTGTTGGCGTTATTGTGGGGAGTCGGCATAGTGGTTCCTCCTTATATTTACTGTTCCATGGCCTTCACGGCCTTGACGATACGGCTGGTGCCCAGACGGTCCGCGCCCAGGGCGATGAAATCTTTGGCGTCGTTCAGATCCGCGATGCCGCCGGCGGCCTTGATCTTCACATGGGGCGCCACGTGGGCCTTAAACAGCGCCACATCCTCCCGGGTGGCGCCGCCCCCGCCGAAGCCGGTGGACGTCTTGATATAGTCCGCGCCGGACTCGGAGACGACCCGGCACATCTCGATCTTCTCCGCCTCGGTCAGCAGGCAAGTCTCGATGATGACCTTCAGCAGCTTACCGCCGCAGGCCGCCTTGATCTGGCGGATCTCATCCAGCACCTTGTCGTACAGGCCGTCCTTCACCCAGCCGATGTTGATGACCATATCCACTTCGGACGCACCGTTTTTCACAGCGTCGGCAGCCTCGAAGCACTTGGCGGCGGTGGTGTCGTAGCCGTTGGGGAAGCCGATAACGGTGCAGACGGCGATCTTGCCGTCCACATAACCCGCCGCCTGCTTCACATAGCTGGCGGGAATGCACACGCTGGCGCAGCCGTACTTGATGCCGTCGTCGCAGATGGCCTTGATCTCATTCCAGGTGGCACCTTGTGCCAACAGCGTGTGGTCCACGCGGGAGAGGATATTCTTCAACTCTTCGTTCATTATCGTCGCTCCTTTTCGGGATTTTGCGGTTATATATGTATATTGTACCACACACCGCGCGAAATAGCAACCCGCGCGGCCCAACGGCGCCCACCTGCTGCCGTTCCGTAAAAAAGGACCCGCCTGCTGAAGTGCGCTCTTTTCTCATTTCTCGCCGACAGTCACGCTGCCGTCCTCGCCCAGCACGGCGGGCACGATGGTGCTCCGCGTGTTCCGCGCGATGTTGTCCAGCCGCAGCCGGCTGGGGAAGTCGCTGAGCAGCGTGTACGCCACGCCGTGCTTCTTGGCCCGTCCCGTCCGGCCGATGCGATGGATGTAATACTCGTTCTCCTCCGGCACCTCATAGTTGAACACCGCGTCCACATCGTCCACGTCGATGCCCCGGCTGGCCACGTCCGTAGCCACGAACACCCGCAGCTTTCCGTCCCGGAACCGCTGCATGACCTCCTCCCGCTTCCGCTGGGGGATGTCCCCGTGGATGCACTGGGCGTCCACGCCCCGCATCTGTAGGAACTTGGTGAGACGCTCGGTGCTGCCCTTGGTGTTGCAGAAGCAGATCACCCGGTCATAGTTCTCATGCGCCAGTATCTTCGCAATGGCGTCCACCTTCCCGTCGGAGGGCACCTCCAGCCGGTACTGCAAAATGTCCGGCTTGTTCTCCTTGGTGGCCTGCACCGTGATCTCCTCCGGGTCCCGCTGGTATACCCACGAGATGTCCATCACCTCCCGCGAGATGGTGGCGGAGAACATCCCCAGGTTTTTCCGGCTGGGGATCTTGTCCAGAATACGGGTCACATCGTGGATAAAGCCCATGTCCAGCATCCGGTCCGCCTCGTCCAGCACCACCGTCTGCACGCTCTTCAAATTCACGGTCCGCCGCTTCATGTGGTCGCTCAGCCGCCCCGGCGTGGCCACCACGATCTGGGGCCGCCGCTTCAGCGCGTCGATCTGCTTGCCAATGGGCTGTCCGCCGTACAGACACACCAGCCGAACGCCCTCGTGGCACACGGCGATGTCCCGCATCTCGTCGGTGATCTGCATGGCCAGCTCCCGCGTGGGGGCCAGAATGACCGCCTGCACCTCCTCGCTCTCCCGGTCGATGCGCTCGATGATGGGGATGCCGAAGGCCATGGTCTTGCCCGTGCCGGTGGGAGCCTTGGCGATCACGTCCTTCCCCGCCAGCATGGGGGGGATGCACCCGGCCTGCACGGGGGTGCTGACGGTGTAGTGCTTATTTCGTATGGCGCGCATGGTGGCCTCTGACAGGCCAAAGCTCTCAAACGGTGCGCCCTGTGTTACTTCCATAGTCGTTTCCTCATTTTTCCACATAGTATACCAATAAAGAATTATACCATATCTGTCAACGCCTTGCAACCGCGCAAAAAACCGTCCCCGCCGGCGGGGTAGCTCCGGCAGGGACGGTGCGGGGGAAGCGAATGTGTGCTGGGAAACATGAAGAATGTGAAGAAGATCGTGGTATCCTGGCGGCATAGTGGTCAGTTATGCCGCTGTGCCCGGACCGATATCAGCCCCGGTTGCCGAAGAAGTAGTTATAAAACTCCTGCCAGTTCTCGGGGATCTGGCCGCTGTAACCGCCGTTATTACCGCCCTGAGAGGAGGTGTCCTCCTCCGTGTCGGTGCCGGTGATCTGGGGCTGTTGGTCGAAGGTGATGTCGGTGGTGATGTAGCTGCCGTCGCGGAACACGGTCAGGGTGGCGGTGTCGCCGGCCCGGTAGCTCTTCAGCGCCGCGGACAGATCCTGACGGCTGGTCAGCGTGGTGTCGCCCATCTTGGTGATCACGTCGCCCAGGCGCAGGCCGGCCTTGTCGCCGGCGCCGCCCTTGACGACGGAGTAGACGAACACGCCCTGATCGATGTCGATGCTGTACTGAGCGGCCATCTGGGAGTTCATGGTGCCCACGGTCACGGCCATGTATGCCTTGCCGGTGACGGCGCCGTTCTCCATGATGTCGGTGATGATGGACTTCACATCGTCAATGGGAATGGCGAAGCCCAGACCCTCCACCGTGGTGGAGGAGTAGGTGGAGTACTTGGCGGACACGATGCCCACCACCTCGCCGTACAGGTTCATCAGGGGGCCGCCGGAGTTGCCGGGGTTGATGGAGCAGTCCACCTGGATCATGTTGAAGGGGGTGCCGTCCACGTTGATGGCGCGGTTGCAGCTGGACACATAGCCGCCGCTTATGGAGAACGTCAGCTCGCCCAGAGGATTGCCGATGGCCAGCACGGAGTCGCCCACGTTCACATCGGCGCTGTTGCCCAATGTCACGGGGGTCAGGCCGGCGGCGTTGATCTTCAGCACCGCCACATCGTAGTCGCTGTCGCCGCCGATGACGGTGGCGTCGTAGGTGTCGCCGTTATACAGCGTCACCTTCACGGAGGAAGCGCCGTTGATCACATGGTAGTTGGTGACGATATAGCCGTCCTGACTGATGATAAAGCCGCTGCCGCTGGAGGCGGACTGGGTGGTCTGGCCGAAGATATTGGTGCTCTGGGAGGAGCAGTTGATGGACACGGTGGAGTTCACCGTGGAGGCATAGACCTCGGCGGGCTGCATCTTGGTCTTGCCGTCCACCTTCTTGACCTCCACGGCGGTGACAGTGCGGTCGCTCTCCTTGATGGCGGTGCCGCTGCCGGAGCCGCCCTTTGCCAGTGCCGCACCGCCGTAGCCCGCCGCACCGCCTGCCACGACGCAGGCCAGCACCAGCGCGGTGATCTTCACCCACGTGCGGTGGAAGAAGCCGGACCTCTGCGTCGGAATCGCGGGGACGTTCTCCTGCCGGGGCGCGGGCGCGTAATCGTCGCGGGGCATATCCCGGTTGGTGAAGCGGTACATATCGTTGTTGTTGAATTCGTCGTTATACATGGTCATTACCTCCTGTGGTGCAGTTTCGTATAAGGATCGCGTTCCCGTCTTGCCGCAAGGGGGAAAGCGTGGTATGATGGAGGAAGCAGACAGGAAGAGGACCATCTGCCTCGGAGGAGCCGTATCGCTCTTTCTGTTTTATAGAATACTCGCTTTTCTTAATTCTACCTTTAAGTTTTCAGACAAAAAAGTGAACTTTTTTTGAACGGAGGGCACAAAAGTGCTGCGGATAGATCAGATCAGGCTCCTGCCCGGCGACAGCGAAGCGCTGCTGCCGGTCAAATGCGCCAGAATACTGCGCCTGCCGGCGGAGGACATCGTGTCCTGCGCCGTGCTGCGCCGCGCCATCGACGCCCGCGAGGGGCTGACGCTGGTGTATACGGCGGCGGTGGAGGTAAAGCGGGAGGACACCGTGCTGCGGCGCTGCCGGGACAAGCGCGTGTCCCGTTACGCGCCCGAAGCATACGCCCTGCCCGCCGCCGTGACCGCGCCGGAGATACCGCCCATCGTGGTGGGCGCAGGCCCGGCGGGTCTGTTCGCCGCGCTGGTGCTGGCTCGCTGCGGCGCACGGCCTATTGTATTAGAGCGAGGCCGCCCGGTAGAACAGCGGCAGGCGGACGTGGAGCGCTTCTGGAGCGGCGGCGCACTGAACACCGAGAGCAACGTCCAGTTCGGCGAGGGCGGCGCCGGTGCGTTTTCCGACGGGAAGCTGAACACTGGCACCCGTGACGTGCGCCACCGGTTCATTATGGAGACGCTGGTGCGCTGCGGCGCGCCGGAGAGCATCCTCACGGACGCCAGGCCCCATGTGGGCACGGATATGCTGCACATCGCCCTGCGCAGCCTGCGCCGGGAGCTGACCGAGGCCGGGGCGGACATCCGCTTCGGCGCGCGGCTGGAAAGCGTCCGCGTGGTGGACGGCGCGGTGTGCGGCGTGACGGTGCGGCAGGACGGCGCGGTGTACGATCTACCCGCCCGACAGGTGGTGCTGGCGCTGGGACACAGCGCGAGGGATACCTTCGAGATGCTGTATCGCGCGGGGCTTGCCATGGAGCAGAAGCCCTTTGCCATGGGCGTGCGCATCGAGCACCGGCAGGCGGACGTGGACGCGGCGCAGTACCGGGCACTGGCGGGGAACCCCGCCCTGCCGCCCAGCACCTATAAGCTGTCGTGCCATCTCCCCAACGGGCGCAGCGCCTTCAGCTTCTGCGTGTGCCCCGGCGGGCGGGTGGTGGCCGCCGCATCGGAGACGGGACGCACCGTCACCAACGGCATGAGCGAGTACGCCCGGAACGGCGAGAACATCAACGGCGCGCTGCTGGTGAACGTCACCGCGGAGGACTTCCCCTCTCCGCACCCGCTGGCGGGCATCGCCCTCCAGCGGCAGGTGGAGGAGGCGGCCTTTGCGCTGGGCGGCGGCGACTATCGGGCGCCCTGCCAGCGGGTGGAGGACTTCCTGCGGGGCGCGCCCTCCGCGGGCGCGGGGCGGGTGACGCCCAGCTACCGCCCCGGCGTGGTGTATACGGACATGGCGCGGTGTCTGCCGCCGTTTATCGCGGAGACGCTGCGGCTGGCGCTGCCGGTGCTGGGCAAAAAATTGAGGGGCTACGATGACCCGGACGCGCTGCTGACCGGCGTGGAGACACGCTCCTCCTCCCCGGTGCGGCTGGTGCGGGACGACCGTTACGAAGCCAACATACGGGGCATCTACCCCTGCGGCGAGGGCGCGGGCTATGCCGGAGGCATCCTGTCCGCCGCCGCCGACGGGATGCGGTGCGCCGAGAAACTTTTGGAGGTTTGCAAATGAAAAAGATCGCGGTATATGACAACTTCACCGAGCCGAAGCACCGGCAGCAGATCGACGGCACCGCCGCCCGGTACGGCTTTGCCGTGGACTACTACCCGGCGCCCCAGTCGGTGCCGGAGGAGAGGCGCGGCGAATACGAGGTCATCTACGGCATGCCCAAGCCCGGCGAGCTGAAGGACTTTACCAATCTGAAATGGTTCTGCGGCAGCTTTGCCGGTGTGGACGCCTATCTGGACGAGAGCCTGTATCCCTCCCCGGAGGTGATGCTGTCCAACTCCTCCGGCGCCTACGGTGTGACCATCGCGGAGCACATCGTCATGGTGACGCTGATGCTGCTGCGCCACGCGCCGGCATACTGCGCGGAGCAGGCCGCCGGACGCTGGGGCGAGGTGATGCCCATGCGCTCCATCATTGGCAGCACCATCACCGTGGTGGGCACCGGCGACATCGGCACGGAGTTCGCCCGCCGCGCCAAGGCGCTGGGCGCTAAGAGCATCCGGGGCGTGCGCCGGACGAAAAAGGCCGCCGACCCCGCCTTTGACGAGATACACACCAACGACGAGCTGGACGGCCTGCTGCCCGACACCGACATTCTGGTGCTGGCGCTGCCCGCCACCGGCGAGACGAAGGGCATCCTGTCGGCGGGGCGCATCGCCCTGCTGCCCGCCAGCGCCTATGTGGTGAACGTGGGGCGCGGCAGCGCCATCGATCAGGCGGCGCTCATCGACGCGCTCAACGGCGGACGGCTGTCCGGCGCTGCGCTGGACGTGTTTGCGCAGGAGCCGATCCCGGCGGGCGACCCGGCGTGGACGGCGAAGAACCTGCTCATCACGCCCCATATCTCCGGGCAGATGAGCCTGGGCTACACCCGCGACCGGAACGTGGAGCTGTTCTGCGAAGATCTGGAGCGGTACGGCCGGGGCGAAAAGCCCCTGCGCCTGGTGGACCGGAAAATCGGCTACTGAGAGGGCATACCTGACGGCGGGAGGTGATGACCGTGGGCGATCGGGTGATCCTGCACTGTGACCTGAACTGCTTTTTCGCGTCGGTGGAGCTGCTGGACAAACCGGCGCTGTGGGAGGTGCCGGTGGCGGTGTGCGGCGACCCCAAGTCCCGCCACGGCATCATCCTGGCCAAGAACGAACCGGCCAAGCGCCGGGGCGTCAAAACAGCGGAGACGATCTGGCAGGCGCGGAAGAAGTGTCCGGGACTGGTGCTGCTGCCGCCCCACCACGAGCTGTACCGGGAATATTCCCGGCGCGTCAACGAAATATACGACCGGTTCACCGATCTGGTGGAGCCCTTCGGCATTGACGAGAGCTGGCTGGACGTGACCGGCAGCCTGCACCTGTTCGGCGGCGACGCCAGAGCGCTGGCAGATCGCATCCGCGCCACGGTGCGGGCGGAGACGGGGCTGACGGTCAGCGTAGGCGTGTCGTTCAATAAGGTGTTTGCCAAGCTGGGCAGCGACCTGAAGAAGCCGGACGCCACCACGGTGATCCCCCGCAGCGGCTGGGAGAGCATCGTGTGGCCGCTGCCGCTGGGGGATATGCTGTTTGCCGGGCGCGCCGCCACCGAGACGCTGAGGAAGTACGGCGTGGAGACCATCGGACAGCTGGCGGCCTGCGACCGGGCGCTGCCGGAGCAGCTGCTGGGCAAGATGGGGCGCCAGCTGTGGGAGTACGCCAACGGGCTGGATGCCGCTCCCGTGCGTCCGCGGTATCTGGCCGAGTCGGTGAAGTCCGTGGGCAACGGCACCACGTTCCCGCAGAATCTGGTCAAGTGGGAGCAGCTGCGGGCGGGGCTGCTGCCCCTGTGCGACAGCGTGGCCACCCGCCTGCGGCGGCAGGGACTGTACGCCGGCGGCGTCAGCGTGGCGGTGAAGGACGCGGAGTTCCGGACGGCCAGCCGCCAGACACGGCTGACCGCGCCCACCCACCTGATGCGGGACATCTACCGCACGGCGCTGGAGCTGACCGGCCAGATATGGAAGCCGCCCACGCCGGTGCGGGCGCTGACAGTGACGGCGCTGTATGTGACGGAGGAGGGGGACTCCTTCGAGCAGATGGATCTGCTGGGCGGCGCGAAGCGCAGGCAGGATCGGCGGCAGGAGCAGCTGGAGGGCGCCATGGACGCCATCCGCCGCAAGTACGGAAGGAGCGCCCTCGCCTTCGGCGACGGCGAGGAGGGAGAACCCCATACGGAGGAATAGCAGGAGCCGCGGCAGCGGCTCCTGCTTTTTGCGTATTTCAATGCTGTTGTCTGTTTTTGGGTATGTTTTATTGCACTGTGTTATTGCCAAAACCATGTTTTA
>OHAT01002961.1_pt1 | contig 11908 bp, 10 predicted proteins | sample 1577141 | NCBI WGS metagenome assembly OHAT01 (sample SAMEA3541578, study PRJEB24748) | human gut metagenome | biome: human gut; feature: human-associated habitat; material: faeces | place: China | collected 2012
CGCGTCGAAAAAGACGCGGCGGGTCGTTGTTTTTTCAAGAACTTCTGTCGGGGCAGCTTACCATGCAAAGCCCACGGAGTCCATGTCGATCTTCTTTTCCATCAGCCCCAGACGGCTCTCGATGAAGTTGACAGCCATATCCGGCCACTGGGCGATCTGGGTATAGTAATCCACATAGCCCTTGGTGCCAGTGCCCAGACCCACACCGTGGGGTGCATCAGGTGCCAGATAGAAGCTGAAATCTTTGAAGATATTCGCGCACTCCGGCAGAGCGGGCAGCATCATCGCACTCAGGCCGTCTTTCTGACCCACAACACCAAAGACCGGAGGCAGGTTGGGGTTCTTCGTGAAGTTCAGACCAGTGACGAACAGTCCGTAGATGGGAATCGCCACATTCAGGTCGGCACTCTCATAGTCCACAGCATCGCAGACGTAGCTGGGATAGACCTTATCCGGGGTATTCGTAGTGCCGAACTGGTCGGCCACCACCTGCATCACATTCATGCCGCCGGCAGAGAAGCCCACAGCGATCATGATATCGGTCTTGCCGATGTGTTTTTCAGAGGCATTGTGGCGGATGTAGCGGATAGCACGGGCCAGATCCAGCTGCTGATCCACAGCGGCATAAGGGTTGACGCGGCGCTGCAGCACAAAGGCGTTGTAGCCGTTCTTGTTGAAGAACTCGGCCACCGGGTAGCCTTCCACCACGTTGTTGCGGTGGGTGCTGCCGCCGCCTGCAATAATGATCACGTTGCCCTTCACCTTGCCCTGATCCCGCAGCAGGTACGGGTTCAGGAAGGGACGGAAGCCCTCGTTATCGTAGCAATTTTCCCAGTTGGTGGGCAGCGGAGATTCCACGGCCATCTGATCTCCCCAAATTTCCCAAACGGTGCTCTTGGGGTCCTTGATCTGGCGCAGCGCCTTGCGGGCATTGGTCAGAGCAACACACATCTCGTAGTGAGAAGCATTGATGCCGGGCACAGCTGCACCGTCCACCTTCTCGTACTGAGCGCGGGACAGCTTGTGGAACAGCACATAGAACTTGTCAAAATCACCCCGGAAAGCAGCCGGATAAAAGGCCACCTCGCGGGAGAGACGGAGTTCCTCTGCCACCATGGCCTGCACCTCAGCATCGGTGTGCACGCCAGCGTTTTCAGCAAAGGATGCGGGCGCCATGCCAGCCACTGCGCCCATGGTCACAGCAGAAGCGGCGGAAAGCTTCATAAAGTCTCTTCTGTTCATCATCATTTCTCCTTTTAAATGCAGACGGCTCATTTGTGCAGAGCAAAGCCGCCCAAAGCTGTGCAGCAAACGCCCTGCTGCCGGGCCCGATAGACATTCCAGTTGTATCATGCCATCGAAATCTGCACAAATCGTACCACAATACAATGCATTTGTAAACAGATTTTATTGTTTTTGTGCGAAATTGATATATTAGTATGCCAGTTCTTGTGAAAATCAACAAGCATGAGAATGGGTACAAAAAAGGACTGCCATGCACTCTGCACGGCAGTCCTTTTTATCTTATTACAGCTTTTCAAACACCAGAAAGCGGAAAGCGATGGTAGTGGTGAGCTGCGGCAGAGCCGCAAGGCGGGCAGCACCGTCGCGGGGCGTTTTCCAGTAGTAGGGGGTCATGGCAAACAGGGCTTCCAGCTGGGCGGCGGGCACGGTGATGGTTCCCTGCACCTCACGCTCATCAATGGCGCGGAAGCCCGGGTACTCCACCTGCTGCACCGGGTTCTTGTAGGGCTTTTCGTAGAGCACGGCCTTCATCTGGTACAGATGCTCTGCCCCCGGCACAACGTAGATCATGCGCCCGCCCGGGCGCAGCACCCGGCTGAACTCCTCCTGTGCAAAGGGCGAAAAGCAGTTCAGCAGCACGTCTGCCCAGCCGGTGCGCACCGGCTGGCTGAAGCTGGACGCCACCGCGTACTGCGCGGCGGGCAGCGCCTTTGCCGCCAACCGCACGGCGGGCTTTGCGATATCGAACCCGGCCAGCTGCAGCGGTTTTTCCGCCGCTGCGAACTGCTGCGCGATGCAACGGTCGTACCAGCCCTCGCCGCAGCCTGCGTCCAGCAGATGCAGTGGGGCGTCCTTCGCGGCGGGCACACCGTGGGCAAGGCACAACTCCCCCAGCGCCTGCCCGAAGATGCCGTAATATCCGGCGTTCAGGAAGGCGCGGCGGGCGGCAACCATTTCCTTGCTGTCCCCGGGGGCTTTGGTGCGCATGCTCTGCACCGGCAAAAGATGCCAGTAGCCCTCCCGGGCGCGGTCAAAACAGTGGCCTTTTTCACATTTCAGGTCGTTTTCCCCTTGCAGTGCGCCGCCGCACAGGGGGCACTGCCACGGGGTAAAGGCTTCGTTCCGGCTCATACTTCTTCGCTGTGATCCTCAATGGGTGCAGTGGCACCGCCGTGGGCGTCCATATACTCCTCAAAGCTGGTATACTTCTGCTGGGGCGGGCGGCGGCTGATGAGCATCAGCCCCGGGTCCTCGTCCCGGGCGGCGGCATTGCGGCCGCGGCGGGCAGGCTCGGCCTTGGGGGCACGGGGTGCGCTGCCGGTGCGGTTCTGGCTGCCTGCATTGCCGCGCTCGTTGCGGGCAGGGCGGGCGTTATTGTTCTGGGCAGCGGGGCGGGTATTGCGCTGCTCGCTGCGGTCGTTGCGGCGGCTGCCGCTGCGGTTTGCGTTCTGGTTATTCTGGGGCTCCTGTGCGCTGCGGATGACAGGTGCTGCCGGAGCGGCAGGGGTCTTGCGTGCCGGGCGCAGCGGAGTAGCCTCCGGGGCGCTGACAAAATGGGGGTCAAACTTGGGCTGGACGTTGCTGCCTCGGGCGGGGGCGGCATTCTCGCGGCGGGCGCGGGGCGCTGCCGCTTCCTTGGGGGCGTTTGCGCCCCGGTTGTTGGCGCGGCGGTCGTTGCGGGCTCCGCGCTTTGTGTTGCTGTCTTGCATCAGTGTTTCCTCTTTTTTCGGTTTTGCAGGCACCGCGTTCTTTGCAGCCTTCGGCTCCTGCTTCGGCGCGGGCGCAGCTGTCTTTGCAGCTTTTGCGGGCGCAGTTTCGGCCTGTTTTTTCGGCGCTTCGGCCAAGTTTTCCGCTTCGGGGCGGGGCTTTTTGCCACGCACGGGCAGCACCGGGCGCACCGGGGCGGGCACGCCGTCCCACGGATGACCGGATACCACCGGGATCTTGCGGCGGTTCAGCTTTTCAATGCCTGCCAGATACTCCTGCTCCTCCGGGGCGCAGAAGCTGACGGCGGTGCCGTCCGCACCGGCGCGGGCGGTGCGCCCGATGCGGTGCACATAGGTCTCCGGCACCTCGGGCAGGTCGTAGTTGAACACATGGGAAAGCTCGCTGATATCAATGCCGCGTGCGGCGATATCGGTCGCCACCAGCACCCGGGTCTTGCCGGACTTGAAATCCTCCAGCGCGGTGACGCGGGCGGTCTGACTCTTGTTGCCGTGGATGGCGGCGGCGGGGATGCCCTGCTTTGTCAGATCCTTTGCGATCTTATCCGCGCCGTGCTTGGTGCGGCTGAACACCAGCGCATTGACCACCGGCGGCTGCAGATTTTTGATGAGCCACGGCAGCAAAAGCTTTTTGTTGCCCTTTTCCACATAGTACAGGCTCTGCTGGATGCGGTCCACGGTGCTGGACACCGGGTCTACCTTGACAAAGGCGGGGTCGCGCAGGATGCCGGCAGCCAGCTGCTCGATCTCGGCGGGCATGGTAGCACTGAACATCAGGTTCTGGCGCTGGGCGGGCAGCTTTGCAATGACCTTTTTCACGTCATGGACAAAGCCCATGTCCAGCATCCGGTCGGCCTCGTCCAGCACAAAAATTTCCAAAGCGGACAGGTCGATAAAGCCCTGTCCGATCAGGTCATTCAGCCGTCCCGGGCAGGCGATAAGGATATCCACGCCCTTTTTCAGCGCTTCCACCTGCGGTGCCTGTCCCACACCGCCAAAGATGACGGTGCTGCGCAATTTCAGGTACTTGCCGTAGGCTTCAAAGCTTTCGCCGATCTGCAAAGCCAGCTCCCGGGTGGGGGTCAAAATCAGCGCACGGACAGCGCCCTTGCGGCGGGGCGCATTGGCGGTGAGCCGGTCCAGCATGGGCAGCGCAAAGGCCGCCGTCTTGCCGGTGCCGGTCTGGGCGCAGCCCATCAGATCCCGGCCTGCCAGCACCGGCGGGATGGCCGCTGCCTGAATGGGCGAGGGGGTCTCGTAGCCCGCTTCCTGCACAGCGCGCAGCAGCGGGGCGGACAGATTCAGTTCTTTAAATGTCATGGTTCTCCTATTATTCTGTGATCTTCCGGCACTCGATGTAGTAGCGCTTTTCCTCCGCGTGTCCCATGCTGAAGGTCTTGCGGGGCAGCACGCCGCCCATCACGACGCCGCGGAACAGGTCGCTCTTGGCGAAGGGCGGCATCAAAAACGCCACTGCGCCCTGCTTGCACAAAGCGCGCACAGCCGGCTCATCATGCACATAGTCCACCTTTGCTTCCGGGTGGCGCTCGATATAATCCGAAATAAAATCGTCGATGGTGCCCACGGTCAGCGGCTCGGTGGGGTCCTCAAAGCTGAGCACATTGGCCATGTGGGGGCCTGCCAGCGTAAAGGGCTGCTTTTTGCTGCCGCCAAAGCAGCAGCCTGCCATGTTGGAATCGCTCCATGTAATGAGGCTCAGCAGTACGGTGGCGCAGTCCACGTTGAACAGTACCCGGTGGATGGGCTCAATCTCAATAGCCGGGGAGTGCACGTTGCACACCTCTGCCAAGCACCAGCGGGCGGGGTGGTTTTCTGCCTGCTCCGGGGTCAGAGTCTTTTTCAGCTCCTCCCAGCAGGCCTTTGCGGTAGCCAGCGAGTGGTTGCCATCGCCCACGGCCAGCGTCAGCGGGTCGCGGCGGGTGGCATCGGGGTATTTCTTGTCAAATTCTTTCTGACTGCCCAGCACGGTCAGCGCGTTTTCGATCTGCGCGATGAGGGCGGGGTCCTCCACTGCCCAGCCTGCCACATGGCCGCCGCCCAGCATCAGCTCGCCCTCGTATACCTTGGGCAGGCTGTCCTTGTGGGCGGCAATGGGCTCGATGAGGGTGCAGTCCGGGTCATCCGCCAGCATCATGATATGGGGCGTTTCCAGCGCAGCGCCGGTACGCACCTTCATGCGGGGCGGGATGCGGCTTTCCACGGTGCACTCGCTGGGGCGCACGGTGCATTTTTCGCCCCGGCGGTAGCTGTATGCCTCCAGGTCCACACGTCCTACAAGACCCTGCCGCACCCGGCCGCTCTGCTCGGTGCGCTCTACATAGATAAAGCCGTCCACCGCCCGGGTGAGCACGTTCTGGGCATAGTCCTGCATGGTGGCGTGGATCTTTTCCACCCGCGCGTCGGCGTCTCCGTCCTCCAGATACACCTCCGGCAGGATCAGGTTCAGGGTGCTGGGCGCACCCGCAGCGGTCTCTTCTGCCCGCTGCCAGTAGCTGCGGTCACTGGTAAACTGGTCACAGGCAATGCAGCCCCACTGCTCCAGCGGCACCTGCTCCGAAGGCAGCAGGATGTGTGCGGGTGCAAAACAGGTAGTCGGTTTCATAGTCGTTTCCTCCCCTCTTTAAAAGCCGCTTCTCAGCGGAACGCTGCGGTATCGTGCACCACAAGGTGCTTCACACCGGCGTCGGCAGCGGCCTGCTCCAGCGCAGCGCGGCTGTCCGCGTCCAGCGCGGTGCTGCTGGTGACCAGCAGATTTTCCATGCCAAGGGACGTACCGGTGGTGCCAAGGGCATCGGTGGCAGCAGTGCACAGTGCGTCCGGGTAGCTGACCCACAGGGTCACGCTGCCCGCAAAGCGGGTCTGCCATGCGGCGATATCCGCCGTCAGCTGGGCGGCGCGTCCCTCCCGGCTCTTGCCGCCGGAGGCGCCGAAGTCCTGCTTGCGGGTGATGATATTGGGGAACTGCACCCCGGTAAGCACCACCTGCTCGTAGCCCATGCCCTGCACCTCCTCAATGAGGTCGCCGACATACTGCACCGCACTTGCGGCAAAGGGGTTCATCCATGCCTTGCCGCCCTTGGCTGCGCTGACGTTATCCAGCCAGAGTCTGTTGCCATCGTAGTGCACGCCCATGCTGCGGTCGGTGTACACCGACACCGGGTCGGTAAAGGCGGCAAGCTGTGCCGCCGGGATGATGCCCTCCTCCCGCAGGATGGCGGCGATATTGGCCGCATCCACCGGGTTTTCGGTGATGCTCTGGGCAGCGGCTGCCACCCCGGAAGCATAATACACCGTGCCAGCGGCGTCCTTCAGAGTGACAAGGGCGTAGTCTGCGCCCTGCTGCTTCAGCTGCCGGGCGGCGGCGCGGATGGCGGCTTCATCGGTCAGGGTGGTCACGTCCAGCTCTGCCCAGCTGCCGCCGGTAATGGCCTTGCCGTCCAGCGGCTTTTCCTCCTCCGGCTCCAGCTCAGACGCTGCCTGCGAAGCAGCAGCGCTGCTTGCCGCCGCAGAGGAGGCTGCTGCCTCGGCGCGGGAAGCGCTTTCGGCCTCCAGATCCCGATCCTTGACCACGGTATACCAGGTGTGGGTGGCCCAATCCAGCACATGGGGTGCGGCAAACCATGCGGCTGCCAGCACTGCCGCCACCAGCACCACGATGCCGATGCCGCGCTTTACGCGCGTTTCCCTGCTGTAAAAGCTGCGGTTATAATGCTTGACCTTCTGACGTTTATTCTTAGCCATGGTATCCTTTCCTCCCTGTCTGCATTACAGGATGACGGAATGTCCGGTAAAGCCATAGATCGCCAGCGCCAGCACGCCGATATACACCAGCGTGATGGGCAGGCCGCGGAATGCCTTGGGGATAGCTTTGCTGCGCAGGCGGTGGCGCGCCTCGGTGACCAGCAGCACCGCCAGCACATAGCCAAGGCCGCTGCCAAGGCCAAAGCCAAGGCTCTGGCCAAGGGTAAAGGACTGGGTGCGCTCCACCAGCACCGTGCCCAGCACGCCGCTGTTCAGCGCGGCCAGCGGCACGATGCGCAGCAGCTGGGCGCGGCGGGGCAGGCTGCGCAGCAGCCACAGCACCAGATGCTCCGCCAGACACACCACGGCAATGCTGGCAATATACACCAGCGGGCGCAGCTGGGCGCGGTTATCCAGCGGGGCAATGAACCGCCCGGCAAGAAAAGCCACCGGCGCCACCAGCACCTGCGTGATGCACAGCATCATGCCGAACAAGGCGCTGCTGGTGCGGTCGTCCCCCACCAGCTGCACCATGCGGGACACGCCCAGTGCACGGGTAAAGACAGCGTTCTGTGCAAAAATGGCCAGCAGTGCATAGCTGAAAAACACTGCCGAGCTGCTTACAACTTCCTTCACGGTTCGCGGTTCCCCTCCTTCTGGTAGTGCACGGTCAGGGTATCCCGTGCTTCCTTTTTCAGATATTCCTTGCGCTTTGCAGCCGCAGCGCGCCAGATGGCGCACAGGATGCCCAGCACGATAAAGCCGCCCGCCGGCATCTTAGCCAGCGGCAGCAGCGCCCAGCGCCCCACCGGGGCACCGAACACGGTGCCAAGGCTGAGCCACTCGCGCACCACGCCCACCACGAGCAGCAGCAGCGCGTAGCCCACGGTGATGCGCACGCCCTTGGAAACGGCCTTGTGCACTGTCTCCTGCACGCGGCCGAAGCGGTAGGTCAGAAGCGGCTCCACCACCAGCATGGGCAGGTAGATGCCAAGGTTCAAAAGCCCGGTGCCAAACACGAAGTTCAAAATGGGATATGCCGCCAGGTACACCACAGCGGCGCTGGCTGCGTACAAAAGTGCACGGGGCAGCAGCTTTTTTTGCAGCTGCTCCGGGGTAGGCTCCTCGTCCCGCAGGGGTACAAGGCGGCTGAGCAGGCAGGCCAGCACGCGGGAGGGCACCAGCAGCAGCGTCACCGCCGCCGCCAGCATCAGGCCGTTCTGGCCGGTGGTAGCCACGACCACCAGCGGTGCCAGACCCATGCCCTGCATGACCACCGGGTTATTCAGGAACACGCGGTCGTGATGGGCAAACTTTTCGGGGTCCTTTAAAATCAGTTCCGCAGTACGCTTTTTCATTCCGCAGCCTCCTTTCGTTCGGACGGCAGACGGTGCAGCAGACGGTACAGCCGCTCCTCGGTGCGGTCAATGAGCGCGGACACGCTGTTGACGGCCAGCAGTGCAAAGCAGACGCCGGTCTCGTACACGCCGAAATAGCGGAAGCCCATGGTGGCAGCACCCACCAGGGCGCCGTACAGGATGCGTCCGAGCCGGTGATGGGCGCAGGTGTAGGGTTCGTTGAGCAGGAACACCGCACAGAACAGCACCGCACCGGTGTGCAGCTCGTCCCGGATGCCCTGCAGGCGGGGCAGCAGGCTGCTGAAGAGGGTGCTGTCCGCCAGACCCACCTGACGCGGGAAGAAGAAGGCGATGAGCCCGCAGGTGATCAGAAAACTTGCCGATGCGCCGATGTGCACGTCCTTCCGGGTCCACAGCACGAGGCCGCAGGCCAGAATGACCAGCGCCGCGCCGGTGCCCATGGGGGCAGCAAACTCGCCCAGCACAACGGCGAGGGCGTTCAGGTTCAGGATGCCGCCGCTGCGCAGGGTATCCTCGATGGTGCTGCTTACCGGCACGGCGGAGGCGTTCCACAGGGGCAGCGGCGTATAGGGCTGCGGGTAGCGCACCACCTGCTCCGGCCACGATACCGCCGCCACGGCGTAGCCCACGGCAGCGGGGTTGAAGGGATAGCTGCCGTAGCCGCCAAAGACCTCCTTGCCGATCAATACGCCCGCCAGCACTGCCACCACCAGCACATAGATGTCCACGGTGGCAGGCATGAGCAGGGCGATGATCAGGCTGAAGCTCTCGTTGGAGAGATCTTTATTGGTGTACACCCGATGGCGCAGCAGCGCCACCAGACGGTCGCACAGGTTGCCGGTAAGCAGGGCGATGCCGCACAGCAGCAGCGGACGCGCCCCATAGAAATAGCAGGCCATGCACAGCAGCGGCACACACAGCCAGAAAACGTGCTTATAGTACCGGCCGGTCTTTTGCAGCTGCCGTTCCTGTTCCTGGATCAAAGTTTCATCCATATACGGGCCTCCTTACAGGCTGGCCAGTGCGCCCACAGCCGCAGCAGGGTCGGCGGCGCCGAACACGGCACTGCCTGCCACCAGCACGTCGGCACCGGCTTCTACGCACAGGGGTGCGGTGGCGGCATCCACGCCGCCGTCCACCTCCAGCAGGTAGGAAAGGCCGCGTGCTTCCCGCTCTGCCTTGAGCCAGCGGAGCTTGTCCAGCGCCGAGGGCATGAACTTCTGCCCGCCGAAGCCGGGCTCCACGCTCATCACCAGCACCAGATCCAGCTGGTCCAGCCACGGTGCCAGCGCCTCGGCCGGGGTGCCGGGCTTAATGGTCAGACCCACCTTGCAGCCCAGCGCACGGACGGCGTCAATGGTGGCCTGAATATCATCTTCGCACTCCAGATGGAAATTATACAGGGTCGCACCGGCCTTGATAAAGGGCTCGGCGTATTGCAGCGGGTGGCTGATCATCAGATGCACGTCATAAAAGGCATCCGGCAGCGCCTTGTGCAGGCTTTTGAGCACCGGCACGCCAAAGCTGATGTTGGGCACAAAATGCCCGTCCATCACGTCGTAGTGCAGCATCTGTGCGCCGGCATCCAGCACCATGCGGCAGTCTGCACCCAGCTTGCCAAAATCAGCAGAAAGAATCGAAGGACTTACGATGGCCATAATATTTCATTACGCTCCGTTATTTTTAGCATTTTTTATCCCATGCGTTGCGCGTTTTGCAGGGTTCTGCCGGGCAAAAAATACGCGGGCATGGTTACCTTTTAGTTTACATGAAAACGGCCAAAAAATCAAACCCGCAGCAGTTTTTTTCACCGAAAAGTCGTAAATAGCGCAAAAAGTCCATTGCGCGGCAGCATCTCCATGTGCCGCGCAGCTGCCGCCGAAGGCTTGCCATTTTGCAGCAGCTTTCTTTGAAGCAGGACGATTTGGAATGGCCTCCGCGTTGCTCTGGCCATATTCAGCGGAAAATAGATTTTTAATTCCGCGTTTGTCGCACTCTGCGGAGTGCTCCAAACGCATTTTCACAAGAGGGGGTCACAGCGGTAAGCAGGATTTTTATTCCAACAACGCCAAAGCAGCCAGACCGCCCGGGCGGGGCAGTCTGGCTGCGGGGTCTTATTCTACCGGCTTCATGCTGGCGGGGTCCTCCACTGCGCCGGGCTGCCCGGCGGCATCCGGCAGGCGCTTCATGCCGCCGGGATTGGGGGAACAGGTGGGCAGGGTGAACACAAAGCGGCACCACTCGCCCTGCTGGCTCTCCACGCGGATCTGCCCGCCGGCCAGATTGACCAGCACCTTGCAGATGTTCAGTCCCAAACCGGAGCCGCGGGCGTGCAGACCGCGGGAACGATCCTCTTTATAGAACCGCTCGAACACATAGGGCAGCGCCTCCGGGCTGATGCCCTGCCCGGAGTTCCAGATGGAGATCTCAGCCTCGGGGCCCAGCTTTTCCACGCTGAAGCGGATGGTGCCGCCCGCCGGGGTGAACTTGATGGCGTTGTCCAGCAGGTTATACGCCACCTGATGGATCAGGTCGGGGTCGGCGTAGACCAGCACCTTTTCATCCATGGTCAGGCCTTCCAGCTCGATCATGCCGTCATTGATGCGCTGCTCTGCTGCCAGTGCCACGCCGGTCAGGGTCTCCCAGATATTGAACATCCGGGCGTTCACCTGATACTCGCCGCTTTCCAGCTTGGAGAGATCCAGCATATTCTGGATCAGCCGCGCCAGACGCCCGGTCTCCTCGCTGACCAGCTGCAGGTAGTGGTTCTGCATCTCGGGCGGGATGGTGCCGTCCAGAATGCCGTCCACAAAGCCCTTGATGGTGGTCATGGGGGTGCGCAGTTCGTGGGCGATGTTGCCCATGAACTGACCCCGGGAGTTATCGTTGGACTGGATGTTCTCCGCCATCTGGTTGAAGGTGCGGGCAAGGTCTGCCACCTCGCCATCGCCCTCCACGCCCTCCACGCGGACGGAGAGGTCGCCGCCGCCAAAGCGCTGGGCGGCATCGGTCACCTTCTGCAGCGGGTCGGTGAGCTGACGCATCAGCAGGCGGGTCAGCACGCTGGCGCACAGCAGCATCACGCAGGCGGACATCAGGAAGTTAGACCAGAACTGCTGCTTGAAGTCGGTGAGCTGCGCGCCGGAGGAGCACAAAAACAGCCAGCCGCTGAACAGGCTCTGGTCGTCGATGGTCTCCACCGCCGCGATATAGCTTTTTTCGGTCAGGGCACCGCCCAAATCGCCGAAAGCGTGGTAGTGCCGGGCGTCCGGGTCAGCCACTGCGTTGGCGCGCTGGCAGATATCCAGCGGCACGGTGGTGGTGGTAAGCTTGTCCGGGTCGGAGGCGATGAGCACATTGCCCTGTCGGTCGGTGAAAAACAGATAAGCCTCGGCGCTCTCGCCGATGATCTCCAGCTTGGTGTTCAAAGCGTCCAGCTCTGCGCCCTGCGGCATGGTCTCGCTGTTTACCAGATACTCCGCAGTGCGCTTGGCAACGTTTACCACCTGATCCAGTGTTTCGTAGCGATCCTTCGCAAAATAATTCTTGAACAGCACCCACTCCGAGCAGCCCATCAGCACGATGCCCAGCACCATCAGGGTGGACACCATGGAGAAAAAGGCTGTGGAGATACTTTTACGCATTACTGACGCACCTCGAACTTATAGCCCACGCCCCAGACGGTTTTCAGCTCCCACTTATCGGAAGCCCCGGCCAGCTTTTCGCGCAGACGCTTGACGTGGACATCAATGGTGCGGCTGTCGCCGTAATACTCAAAGCCCCACACCTCGTCCAGCA
>OHAT01002981.1_pt1 | contig 11837 bp, 16 predicted proteins | sample 1577141 | NCBI WGS metagenome assembly OHAT01 (sample SAMEA3541578, study PRJEB24748) | human gut metagenome | biome: human gut; feature: human-associated habitat; material: faeces | place: China | collected 2012
TGCCCAAAGAATAAGAGAACGCCCGTTATCGGCCATGCAGCCAATAACGGGCGTTTGTCATTCATATACAAGCTCGGTTAAAACGATTTCCTCCGCACGATTGCGGATGCTGTTCATGCGGTGTACCCATTCCATTTGGTCAGATGCTTTGAGCGCTTCGGTCACATCTTCCTGGCTTTCCATATCGGAAACGATGATTGCCATACGCTCGTTACCGGCTTGGTCGATCTCGGCAAGGTGCCGATGCAGCGTTCCGCTTGTGAGCAGATTTTCGTAGAGAACAGGACGATGTTCTTTCAGATAGCTGCGACGCATACGCCCGTACTTTCCGATCTGGTATTCCGGTTCGTCCGGCAGCGCAAGGTTCGGGATGAGGTAATCCCCCTCCTGATGATAAGTGCCGCCCATTTGATCAAATAACGATTTCATAAAAATCAGCTCCTTTGTGTGTTGATTTCCAGCGGTTATAAGGTGTTTTGACTCCTTTCCTACAACTGCTGTTCCATTCACCACAAATGAGCCGCAGTCATATGTATTAGGTGGGAGAAACCACCCTTTACATATTAACTCTTGATTCTGGATGCTGTTGGATTCGTCCTCTTTGCCGCCCTTCTTGTCCTCTTTCAAATCTTCCACGGATAAGCGGCAGTAAAGCGCGGTGATTTTATCAGTTGCCCATAACATTTCTGTTTCCTCCTTCAAAGGGGCAACTGCCAGTACAGGATTGGTTGCTTCTATTGTACCAAGAGACTGCGTATTTGTCATTCAGAATCCTCCATCTTTTCTACAAATTTTTCGCCCATGATGCGCTCCATCTTTCTGTCCAGCGTTTCCACGCCGTCATAGCTGCCTGTGACGGTGTAGACCGTGCCGCCGATTTCCTTTTGCAAGGTGAACTCCGGCAGCCAGAACGCGGACAGATTTTTCACGCAGAGATGGCCGTCCTCGTTAAAGCAGCAGTTGTGCCGGGGATGGTCGGGCGATAAGGGCTGCGGTTTGAGATACGGGTCTGGATTGGAGAAGTAATATTCCTCCGGCTTGTCATGCTCCTACTGCTGCCATTCCTCGATCTCTGCCAAAAGGTCTTGGTCGATTTCACTCTCTGCATCTGAAAATATTTCCATGTCATCGTCTGCGTCTTCATCAAATTCGGCAAGCAGATCATCCAAGGAATTCGGATCAAGCCCATATTCCTCCGTGATGTGCTTGATTTCATCATCCACATCAATGTGGATGGTATCGCCGCTTTGTCGTGCAGCTTCAAATTCTGCATCACTCATATCTGCCCATCGCTGTAATTCAGCCCGTGAAGCAGCGTCAATCAAAACCAACGAACTTACAGGCTCACCATTCGGCAGTGTATCTCCGAGAAGTATTTTTGCAATTTTTCTTACGAGGTTATTGCCCTCTTTCCAGTTGAGTTCCATTTTTGAAATCCTCCTTAATGCTCGATTTGATGTTTCTTTGTGCGGCTCTGCGCCGTTTTTTCCTGTGCATGAATGACCTGCTCCACCTTGTATTTGATCTGCCATAGTTTTTTCACTTCTGCATGGATGGGAGAAAGCTCTGCTTGTTCGGTCTTGTACTCCTGTTCCAGACGGTCACGCTCTTTGCGCCATGCGGTGATGGGCAGCTTGCCCTCCTTGAAATGCGGCTTCAACTTGCGCTCCGCCATGTGATATAGTCGGAGTGTGTTTTTATTTTCGGACATGAACTGCTCCCGCTTGCCTTTCCATTTGATCGTCACTAACTTGTCGGCAACGGGCTTGCCCTCGGTATAAAACTGCACCATGCGAAGAAGTTCGTCCAACTCTTTCATACGGTCAGACTTTCCACGCATGGAGTTCTTCAGAGTGTCGATGCGCTCACTCAGCGCAGACAGACGCTCCTGTAATTCCTCCGGCGTTGTCAGCTTGTTCTGCATGAGATAATTGACGATTTCATTGAACTCTTTAAGATTGCCGATCTTCGCTTTCTGGCTCCAAGCTCCGGCATTGCGTCCAGAATAATAATCGCTGAGTAGATGCGCCAGATTGGGGGCTTGTGGCTTGCTTAATTCCTCATGGGCTTCTTTCAGCCAGTCAAGCAGCGCAGAGATTTTCTTTTTCAGATTACGGATCAAATCGTTGGTCGCCTTGATCCATCGGTTGAGGTCGCCCTTGTTGGTACGGATGCCTTTTGCTTCCATTGCCCGGACGGTCACACCCTCATGGACGGTGGGGAGTTGGTCGATGCCCTGTCGCTCATAGCTGCGGTGGTCAATCCGGCAGTCCAATTCCTTTTCTGCAAACTTCTGATTGCACAGATCAGCCCACGCCTGCCTCCAATGCTCCAAGGTGTCGGGACTGCCCCAGTCGGTGGTCGGCACAGCATTGAAAACATAGTTTCCTGCTTCATCCCGGATGCGCTCACCATGCTCGTCCAACAGATATTCCCTCCGCTGCTTGTTGCCCCATCTGCCGTGTTCATCCAGAGGACGGATGGGACACATGACATGGAAGTGGGGATTGGAAATCCCGCCATCCACCTTGTCGGGAGAGTGAACAGCGAAGTCCACCACCATGCCCCGACTTACAAACTGCTCCAATAAAAATTGCCTTGCAAGCTCGATGTTTTCCTGCATGGAAAACTCGTTCTGCAAAGCAATGTCAAAGCTGTATGCAAGCTGCGCTTTCTTTCCCCGTTCCGCTTTCTCCACCTCGTTCCATAGGGTTTCACGGTCAGAGAAAGAGGGTGGAGCATGGGGCGGCAGCAGGATTTCGGAACAGATTACGCCGCCCCTTTTGGCGTAGTCGCTGTCCTCGCCGTAATACTCGCTGTGCAGCTTTTCGCCGGAGCGATAGGCGGCAGCAGCCACAGCAGACTGTCCGGCGCTGCGCTTAATCTGGGTCACATGAAAATGATACAGTGCGATAGTCAATCACCCCCAAACTCATTTTTGTTGTGCTCGTTGATGGCCTCCATGAGCAGACCCTTGACTTCCGTCAAGGCGAATGCTTTTTCCGCAAAGGCGTAAAACTCGGTTTCGGTCAAAACCTTTGTCAGCGGTGCGACACTTTCAATGGCTGCGCCACGGGTGATAAGGTGGTGCGCCCGCTTGCGCCGATCTCCCTTTTCGTAGTAGGTGATACGGTTTTCAAGCTGCTGTTTTTTGTGTTGGAGCTGAGTGATCTTGCGTTCATTTTCCGCTTTCTCAGCTTCCAGTTGGGGGATGGTTTTCTGTTTTGCCATAGTAGTACATGACCTCCTTTTTTGATATGGGGAATATAAAAAAGACCGCCTACATTTTCAGTAGACGGTCTAATGGGAACAAATTACTTTTGCGGGTTATATATTTTGTGCTGTTTCCAAAAAGCTGTATCCTTTGTGATTACAAGAATATCGATAGCTCCACCACAAGTTTGAATGTCGTCAGAAAAACGCTCGTATTTTATCGTTGCATCAACAAGAAACTCTGCAAAGTCGATGGCGTCCTTTAATGGCATGGTTTCCCAATCAGCATTTAGCTTTGGTTCGTCATTTAATATTTTGGTGATTGCAGTATCTTTACCACCCCATACAGCACTATAAGTAATAATCGGATCAGCTTCAATCTGTGAAGTATCTTCTTGAGATGTATCATCTTTTACATCCTCGGAATCGGAGGCTACTACGGGTGCAGATGGAATAACGGCGTTAAATCGCTTCACACCCTTGTTATTAACTTGAGACACGAAAGGAACATCGCCTATGTATCCAGTAACAAAGAATAATGTCCCGTTTCCTGTGTAATGTTCAGACAGTTTCTTCGCCACAACATCAGCTGTATCGCCCTTTTCGATTTTATCAATTTCAAATCTTCTGATGTAATCTGCCAATGCTATGCCATCGATTATTGTGTCACCGCAAAAGGATATACCAACTTTTGATTTGCTTAGTAGAAATACTTTTTGCGCATTGTCACTCAAAGTATATGTGGTTCGATCTACTCGATATTTACGTATACCTTCTTCCGCAGGTAATTCAACAGGAGCACTTGTTCTTGTTCTTGTTAATCTGCTATCAGCAGCCATAATTATTCCTTCAGGAACAAATATACAGCACATTACAGACATCGATTTTCCTCCTCGGTAGTAATTTAACGGATAGCCGCCACAGCGGCGCAAGGGGTGTAATCCCTTGCTCGGAACGAAGTGACGCAAGACAGACAGGACTTCGATCATCCGACCTCTCTGCCTCGCAGAGCGCACATATAGGGCTTGCCCCTGTATAGAAGTGCGCCCTTTGTTCCAAAGGGATTCTTACTCCTGGTCAATAGTATTCGAGACGGCCTCCATAAAGTCGTCATATCCTATGTAGTGTACACCCATGGCCTGACATAGATTAGGGAGTTGGGCAGAGTTTGGCTTATATTCCTCCGCCGTTACAACCGTCGCACCCAAAAATTTTCCTTTTGCAACAATGTATGCATCAGCGGATGGACGATTTTCAAGGATATTCTTTGTGTGTATGCTTTCTCTAAATTTGGGGTTCGAAAATATCTGACACATTATAGTTGATTCTTCGTTTCCTGGATTCAAAAACATTTTCTTTCGTTCATTAATCCACTTGAACGCCTCTGCATCTTTGGAGAACTGCCGTTCCAGTTCGTTGAAGCATTCATCCACAGAAATATATGCTCCGGAGTCAACGCCTGTCTCTAATGCTTTCCAGACACTTTCGAAGTACTTTCCTTTTTTGGGAAGATGGAAGAATATCTTGCGGATAATATTCGTATCTAAAATATATACCATCAGCCCACCCCCCTAAAATAAGCTGATTCTAATCTTGGAAGGTGGTCTACTTTGCTTTGCAGCATTTCACTCGCACGAATACTATCAATCTTCCCGGAAAAATACTGTTTGAAGACTTCACCGGTATATCTCTGCCCCAAATAAGATAGCTTTGTCGAGTAATAATTTCCTCCGCCTGATGTACCATCTTTTTTGGGCTTTTTTTCTCTGATTGCTTCCCCGTAGAACGCTTCTTTCAACGCTGTATAATCATCTGATGTGATCTTTCCGAGTTTCCAGAGCTTATACATGATAGCTTATGGGCGAACAGAGTATAGCTTGGCTAATTCCTCAATTCCATGCTCATCAAGCCTCGTTTTCTGCAACTCAACTTGGAAATCATCAGGCGGCACTAAAAACATATTGGCAAAGGTGTCGCAGGAATGCTCGATGTCACTTTGCGCTTGGTTCAACATTACATAATAATCATCACGAATAATCTCTGCTCCACTGGTATCTTTAATCAGATGATAAAGCTCATGAAAAAGCGTAAAAATCTGCCGTGCAAAAGACATGGAGTTATTAATCATGATAACAGGGAACTGAGAATCAGCAACGCATAATCCCGAAATACTGTTATCCCTAAACGATTCCTTAAACACATATATTCCAAGATCATAGAATTTTTCTCGGTAAATCTCAAACACGACCTTCGTGCTTTTCCGTGCCTTTTGTGCAGCAATGGGAAAAGCTAACGCGGTTCTGAAATAATCACATAGCGCGGTGGCGTCCGCAGGAAATACGTCTTTATGCATGAAGATGCTTTCCCTGTCACTGTATAATTCTTTAAGGCTCATTTGATAGACTTTAGCCTTTTCAAATTGAATAATAATATTTTTGCTAAAGCGGTTGACAACATCATCTGGCAATGTACGCAGATCACCCTTTATCGGCGGTAATTGCGGTGGGGTAGGGAAGAAAAACACCGCGCTAGGTTTGCGAAAGACCTCACTAATTTTCCGCAGTTTAGCATAGGTTGGGTGGTCTGTCCCTGCTTCCCAGTTACAGTAGCGTTCAACGTCAACGCCAATCGCTTTTGCGGCATCTTCTGCATTCATGTTATAGAACTCACGAGCCCAACGCAATATTTCCCCATTAACTCCTGATAGCGTTTCTGCCAATGTTATCACCTCCTGTATGATTAATAGATTGCTACACTTGGGGACTACTGCGTGTTTTTTTCATTGTGCATTATTTATCTGTCCCTGTCTTCATCTTTGACTTCATGAGCAAAGTAGCATATTCATCACAAGACAATACATCAAACGGGCATCGTGGAGATAGACTCAACGTTACTTGCTTGCAGGTTTGATCTGACACATAATCACCATACCGTTCAAGCCCATCTGTAAACCTTTTTTTGATTGCCTTGTAACTCTCAATGCTATTGTCTGCTCCAATCCATAGGCGACCTAACTCAAATGCTGCGTCGAGAGTTGTTCCGCTACCTGCGAAACAGTCCAGAACGATGTCTCCAGGATTTGACGAGGCAGCAACGATCATTTTGAGCATATCCAAATTCTTTTCTGTAGGATACCCTGTAGTTTTCTGCGATTGATTCACTGAGTCCCTGTAATTTAGCCAAATATCTTGAATTGGAATACCTTTATCAGAATCAAAAAAAACCATTCGCCTCGGATTTCCCGTTAGACTCCAATAAATCTCGCCAGCAGCATCCAACTCATCGAGTTTTTGAGGAGTATACTGCCAATGCTTCCCGGGCGGCGGCATTTTCCCACGCCATGCTTTTCCTGGCTCACCATTTCGAGTTCCGGGGGCATGAATAGGCACTTTTTTATATCTCTTTCCCGTTTTGGGATCTATGCATGGATATTGCTCTATTATGCGATCCATTTCCCATGGCTCGTAGGGCCTATTCCATACAAATGCATTTGTTTTCGAGTAAAACATGATATAGTCCGCTACATTGCCAAATGTATTTTTGGTATAATTCTTAGTACTACATTTCTTTCTTGTAATAAATGCCCGGCAGTTATTTTCTCCAAAAATTTCATCCATAATTATCTTCATTTGGAAAGCCATTTTCCCGTCTAAATGAAGATAAATCGAACCATCACTTGCCAATAGTTCGCGCAACAATACCAAACGTTCACGCAAAAATTCAACAAACTCACTTCCACAAATTGAATCGCTATATGCGTGAATTTGGTTTCTACTTACAAAATCAGATGCCGTTGCAAACGGGGGGTCTATATACACCAGGCGCACTTTGTTGGAAAAACCCGATTTGAGAAGATAACGTAAAACATCAGCATTATCACCAAAAAAGAATTTGTTTTTTCCGCCACCGTTTTGATCCAAAACGTGAAAAAATTCTTTGCACGGCTGTTCAAAGAACCAATTCTCGGGGTGCTTTCCGTTGTATTCCAGCGAAATAGATGATGATAATTGTTTTACGCCTTTGCGAGGCGGTATTCCTGTTGACATTATTATTCTCCCATAAGCCAAGTTCGATCAAGTCGTTCATCAATCATCCGTAAAGTGAGAACTTTTACCTCGTTTGGATGTCGTTCTTCGATTTTTGAATAATCTTCCCACATAGACCCCAATAACAAACCAGGACCGTCGTTAAGAAAGATAATTTTAGTCTTTAATTCATGGCTATGTACATAGTCCAAGATTTCATCAGAACAGTTTTTATACCCGCCCGTTCGGTCATCTTCTTGAGCGCCACCACGATCGCCATCATATCTCGCCAGCCCTACAGCATATATCGTTTTCTTATCCGGAGAAGAAATTATAAAATCGAGTGGTCTGCTATTGTTGGGATAATCAGCCCAAACCTCTATGGCTTGTACATCAGCTCCAGATCTTTTGGGACCCCAAATGCACATGTCCGGAAATTTCGTCTGCATTAAGTCGAAGAATTTTTCAGTAAGATCATAGCCCTTTTTCCCTCGATCTTTGTATTCCCACAAGATAGCACACAGAGCTTCATCGGGAAATGGTCTAGAATCAAACATTTCTTGGACAGTATGAATCGCTCGGAATCCCTCACCAAATTCGTCGCATATTTGCCGAGCTTTTGTATTCTTTTTCAACATCTCTACAGGTGTTTCAGGCGAAACATATTTTCTGAATACTCTACACAGTTGGGTTCTCATCCATTGGTTTGATACTTCTGAAATGCTCAGGAATAAAGAAACTGAGCTGCCTGAATGATGGAGAATATCTGAAAAAATTGTTAAAACGGGAGAATACAGTTTGCACGCATCAACTAATATATCTGGATAGTATTCACCTGTTGATAATGTAATATAATTTCGGCGTTCATTGGGTTGGTACTCTCTAAAACTTCTCATCATTTATGCGCCTCCATAGATTTTGATACTGCTGGGTCAAATTCTAAAATGTCATCAACGCTGCAATTTATAGCCTTACAAATTTTTTCAATACTTTCCAAAGAAATGTACTCATTTCTCTTCAAACGAGTAATTATATTGGGACTGAACCCCGCCATCGACATAAGTTGAGCATTTGTAATGCGTTTGTCTATCATTCTATGAAATAATTTGTCATAGCATACCGCCATCAACTTACCTCCACCATATAAAATATCATTTATAGTATATCACGAAAACGTGAATAAATCAATGTGATGATTACTTCGACTTCTTTACTTTTCCATTTATCCCGTCTATTTCCGCTCGCTTACTCGCCGCCTTCCGCCGTTCCTCACTATACGGCACGGTCAGCCGAAAGCTCAACCTCCCTTTCTCGATCTCAAAGGTCAGTCCGCCTTGTTCATCATCGTCGGTCTGGCGGCAGCATTGCGGGTGCTTTGCCGCAAATGCTGCCAGCCGCTTTTTGAGATCGGTGTTGTGGGTCTGCACCTCGATCAAGCGGCTATGCTCGTCAAAATAGATCACGGTTGTCTTTTGCTTCTTGGTAAGCCCTGTTCTCATAAAACCTCCTGATTTTCATAGATTTTTCCCAGCTCTTGAATTGGAAAAGGCTGCGATTTTTTGATGGAAACGCCCAAAACGATGCGGGGTACATTTCACTTTGTCCTACCGACTGATTTGCCACTTTTCCAGCTCTTGACTGCATTTTCATGGTGTTCTGTTCGTGTGGCTTTTCAGCCACTCCACCAGCTCATTTTTCATCACCAATTTGCGCCCGCCGATCCGTAAGGTTGGAAAATCCGGGCTGCTCAAAAGGTTATATGCCCCCGCTTTGGAAATCTGTAACGCTTCGGCAAGCTGCTTTGCGTCCATCACATCAGGCATGGCTTCAAACGGTTCTCTGCTCATAAAATCTCCTTTCCCGCATGAAAAAGCAGCAGCTACCATTTCGGTAACTGCTGCCGCTTCTGCGTCTGTTTACTTGTCCAAATACTTCTGATACTCCGCTGTCACATAGTCCTCATAGGCTCCCGCAATTTTGGCGATCCGCTTATGGACTGCGCTGGCGGTCTTGTAGCCAACTTTGTCCGCAATCTCCTGTTCGGTCAAGCCGTCCATGCGCAGCTTTAATATTTCCCTGTCTTTCTCGGTAATGCTCTGCTCGGCAAAGGCGGCGATCTGCATTTCGGAAATCACCTTTTGCTCAAACTCGCCGCGAGGATCGGCAACCTCAAAAATATCGCCGTCCTCATTCTCCATCATCTCGTCAAGAGAAATCGGCTTGCCGGAGCGATTGTGATGCCATTTTCGCATGAAATCGGTCTTGACGGTGCTGCCTGTGGTTTCGTAGTCCTCTACGGTGCGGTTTTCCCAGATCGCGTCGATCATCGGCTGCCAGTTCTGCTCTGCAATCACCATGGCGGTGACATTACCGATCAGATTGCTGAACTGCTGATAGGTCAGCCACGGCACTTCCACACCCTGCGGGATGTTGTAAAGGTTTTGGAAGCCAAGCCCGTTCTGCTCAAACTTCATTCGGATGTAGGGGATAATGCTGTACGACAGCCGCCACAAAGGGAAATATCCTGCGTACTGATTCCAGTTGCCGGGAATGTCGCGGTAGTTGCCCTTGCGGTCTTTGACTTGGAAAAACTGCCATGCGCTCCATGCGTAGCAGTCCCACACAAGCAGCTTGAACATATCGTCACATACGATGTGGTCATACTTGTCCGTTCTCAGAACTTCATAGGGGGAGCGGGGCAGATCGTAGGCTGGCTTCCACTTTTCCGCAAGTTCCCTCGGTAGGCTGTAAAACAGGATCAGCCATGACTTGTCGCTGTCCTGCGGTATCTCGATGATCTCACCGGGCAGCACTACAATAAAACCTGTCGGGCCTTTCTGCTTGTCCAAAAGCGTCACCTCCAATCGTTTTGAAATAGCCCTCTACTATATATGGTATGAAAAGGGCTGAATTGTTCCAATGTTTCCAAAATTTTTTAAGATTTTTTGAAATAATCTCGGATTGGTTGGGATAGGATGATTATAGCTTCATTATACTCGAAAACTGTGAATAAATCTATTGCTTTCAGTTAAGGGCAAAAAAATAACGGGTACTCGGATTTTGCACCGAATACCCGTTATCTCGTTTACCACCCCCGTCTGACAGATGCCATAATCGTAATTTCTGGAATTACTTTCTTATTAGCACCCGTGTAACAAGCGATGGCTTTTTTGAACTTCAGTGGTTCATTTTATTTTCGTCATAAACTATACATCAAGAACTTCCACCATCAGCCGCATCCCGACTTTCAGGTCTTCCTCAAAGGCGGTCTTTTCCCAGGCGCAGCACACCGTCCCCTGCCGGTCCAGACTTTTACGCTTTTCCCGTCTGTCAATCCACAGCTCCTTCGTGTACTCGCCATACGCAGTTGGCCTGCTGATTGTTACAAGCTGTATTCCCTTATATCCAACGGCCTTATTCAATTCCCTCTTTAATTCTACCAGATGCCTTCCATGCGTTGTTTTCAGAGCGAAACAGCCATGTGCATCACGATCTTTCGCTACCAGATAACACATTATTCAGTACCTCCTTAAATTCATGTTCATTCCGAATCAATCCACTCTCATACTTTTCACGCAGGATACGTCCTGTCTCTATCGGATAATCTTTCTTATACAGGTAATCGTGAAGCCAGTTATTCAGCTGTCTGTCAAACAGTGTATTAAACTGAATTTCTATAGGATAGTATTTTCCACTCTTTTGATAATACACATGAACGCCTCTGTATCCGTCGTCCACTGCTTTTCCGCTTGACATATCAGCGATTCGGAACTGAACGGATTCTTCTTCCAATATCTGGTCGTAGCTATCACAAAAAGCCCGGAACCCTAAAATATCATTAAACACCTTGCGTGTCTGATGATCTGGGTAGTAACGGTCATACTTCAGAAGTATAGAATCCAAACTCTTGACTCTGTAATCCAATGCAATACCTGAAAGGATTTCCTGTTCATCCAACCACTCAGTCATTGCTACCAGTTCGGCAATTAATAAGTCTTTATCAAAATAATGCAAATTATTCTTCAACGGAATTCCCAGATGCGATTCAAATGATAATGTATCCAGAATTTCCACTGATAAGCCATTCATTTTCAGCAACTGCTCATTCATAAGCACACCTTCTCTCATCTGGACTTTTCATTTATGTTACTACAGATATATTGAATTATCAAGACTGCAAATGTGGAGCAAATTCCATGTAAAAACTGTATTGCAGGGAATGATTCGATATGCAAGGTTCGAGAAAAAATATACCTCTATTAATATTTCAAACTTTTTCGGTGATTTTCGAGTTGGAAAAAATATTTTGAAAAAGAGTGAGAAAACTGATGCGCAAAAATGTTTTACTGATGAAGAACGAATTCGCATTTTGAAATTAGTAGATAAAAAACCTGACATTCGAAATTTAGCCATACATTTATGCTTTCAAACAGGTGTTGGTGAACTTGCAGCTCTGAAATGGGAAGATATTGATTGGGAAAATGGAACACTTCATATTCAGCGTATTGAGACTAGGGCATTCACTCAAGATACAAGTACTGCCAAAAAGAAAAGTTATATAAACAACCAAAGGTTATTATCAATTTGACATTCAACAAA
>OHAT01003001.1_pt1 | contig 11767 bp, 11 predicted proteins | sample 1577141 | NCBI WGS metagenome assembly OHAT01 (sample SAMEA3541578, study PRJEB24748) | human gut metagenome | biome: human gut; feature: human-associated habitat; material: faeces | place: China | collected 2012
TGAAAATGAATATAAATGAGGGCCTGCCGCAAATTTGTTTTTTGCAACAGGCCCATTTTGCTTGGCCTTTTATTCAAAAAACATTTTCGTGTTTAGCGGGTCCAGTAAGACCAAGTGCTAGAGTCGGGGCAGTCATCTAAGGGGTGATTGTACAAACCAAGTTGTCCCCATTTAGAATTACAAGAGATATAGGGGCTATTTTTTAAATTATCTGCAAGAATGCCAGAGTGCTCCGGGTAAAATGTACCATAAATCTCTTCCTGCCAGTATACTTTATTGCCGTTGCTGGAGGAGGATGTTTTTTGATAGCTGCCATCTGTCGTATAGGGACTTGGATCGGACATCCAGTAGTAGTTAGAAGCTGATGTGGAATACCAAGCATACGAATGGCAATTATACTTTTTCGTTGCATCCCGTACCTTTGTTGCAGTTGGGTATGCTGCCAGGCATTGTGAATTTAGGGAACTTTTTTCAGCGGCAGACCAATCAACAATAGACGATTGGTTCTCTACTTCCACTTTTGTGCCTTTTGGAGTTGTGACTGTGGCTACTGCACGGGCAATGGTAGATCGGGATTTTCTTGTAAAGCGTTATGAAATGTGGTAAGATTTCCGCAGTTTACCTCTAGGTTACGTTTTCTTTCTAGGTTCTTTTCTTCAGAAATCTGGATGAGCAAGTTAACTTCTGCTTCATCTAAGCCACCAGTCACTTCTTCCTGTGCAATCAAAATCTCGATTATTGACAGGGACCTTATATTTTGGTAGTTTGCGTTCGCAGACACAGAATATGCATTTTCTACAGGAATGTTACGGTAAAAGTCAATTAATACGGCCCCAAAATCTGCGCGCTTTGTCAATTTTGCCAGTGCAGGGAACTCCCGATATACATGTTCAAAGCCGGCCCGGTAGGTGTCAAATGCATATAGATCTATCATAAATGGGTATGCCAGGACAGTTTGCAGCAATTCTTCTGTGGACATGTTTTCAATTGCATCATTGGAGAGTTGGCATGCATCTACTCGGTCGGTGCGCTTCATTTCTGTCCAATTTGGTGTCAAAGTTATAGGATAGTGCCGAGCGGTATCTGATATTTGTGATGGAACCTGTGCCTGAGCAGCGGCTGATATGATAGAAGTGCCTACCAATAGAAAAGTAAGAAGTAGCAATCGTGCTTTTTTCATGATTACGCAGCCCCTTTCAGGCCCTTTCATTTTTGTGTAAAATTAAAAATAGGAATACTCTTTGCGGCGTTTGCGGCACATGGGCATCGCCTCCTTTCGAAGCATTATTACAATGCTTGACACCGTATACATTTTGCTCTGCTAATAAAATATCATATTTCTGGACGCATGTCAAGATGGAATTTGTGCTCACTTGTAAAAAATATGGTGGGGGGTTGGTCTAATTTCTGTGAGGGTCTTCTTTTTTGGTGCAATCCTAAATTTTATAATATGTCGCTGGATACTTGATTGCAATGCGGTTGTGCTTGCGTTTTTCAACGTTTACTTGATATGTAAATTCGTCTGGTAAAAAGTCGAAATCAGGTCACAGCTTCTCTAATTTCCCCCAAAAGCCGCAAAAAACCCAGTTTATTTCAGTCGAAACCCAGCAAAAAACGGCGTTTTTGCCATTTTACCCATATTTTTTTCCGTTGTATATTTATCTCTTGACAGCAGAGCTATCTCATGGTATATTTTTAGTGTAACCTTTCTACCCCAAAAAGGAGGATTGTCATGATGAGATTGACGAAAAGCGAATTAGAGATCATGGAGGTACTGTGGGCCGCTGATGAGCCCCTGTGCCGTGCGGACATCATTGCCCGCTCCCAGGACAAAACCTGGAAAGACAGCTCTGTCCACATCCTGCTGAACAGCATGCTGAAGAAAGAGGCCATCCAGGAAGCCGGCTTCGTGCGCCGTGGGAAAGGATATGGCCGTGTATTCACCCCCGCCATTTCGGAAGAAGCTTACTTTGCCGGTAACCTGTTCAACCGGAAAGACAGTGCCCAATTGTCCCGGCTGTTTGCTGGCTTGGTAAACAGCGACGGGGTGACGCCCGCTCTGTTGGATGAACTGGAGGGGATGATCCAGACCCGGAGGAACGAACTCAATAAATGAGCTTTAGCGTGCTCTCTTTTCTCAACGCGGTCTTTTGGTTCAATCTGGGCTTAATTCCGATTGCCATTTTACAGGCCCGTTGGAAAATTGCAATGAAGTACAGTCCTGCCCTCCTGGCTGCCTTGGCAATCCTGGCCGGAGTCCGGGTGTTCTTCCCCTTGGATTCTCCCATGTTCTTGGTGATTAGGTCCCACGTTGTCCTGCGTTTTCTGCAGCAAGTACTGGTTTATAAGCTATTCGACGCTGTGCCAACCTGGGTATTCGCTGTGGCTGTTTGGATTGTGGGCGGCTCGACTGTATTACTTCGCGAATTTTATTTCTGTCTGCAAGACAGGCGGACCCGGCAAGGCTGGGTCCACGTACATAACGATCAGGTTGTCCGCGCAGCCGCCGCGTTGGGAATTCCGATGCGGATAATCATCGTGTCTCCTCAAGTGGATATCCCTATTGCATCGGGGCTTCTGAAACCCCGCATCTATCTGCCCGATGCAGATCTGTCTCATGAGGAGTGGGTCTGGATTCTGAAACATGAACGCCAGCACTTGCGAAACGGCGATATTTGGATTAAATTCTTGTACCTGATGCTGGAAGCCGTATTTTTCTGGAATCCACTCATGCATCGCATGGAAAATAATCTGAATGACCTGCTGGAATTTCGCTGCGATTACTTATTGACACGAAATAGTCCCGCGCTGGATAACCAGATCTATCTCTTATCCATCCTCCATGTCCTTCAGCAATCAAATGAAAACAGCGACAGCGGGGGCGGTCAGACGCGCTCCCACATGTGTACGTTCATTGTGCACAACCATGCGGAGAGTCTTCTAGTAGACCGTGTGAACGCAGTTGAACATCCCCGACCGAAGCGTCCTTTTGCGCACACCGCTATTGCAGTCTTAGGTCTTACATTGTTTTTTGCGTCCTATTTTGTGCTGTTTCAGCCAGCAGGAGATCCTCCCGCCAAGGAAATTGAACAGCAAGTAGAAATAACAGCAGATAACGCTTATATTCTGCAAACAAGCATTGGGACTTATGAACTGTGGGTAAACGGCACCTATTTTGGCGCTTTACCTGCAGAAGCTATTGGACGAGAACCTTTGGATCAGCTTCTAATTCGCATCGAAGGAGAATAGTATATGGGAAAAAAGTTTTTTATCTCTTGTTTGGCTGCTTTAATTTTGACGTTTAGTATCGCTCCAGTCTCTGCGGCTCCCTCCCCCACTCCAGTTAGTACTACAGAGGTAGCTGGCACTGCACGGGCGGAAGAAACTAGGTGGTATTTCCGTACCACGTCTGATGGTAAAAACCAAATGCGTCTGTGGTCGATTACATACTCTCGTTGGTTAACCGACTGGATCACCATCAACTAAAGACTTTTATGACCAAAACATTCGCAGCGCCGCGAGGTCCGAAGTGGACTTTGCGGCGCTGCAATTCATTGTTTCCTGGATAAAAGCAGGGCGCCGATGATGGTTGTCACTGGCACTGCCAAAATGACGCCGATGGCGCTGGAGACGCCGCTGACCACTTCCAAGGCCAGGTAGCTGGAGCTCATCAACTCCCGCCAAGGCAGGTCCAGGCTGTAGAGATAGATCATCAGGGTAAACCCACTGCCAAGAAAGGCCAAAATCAAGGTGTTGGTCATGGTGCCCACCATGTCCCTTCCAATGTTCCTGCCGGATTTCCACAGCTCCCCCAGGGTCATCTCCGGGTTTACCGCCTTCAGCTCGCTGAGGGCCGAGGAGATAGACATGGCCACATCCATCACGGCGCCCAGAGACGAAATGATAATTCCACCCACCAGCAAGCCGCGCAGGCCAATGGGCGTTCCCGTCTGGCGGAGCTGCAGCAGCGGCTCCACGTCGGAAATGCGTAAGCCGTTGACATGGGCCAGAGCCTGCGCGCCCAGTCCAAACACCGTGGCCAAGGCCATACCCGCAATGGTCCCCAGGCAGGCGCATAAAATTTTCCGGTTTACACCGCCCAGAATCACAAAACAGACCACTGCAATATAAGAACACAGCAAAAACACCGTCCACACCGTGGGCCACCCCTTCAGAAGCAGGGGAATCAGAAGAAGCACCAGCACTGCCACCGTCATCGCCAAACCCAAAATGGACTTTGCGCCAGTCTTCCCTCCCACCAATACGGTCACCAGGAGAAACGCCGCCAGAATGAGGCCGATGGCTATGCTCCGGTCATGCTCATACACGGTGGCGTTGTGGCTTCCATCGGCATAGGTGGAGATCAACAGCGTCACATGGTCCCCTGAGGCCGCTGGCTCGCCGTACAGCGGCCCAACGGCATTGGACGTCAAAAGGGTCTGCCCCCGATATTGGCCCGATGTCACAGCCACCAGGAGGCTCTGGTCCCCTCTGTATGCGCCATCCGCTTCGGCGTCGGGCTCGCAAGAGTCTGACAGAATCTCCAGGACCCTTCCGGTCTCATATTCCACGTAGGCTTCCCCCCGCTGCTGCTCCTCTGCCGTCCCACTATGGGCATATCCGTACAGACCGGCAAACACAGCCGTCGCCAGAAGTAAAATCACCGCCGCCGGCCAGCTCCGCCGCAGGTAAGCCGCCAGCGCCCCGCCTTTTCCCTGTCCCATATTCCTGCGCTCTCCTGTCTTTTTTTCACTTAGCATACCAACTTCTCCCTGCCCTGTCAAGCGCTGCTCCGGCAGACTACAGGGCGGCAGCATTTCTTCCTTACAAACCGGCAGGCAGGAGCCATACGACGTGGAAGCCCCTACTTCTGTCCGTCAGTCCATAGAAAGCGCAACATGTCGCCGTTCCTCATCCGCTTCACTTCGCTGGGCATCTTCTCCCCGCTCCGGAGCTGCAGGGCCCAGTCTCCCCCGTCGCACCGGCGTATACCGCGCCCACGGCCATGGACGGCCTGACCTACAGTGGCAGCGCCCAGGCGCTGGTCAATGCGGGTTCCACCGCCCACGGCAAGCTGCTCTACAGCCTCAGCAAGGACGGCGCCTACTCCGAGACCGTCCCCACCGGCACGGACGCCGGGGAATACACCGTCTGGTACAAGGTCGCGGGCGACAACAACCATACGGACACCCAGCCTGCGTCCGTCACCGTGACCGTTGCCCCCAAGACCGTGACCGCCACCGTGACGGTCAGCGGCGATTCCCTCACCTACACCGGCGACCCGCTGAAGCCCGGCGTCATTGTGAAGGACGGCGACACGGTCATCAGCCCGGAGGAATACGACGTTTCCTATAAGGACAACGTGAACGCGGGCACCGCCACCGTGACCGTCAGGAACAAGGCAGGCGGCAACTACACCGTCAGCGGCGGCACCACCTTCGAGATCGGCAAGGCCGCTTCCGACGTCAAGACCGCCCCCGGGGCGAACACCGGCCTTGTTTACAACGGCGGCGAGCAGACCCTCGTCACCACCGGGACGGCTCTCGGCGGCAAGCTGAAATACCGCCTGGGTGAAAGCGGCGGGTTCACGGAGGCTCTTCCCAAGGCCGCGAATGCCGGCACCTACACCGTGTACTACATGGTCGAGGGCGACGGCAACCACCGCGACTCGGAAATCTACAGTCTCACCGTCACCATCGGCAAAGCGCGTGTCACGGTCACGGCGCTGGACAAGCGCATTTACACCGGCGACAAGGCTCCCGACCTGAGCAAGCCCGCGCTGGGCAAGGACTACACCGTCAGCGCCATGTTCGGCGAGGATGCGCTGACCGGCGGTATCAAGCTGGCCTACGTGGACGCTTCCGGAACGGAGATCACCCCCGACACGACGAAGGTCGGTAAGGTCATTATCCGCGCCGGCGGGCTGACCGCCCCCAACGACAACTACACCGTCGTTTTCGCGGACGGCAAGCTGACCGTCGACGAGCGGCCGGTCTACACCGTCAAGGCCACGGCGGGCAGACACGGCTCCATCACTCCCTCCGGCAATGTTGACGTCCTTCACGGCGGCAGCCAGACCTTCACCATTGCCGCGAACAGTGGCTACGCCATCTCCAACGTCAAGATCGACGGCGTGAGCATCGGTGCGGTGAAATCCTACACCTTCGAGAACGTCACCGAAAATCACACCATCGAGGTCACCTTCATGAAGGTCAACGGCAATCCCCAGACCGGCGTGATGGTGGACGAAGTCACCGGAGAATACTATGTGGCGTAATGCCCATCCCGTTTCGTGCGCCCGCGAAGCGCACGAGGAGACAAGCTTATGAAGAAAAACGTCATCAAAATTTGCTGCCTTGTCCTGGCGGTCGCGGTGATCGCCGCTCTGCTGATCGCGGTCAGGGGCTGCCATGGGGAGGAACCCACCGTCCCTCCCACCACAGCCCCGGCCGCCGGGGATACTCAGAGCGCCCCCACCGAAGCCGAGACCCATCCCCCCACGGTTCCCGTGGGAGAGGTCATCCCCACCGTGGACAGGCAGTCGGCGCTGGCCGAGGCCAAAAAGAAAAACGCCGACACCGTGGCATGGCTGTACATCCCCGGCGCGGAGGTGGACGACCCCGTGATGCAGGCGGAGGACAACGGCCATTACCTTTGGCTGGGCGAGGACGGCGGGTACAGCACCTGGGGCTGCTACTACGCCCACTGCGAAAACAAGTTCGGCGGCCGGGACAAGCTGGACGCCAATACCACGATTTTCGGCCATTCCGCCAGCAACTGCGACCCCAACGGCCCCAAGCTCACCAAGCTCTACCGGTACATGGACGCGGACTACGTGAAGGAGCATCCTTACATCTATCTCTCCGTGGCAGGGGAAGATCTGGTTTTCCAGATCACGGCGCTGTTCATCACGGACGTCGCGTTCGACTACATCGCCCCCAATCCCACTGGAAGCGAGCTGACGGAATTTTACCGGACGGTCGCCCGGAAGAACTGGCTGAACTTTGACGGCGTGACCTTCTCGGAGGGCGACACCGTCCTGACCCTTTCCACCTGCTGCCGGAAATACGACACGGCAAAAACCGGCAACCAGCGTCTGGTGGTCATGGCCAAGCTGCTTCCGGAGGGCGCAACGGCGCAGCCCTACACCGTCTCCCCGGCGGAAAATCCGGAAATGCCATAATGCGGAAAAAGGGTGCGCTGCAAAATACGCCCATGAAAAAACCACATCAACCATCCCGAAAGGGCTTGGCTGATGTGGTTTTTTGCCTTAGACTTAAACTGCTATGAAAAACTCCGAAACGCAAGGACAGTATAGCGTACCAGATGAGAATCATCAACTCCACGACCCCGGCAAGGTTCTGGAATCTTGCAGCAAGCAACCTGTCTTCGATTTCCGAAAGCAGGTGGCTTTGGCAGACTGAAACCCCCGCCATGCGGTCGTGCCACGTGGCGGGGGGTACTGTCATTTTCGTTTTTTCCTATTTTTCCGCGGCAATGTAGTCGTTTCCGTAGCAGAAGATATGTCCGCCGATCTGTCCCCAGACGTTGCTGTTGGTGGGCTTTGTGGCGAAATACACCACTTCCTTCGGCAAAATGTAGGGGCCGTAGATCGCCCTCTCAATGGCCTCGTACTGCGCCTGGAAGGGCTCCGCCTTGTCCAGGCGGGGGACGGAGCGGAACTGCCCCTGTCCGTAGATCACGTCATGGAGATTATTGGGGAAGTCACCGGAAGCGATTCGGTTCAGCGCCACCTCCGCAACGGCCTGCTGGCCTTCGGCGCACTCGCCCTGGGCTTCCACCCAGACGACCTTCGCCAAGAGCTTAATGTCATCCTGACTCAGCGCAATATCGGAATACCGGGGCTCGCCCCGCTCGGGTTCCTCCTCGTAGTAAATGAAGGGTTCCTCCGGCATGGCACTCTTGTCGTAGATCCACGCGCCGTCGTAGCCCAGCAGAATGTCCTCGGGTTCAAAGCCTTCGGCAAAGCCCTTTTTCAGCTGCCAGAAGTCATAGTTGTCCCGGTTGGAGTCGTTGACGATGATCTTCCCGTTCTCATTGATGCCGGCGAGGACGATGAAGTGCTGGGAATTGGTGAAGATGGAGTTATGGTTCATCAGCACGATGGCGACCTGACCCTCCTGGAGCGCCTTGTACACAACGTGCCAGTTTTCCGCCTTCCTGCAGGCAAGCTGAAGCATCTTGTTGCCGTATTCCAGCCGGGCAATGTTGTTGATCGCCCGCCCGCCGAAATAGTGCGCCAGCTCATCGGGGGTGTATGCATGGTCGGCCATGTAGCTTGCCACCATGGCCAGAGAAACGATGCTGCATCCGCTGGTCATAATGGTGCCGCTGCCGTACATGGTGTAGGGGTAGTCGTTCTGAAAATACTGCGGGACGGTGGAGATGACCTGCTTTTCCTCGCTCTGGGTCTCCTCCGGGAGTTCCTCGTCGGCTTCCTCAGTCGCTTCGGGAGCCGTTTCCTTCACGGTCTGCGTCTCCGCCGTCGGTTCTGCCGGGGGTTCCGCCTCTGCGGGGACATACAGGTATTGCAGCACAAGTCTGCAATCCTCGTCCTGCGCCATGTCGGCATAGATCTCGCAGAGCCAGTTTTCCAGCGCGCCGTCGGCCACGGCGAAGCTTCCTTTCTCGCCCGTTACGAACCAGCCGTAAAAGACAAATCCGGCGGGAGCCTGTCCCGCTGCGTCTTCCCGCAGGCTCGCCATCTGCGCCTCATTCGGCACGGCATGGGTCGTGATTTTGATCTCACCGGGAACCGCGTTTTCCGGAATGCCCGCACGCACCGGCCCGTCCGCAGACGCGGCGCCGGCAGGCAGGGCAGCAACGCCGCAAAGAAGCGCCAGCGAAAGCAAAACCGCAGTCAGCCGCCGGAAATTTCTATGTACGCGCATTCCATCGCCCCCTGTTTCCAAGTGTCCCGCCCCCCCGCAGCGAGGGTATACAGATATAAAAATACGGATACAGTATAAAACATTTTCCGTCAAAAGTCAAGAATTCTTGCGTTTCTATCCTTGTTTTTTGGGGAAAACTGTGGTATGATACCCATTGATAAAGGAAGTGTAACCATGTTCGATTTTCAGCGCCCCCAGCTGTCCCAGAAGGACGACTATGAGCGCATTTTATTTGCCTGCCCGCCCAGAGGATGCGAATATTCCTTCGCCAATCTCTATCTCTGGGGACGGCAGCAGCTGGTGTTTACCCGGGGCTGTGTGGCCTTTTTCTCCCACTTTAACGGCCGGAGCGTCTATCCCTACCCCATCGGCGACGGGGACAAGCGCGCCGTGATCGAAGAAATTCTCCTCGATGCCAAACAGCGGGGGATCCCGTGCCGCATCGTCAGCATGACCCAGGCCGACCAGGCGGAGCTGCAAGGCTGGTTCCCCGACAGATTCCTCTACCGCACCGACCGGGACGGCTTCGACTACGTCTATTCCGTGGACGACTTAGCCGACCTGAAGGGGCGGAAGTTCCAGAAAAAGCGGAACCACGTCAACCGCTTCCGGGCTGAGCACCCCCGGTTCGAGCTGCAAACCCTGACCCACGACAATTTTTCCGCTGCCCAGCATATGGTCAGCGACTGGTACCGCGCCCGGATGCAGGCAGACCCGGCGGGGGATTACATGCTGGAAAGCATTGCCCTGTCCCGGGCATTCCGGCATTATGAGGGTCTGAAAATGGAAGGCGCCGTGCTTCTGGAGGACGGGGAAATTCTCGCCCTGACCATGGGAAGCCGCCTGTGGTCGGACACCTTCGACATTCATTTTGAAAAAGCCCGGGAGGACGTGGAGGGCGCTTATGCCGCCATAAACTGCGAATTTGCCCGGTATCTGCGGCTGAAATACCCCGAGCTGCGCTACCTGAACCGGGAAGACGACGTAGGGTTAGCGGGGCTTCGCAAGGCCAAGCTGTCCTACAATCCCCACCACATGGTGGAAAAATCATGGGCATATCTGGCGGAGGATTTCCATGGAGATTAACTACCCCACCGGCAATCAGGAAGCCTGGCTGCGGACGCTCTGGCGTCTGGCCTTCGGGGATCCGGAGGAATTGATTGCGGGCTTTTTTGCCAGTGGCTACTCTCCCCGGCGCTGTCGCTGCGGGGTGGAAAACGGGAACGTGGCCGCCGCCCTTTACTGGTTTGACGCAGAATTCCGGGGGCAGAAATTTGCCTATCTCTACGCCGTGGCCACCCACCCGGATTTTCGGAACCGGGGGCTTTGCCGCACTCTGATGGCGGACACCGCTGCTTGTCTGACGGAGCGGGGCTATGACGGGGCGCTGCTGATGCCCCAGGCTTCGGGGCTTCGGGATATGTACGGCCGCATGGGCTTTCGGGACTGCTGCACCGTGTCGGAATTCGCCTGCGACGCCGGGGAAGCGGTGGCTTTGCGCCCGGTTTCCCGGAGGGAATTCGCCGCCCTTCGCCGGAAGTATCTGCCTCCGGACGGTGTGATTCAGGAGGGCGCAAACCTTTCCTATCTGGAACGCTATGCCGCATTCTACGCCGGGGCGGATTTCCTGCTGGCCGCCGCGCCCAACGGCGACAGCCTGACCGGCATGGAGCTGCTGGGCAGCGCCGGCGCCGCACCGGGCATTCTGGGAGCGCTGGGGTTTTCCCATGGCCGTTTCCGCACCCCGGGGATGGCGCTCCCCGGCGCCATGTTCCGTCCCCTGCGGGCGGACGTGGATGCCCCCGGATATTTTGGGCTGATTTTCGACTGAACATCGTGGTAACCACAGGCCGCGCGGCCTGTGTCGTTTATACACAAAGAACTTGGAGGAATCAACGTGCACAGAGAACACCTGGCAAGCCGCTTAGGCTTCATTCTCCTCAGCGCCGGATGCGCCATCGGCATCGGCAACGTATGGAAATTTCCGTGGATGACCGGGCAGTATGGCGGCGGTGCGTTCGTCGTGATCTACCTGATTTTCCTGCTGATCCTGGGCGTCCCGGTGCTGACCATGGAATTCGCCATGGGGCGCGCGTCCCAGAAAAGCCCCCTGAAAATGTATCAGACACTGAAGCCCGGCAGCCATTGGCGCTGGCATGGCTACGCCTGCCTGGTGGGCAACGTGATTCTGATGATGTTCTACACCACCGTTTCCGGATGGATGCTGCAATATTTCGTGGACACCGCCGCCGGACGCTTCGCGGGACTTGACGTCGCCGCAGCGGAATCCGCCTTCGGCAATATGCTTTCCAACCCCGGCCGCATGACGGTTTACATGGGTCTAATCGTCGTATCCGGCTTTCTGATCATCTCCATCGGCATTCAGAAGGGCCTGGAGCGGGTGACCAAGTGGATGATGATGGCGCTGATCATCCTGATGATGGCGCTTGCCATCCACAGTCTGTTCCTCCCCGGCGGCTCCGAGGGACTGAAATTCTACCTGCTGCCCGATATCCGGCGCATGAGGGACGTGGGCGTGGGCAACGTCATCGTGGGTGCCATGAACCAGTCCTTCTTCACATTGAGCATCGGCATCGGCTCCATGGCGATTTTCGGCAGCTACATTGACAAGGATCATGCCCTGGCCGGCGAGTCCGTCCGGGTCTGCGCTCTGGATACGCTGGTGGCGTTCTGCTCCGGCCTGATCATCTTCCCCGCCTGCTTCTCCTACGGCGTGGACGTCAAGAGCGGCCCCGCCCTGATCTTCATGACCCTGCCCAACGTGTTCAACAACCTGCCTGCGGGGCGCTTCTGGGGGAGCCTGTTCTTCCTGTTCATGACCTTCGCCGCCTACT
>OHAT01003016.1_pt1 | contig 11725 bp, 15 predicted proteins | sample 1577141 | NCBI WGS metagenome assembly OHAT01 (sample SAMEA3541578, study PRJEB24748) | human gut metagenome | biome: human gut; feature: human-associated habitat; material: faeces | place: China | collected 2012
GTCAATGGTACAACTTCATCAAGAAGAAGCAGCCGCCCGAACCCGCAAGCTGAAAGTGCAAAACGCAGACCCTTTGCACTTTGCACTTTCGCACTTTCACGATAATTTGCGTCAATAACTCAAAAAAGCACTTGACAAAACGCTTCATGGGGCCGGCCGGAGGATATCGTGCCCTACATAGACCCTGTTCCCGATTGGAACATCCCTCTGACCCGGACGGAAAGCCTCACCATGACCAGCCGCCCGAAGGATCCGAAAACGGCGAGAAATAAAAATATCCTGGTCATCGGCGGCTCCGGCAGCGGCAAGACAAGGTTCTTTGTCAAGCCGTCCCTGCTCCAAATGCACAGCTCCTATGTGGTCACCGATCCCAAAGGTTACAATATACCAAGATAGAAAAAGGTAGCGTTTTATCAACGCTAATTACATACAGAAGGGAGGCAAAACCGTGGCAAAGAAAGAAGAAATCAAAATCACAGCTCTATACGAGCGATTATCCAGAGACGATGAACAGGCTGGCGAATCGAACTCCATCCTAAATCAGAAAAAGTATCTCGAAGAATATGCCCGACAAAAGGGACTGAGAAATATCCGCCATTTCTATGACGATGGCTACTCAGGCACGAATTTCAACCGCCCCGGCTTTACCGCCCTGCTGGAAGAAATCGAAGCCGGACGGGTGGACACTCTGGTAGTAAAAGACCTTTCAAGGTTTGGCAGAAATTACCTGCAAGTCGGCTATTACACAGAGATTGTATTCCCGAAAAAGGGTGTTCGCTTTATCGCTATCAACAACAATGTGGATAGTGCCAATCCAACCGAAAATGACTTCACACCGTTTTTGAATATCATGAACGAGTGGTACGCCAAAGACACCAGCAACAAAATCAAGGCTGTCTTTAAGTCCAGAATGAAAGAGGGACTAAGGTGCAGCGGTGCTATCCCCTATGGCTACAAGCGTATCAACGGAGATAAGCAGACCCTTGTTGTGGATGAACCGGCTGCTGAAATCGTCAGAAAGGTGTTCCGTCTTGCCTGTCAAGGTATGGGCGTGACGGCGATTGCGGAACAACTGACCGAAGAAAAGGTGCTGATACCATCTGCATATACGGCAAAGTATTTCCCCGAAAATTGCAGAAACAGGAGCTTCAGCGACCCTTACCGTTGGAACGCAAATACGATTGGTCATATTCTGGACAGGCAGGAATATCTCGGTCATACCGTGTTGGGCAAATCCATCTGTGAGAACTTCAAGACAAAGCAACGCAGAGCCGCAACGCCGGAAGAACTGATGATATTCCCCGATACCCACGAAGCCATCATTGACCAAGACACATGGGACATTGCCCAGAAGCTCCGTGTTCGTGCAAAACCGAGAGCCGCAAACGGAACTTATTCCCACCGTTTGTCCGGCATGATCTATTGTGCGGATTGTGGTTCACGAATGGGATTCATCAGCCCCGAAGCAAGGCAAAGCGGAAAACATTATGATTCCGATTCTGCTTTTCAATGTGGCAATTATCGAAATCAGAACAATGAATGTGTTTCCCACTTCATTAAAACCTCTGCTCTGGAAGCGGCGATTTTGCAGGCAATCAAAGCGGTCAGCCAATATGTCATTGAGAACGAAGCAGAGTTTATTTCCCAGCTCAAGACCGTATGGAATGAGAGCAAATCCAAGTCAGCCAACAACGGACAGCAGGAAATTGACGAAGCCAAGAAACGAATGGCTGAACTGGATGCAAAGATACAGAAGCTCTATGACAGTGCCATCAGCGGTCTGTTGCCGGAGCGACAGGCACAGCGAATGATACAGCAGTACGATGAAGAACAGCTTATGCTGGAAAAACGAGTTGAGGAATTGCAGGGACAGATACAAGAGGAAGAAGTTGAGAAAATCGACACCAACCGCTTTATCGCCTTAGTCAACAAGTACCGAAACTGCGAGGAACTGACGGACACCATGCTCTATGCCTTTATTGACAGAGTGGAAGTCCACGAAGCCACAGGTGGTCGCACCGTTTACCGTCAGCAGAATATCGACATTTATTTCAACTTCATCGGCAACTACTATCCCCCTGTTGAAACTGTTTCCGAAGAAGAACGCATTGCCGCCATCGAAGCCGAGCAGTTGCGAAAGAAGCAGGAAAAGGCGAAACGAGCCGCAGAGGTTCAGAAACAGAAAAAAGCAGCATTGATGAAAGCTGTTGAAGCCGGAGACCCGGAAGCTATTGCTGAATATGAACGCAAACTTGCCTTGCAGCGTGAGCGAAACCACCGCAGACAGCAGAAAATCAAGGAAGCCAGAGAAGCCGACCCTGCCTATATCGCCCAAATGGAAGAAAAGGAACGCTTACAGCGTGAAAAGCTACTGGAAGCGGAACGCAAACGGACAGAACGAGCCAACAGGCAAAAGAAACTTTCCCGAAAGGAGCTGAAAGAAGCCGCCAAGACAGACCCGAAAGCCGCCGAGGAATGGCAAGCCTTGAAAGAAAAAGAAGCCGTAGCCAGACAGCGAAAAAAGGAGCGTGAGGAAGAACGCATGGCGGCAGACCCCGAATATGCCGCTATGATGGCAGAACGCAAGGCTGAATACACGAGGACAAGAACTGCCAAGCGACAGGCAGAGCGTGAAGCCCTTGTAGAGCTTGCCAAGACCGATGAAGAAGCAGCAAAGAAGCTGGCTGAAATGCGAAAGTATCAGAGCCAAGCTACTGTCAGAAGCTATCAGAAAATGAAAGCCGATGCAGAAGCCGGAGACCCCGATGCAATCAAACGCTATGAAACTACCCTTGCCAAACGCAGGGAAGAATATCACAGAAAGAAAGGTGCTTGAATATGGAACTGAATTTTATCAAATGTGGAGACTACTACATCCCCGACATCAAGCTGAAAAATCCGAATATCCGTCTTGGCAAGTGGGGACGGATGCGAAAGGAGTATCTGCGACTGGCTAATCCAGTCCTGTTCTCCGACATGGTGCTGAATGAAACTCTCTATGAGCATTGTGCGGAGATTGAGGAAACCGCCAAGAAGCGTATGGAAATCATCGTGCCACAGCTTGCAAAGGCATACGGCGTGACGGAGCAGCTCAAAGCCGAAAATCAAATCGAATGGGTTCGCCAGATGAACGCTTGTGTTGCACAGGCTGAGGAAGCCATCAAGGGCGAGCTGATTTACTGCTGAGAAAGGAGCGTGAATTTATGATTTTAGAAGCAATCTTCAATGGAGAGATTTATCCGGCAGAAACGGTAGTACCGAAATCAGAGAAGTTTCGGGAAGCAGGACAGGCAATCGCAGACATCATGCGATACTTTGAGCAGACATTGAGCAAAGAAGATTATGCGAAGCTGGATAAGCTCAATGACAATTTTGCAGACTGCCAGACTATGCAGACCGAGGAACATTTCAAGTATGGTTTTACAATGGGCGTTCTGCTGATGAAAGAGATATACGAACTGCCCGACTTTAAGTAAAAAAGTCAAGTGCAGAACCAACAATTTAATATCGTGAGCAAAGCGACAGGTATTTCTATTCTGAGTATCTGTCGCTTTTATTTTATCAACTATCAAGGAGGACTTTTGAATGAAAATGAACCTGAAGGAAATGAAAACCCTGTATACCTTTGGCTGTCCGAACCGTGAAGCAACGGTTGAGCGTTTGCGTTATGTAGCTGCCCTTACTCCTGATCCGGCGGCAAAGAAACTGTTCTATATGCTGTCGGTCAAGCTGAGTGACGAGAAGTGCGACAAATGGTATCGTCGTTTCTACTACAATCTGCGTTTGCAGATGCAGGAATACTACCAGCACAAGGCAGTCATTATGGATAGCTACTGGAATCATCACATGGAGAAAAGTTATGGCGAAGCTGACGAAGTATGAAAAAGAAACTATCATCCTCTTTAATGAGGGCGAGGACACAGCCAGTATCTACACCTACAATGCCAGCCTGCGAAAGCGACTGGCATTGTTCAGTAAAAAGCACCCCGATCTCTGCCGACTGGAAAAATCCCATGAGCAAGGCGGTGTGACTTATCTTCTGGACAAGTCCAGACTTTCTATCCGTCTGCAACCGCCGTACAGCGAGGAACGCAGACGAAAAGCAAGCGAGAACGCCAAGCAAAACGGTTTCAATAGCCAGATGGAATGATGTAGCATTTTGGGTTGATTTGCGGTCAAAATGTCGGGTCTGCACTTGATGTTTTCTTTGGCTGTTAGCTGAAAAATACAGATTATATGAGGTGTACAATGTTGAATTAGAAATACAGATATGATATACTTCGAGTAAGGACATAGTCCTGCAATTATAAATTATAAACATAAGCTGTATACGGAAAGAAGGATTTTGATATGAATTATAAGCATCCTAATTTATTCGTTATGATACCATACGAAGAACGCAATAGAGTATCAGGCTATTTTGATTTAAGCGTGTTGGAGAAGAATATGCAAAGTTACTTGGTGATTTAACAGATGAATTATCAACATATGCCGTGTCTAAAAATGATGTTGGAGAAAATGCTGTAATTATCCCAATACTGAGAGCAGGAATGTCTATGTCAAATAGATTGACAAAAAGGTTGCCTAAAGCAGATGTTGCACGAATTAGCATGAGACGTAATTTGCATACATTAAAACCATTTGTTGCTTGGGATGAATTTGAACAGATAAAAGAACCAGAAAGTAAAAGAGTTTTTATCACAGATCCGGCACTTGCTACAGCTGGTAGCATTTTGAAAACACTGGAACACATGAAAAAGTATGGTTTCAAAGATGAAAATGTAGTTATTATGGCAATGTTCGGATGTCAATCTGGAATAGAACGAATTTTTAAGGAGCATCCAGAAGTGAAGCTATTTTTAGTCCATATGGCAGACGGAATTAGAGAAGATGGGTATTTACTGCCGTATAATGGAGATACCGGAGATAGATTATATGGAGTAAGAGAAAATGAATATGTAATTTGATAATGTGGAGGTAAAATTATGAATTCCAGAGAATTATTAAATGCGCTAAGTGTCGCTGAGCGTTTAAAAGATACGACAAGGCATTGCTATACATCGAAAGGAAGACACGAGAGTGTAGCAGAACATAGCTGGATGATGACGCTGATGGCTTTTTTTATGCGGGATGAGTTTCCAGATGTTGATATGGATAAAGTTATTCGTATGTGTATTATTCATGATTTGGGTGAATGCTTTACAGGAGACATTCCTACCTTTGATAAAAAGCAAGTGCATGAGGATATAGAAGAAAATTTACTATTTAACTGGATAGATACGTTACCGTCTTATTATGCAGAAGAAATGAAAGCTCTATATAATGAGATGACAGAAAGAAAAACTGTCGAAGCTAAGATATATAAAGCTATTGATAGCTTGGAAGCTTTAATTCAGCATAACGCTTCTGATTTATCTACATGGATTCCGAAAGAGTATAAATTAAATTTGACTTATGCAGATGACCGAGTGAGTTTTTCAGAATATCTTACTACATTACGACAAGCTATACGAGAGGATACACTTGCAAAGATAGAAAAATAGTTATAAGTATTGTCTAAGCCAAAGGCGATCAACCGTAAAAAGTTGGTCGCTTTTGTTTTATCCATTATTGCGAAAGGAGCTTGTCTATGAGTAAAGAAGAACTGGAAAAATTGGAGCGTGAGAAATATGTGGTCGAGCGAAAGCTGACCGCAGCCATGCACAAGGAAAAGCGATTGCAGAGCGAATTAAAGAGGTTGACCCGAAGTGAGCGAACCCACCGCCTTTGCACTCGTGCCGGAATGTTGGAAACCTTTTTGAAAGAGCCGACCACTCTGACCGATGATGATGTGATGGAGCTTTTGACTTTCATCTTTCACAGCGAAGCGGTTCAAAAGAAGTTGGATTTGCTGATTGCGAACCGAAAGGAATTGGGGCAGCCGAACGGGAGCTAAAAGACCCTTTTGGAAAAAGGGCGCAATTATACACCACCTAAAGGTTGTGCATTGCGTTCTGCCGAAAGCCCCTTGCAGGGAGCTGATGATTTCCGCAGTCTGCTCCAATCATACAGGGGAAGCTACACTTCCCCTGCGTTGGCTTTGCCAACTACCCCTTTGTGGACTTGCCGCCGGGAAACGATTGCAAGCAATCATTCCCCGACAGCAAGTTTATATTCCACCACCTGACCGCTGCTGAAAAGTATCGGTCATTTTTTTGCACCGAAAGGAGGTTCACACAAATTGCCAGTACCCCACTTCAATATCAAAATCACTCAGCGAAGCAAAGGCAACTCTGCGGTTGCCGGAGCTGCCTACCAAGCCGGAGAAAAGCTGTTTTCCGAGTATGACCAGAAAACCAAGAATTACACTTGCAAAAAAGAAGTGGTCTATACGGAAATCATGCTGCCCCCAAATGCTCCACCCGAATATGCAGACCGAGCAACCCTCTGGAACTCCGTTGAAGAAATCGAAAAGCAATGGAACTCACAGCTTGCAAGACGGTTTGTTGCCGCCCTGCCCAGAGAAGTCCCGATGGAGCTGTTACCGCAGATGGTCAAAGAATACTGCGAGGAACAGTTTGTTTCAAAGGGAATGTGTTGTGATTTCGCAATCCATGACCCCGATCCGCCGGGACACAATCCCCATTGCCATTTCATGCTGACCATGCGAGCCATTGATGAAAATGGAAAATGGATGCCTAAGAGCCGCAAGGTTTATGACCTTGACGAAAACGGCGAGCGTATCAAGCTCCCATCCGGCAGATGGAAAAGCCATAAGGAAGATACCGTTGACTGGAACGAACAGTACCATGCCGAGGAATGGCGGCATGGTTGGGAAATTGTTCAGAACAAATATCTGGAACTTGCCGGAAGTCCAGAACGGATTGATATGCGTTCCTATGAAAGACAGGGACTTGACATTATCCCGACAGTCCACATGGGAACGGCTGTCTCTGCGTTGGAGCGAAAAGGCATTGCCACCAACATCGGCAATCTCAACCGAGACATTAAAGCCGCCAACCGCATGATGAACGCTATCCGCAGCACTATCAAAAGTCTGCGTGACTGGATTGCTGACATTCTGGAAGCCACCAAAGAAGTCATTGCAGAAAATGAAGCGGAAAAGAAAAATGCTTCTCCGAACCTTGCCGTTCTACTGCGTGATTATCTGAATCTGCGAAAGGCAGAGCGTAGCGAATGGTCGAGATACGGACAGCAGAAAGGCACGACCGATGATTTGAAAACCATTTCCCAAGCGACCGTCTATCTACAACGGCATGAGCTTTTCACGCTGGAAGATTTGGACATTGCCCTGCAAGGGGTGAGTGAAAAGGCTACTGCCATTCGTGAAGATATGCAGAAAGCCGCTAACCGCATGAAAGCCATTACCGCCATTCAGACCGCCGTTGCTGATTGTGAAAAGCATAAAGCAGTCCATGACAAGTATATCAAAATCGGCTGGAAAATCCGAAAGGAAGCCTATGTCGAAAGTCATAAGGACGAGCTGACCGCTTTTAATAAGGCATACCGCATTCTGAAAAAGCATGGTGCTGATTTGAATGTGGATTTGAAAGCCTTGCAAAAAGAATATGACGGTCTGCGGACTACTCACGCTGATCTGAAAGAACAGCTTGCCGCAGTCAATGAAGAATTGAAGCCGATGAAAGATATTCGCTACTGGGTTAGCAAGGTTCTATCGCCGGAACAGACGGGAGAGAAACAGCCAGAGCCGAAGCATTCTCTCAAAGAACGCTTGCAGTATGAGCAGGAACAGAAGAAACAGAAACAGGTGCAGAAAGCACCCAAGCAGAAAAAACAGGATATGGAACTTTAACAGGCACTTGCCGTTTTCATTTGGAAAATAGCAGGTGCTTTTTCTATTTCAGGAGGAAATGCCTATTGAATTTATTTGAAGCAGTAAAACAGAATGTAACAACCCGACAGGCGGCAGAACGCTATGGAATCCGTATTAGACGAAACGGAATGGCGGTCTGCCCCTTTCACAATGATAAGAACCCCAGCATGAAACTTGACCGCCGCTTTCATTGCTTTGGCTGTCAGGCAGATGGAGACGCAGTTGACTTTGTTTCCCGACTGTTTGGCTTGCCGAGCAAAGAAGCCGCCATGAAGATAGCTGATGATTTTGGTATCAGCTATGACAGCAGACAGAAACCGTCAATCAGACCGAAAATCCGAGAGCCTACCCCGGAGCAGAAATATCAGCAGGAAGAAAATCACTGCTACAAGGTGCTGTCCGATTACTTCCATCTTCTGAGGAAGTGGGAAAAGCAATACGCACCGCAACGGACGGATGAAGTGTGGCACCCGCTTTTTGTGGAAGCATTGGAGAAGAAAAGCTATATCGAATACCTGCTGGATATTCTTCTCTATGACACTCCCGAAGAAAAGAAAGCTCTTGTAGCCGAGCAGAGAAAAGAGGTGATGAAACTTGAACAGCGAATTGCAGGACACACAGCCGAGCATGACCGTGGAAGAAGTCAGAGGAAGTCTGGACTTGACCGATAACGGAGCAATCAAGAACAGCATACGCAACTGTCTGACCGTTTTTCAGAATGACCCCGTTCTGCAAGGTGCTGTCAGATATAACATTCTTACCGAGCGTATCGACATTGTGAAGCCGCTTTGGTGGAGCAAGCAGACAGCGACCTTGACCGACACGGACTTAAATTATCTCATGCTCTATCTGGAAGATAAATATAGTCTGACCAGCGAGAAGAAAATACAGAAAGCCCTTTCCATTATCGCTGACAGCAACAAGTACCACCCTATCCGAGATTATCTGAACGGTCTGGAATGGGACGGAACAGAACGCATCCGCTATGCCTTGCCCCGATTTCTCGGAGCAGAGGAAGGCGAGTACACTTATCAGGCATTACGGCTGTTCATGTTGGGAGCAATCAGCAGAGTGTTCAAACCCGGCTGTAAGTTTGAAGTTATGCTCTGCCTTGTGGGTGGACAGGGTGCAGGAAAGTCCACTTTCTTCCGTCTGCTGGCAGTCAAAGATGAATGGTTCTCCGATGACCTGAAAAAGATTGACGATGACAATGTGTACCGTAAAATGCAGGGGCATTGGATTATCGAAATGTCGGAAATGATTGCCACAGCCAATGCCAAGAGCATTGAGGATATTAAGTCCTTTATCAGCAGGGCGAAAGAAACCTATAAAGTGCCGTATGAAACCCATCCGGCAGACCGCTTGCGACAATGTGTGTTCGGAGGTTCTTCCAACACGATGGACTTTCTACCCCTTGACCGAAGCGGCAACCGTAGATTTCTGCCTATCATGGTACACCCTGAAAATGCAGAGATTCACATTCTGGAAGATGAAGCCGCATCCAGAGCGTTCATTGATATGATGTGGGCAGAAGTCATGTTCATCTATCAGAACTTCCCTGTAAAGCTGACCTTATCAAAGGATATGGACAAGGAACTGAAAGAACTGCAAAAGCAGTTTATGCCGGAGGACACGAAAGCAGGACTGATCCAGTCTTTCCTTGATAACTTCAAAGGTACACAGGTCTGCTCCAAGCTGATCTATGCAGAAGCTCTGAACCACCCTTTTGATGAGCCGAAGCAATGGGAAATCCGAGAAATCAATGAAATCATGAACAACAGCATTGAGGGATGGAGACCGTTTTCCAATCCACGCAGCTTTGCCAAGTATGGCAGACAGCGAGGGTGGGAACGCATACCACCGCCCGACAACGAGCCATCGGCAACAGGCTCAAATCTGACGGACGGTTTTCGTGAACTGACCGAGGAAGAAGCCCGACAGATGGAATTACCGTTTTGAAAAAATGACCGTGTTGCCGACTATGTTGCTACCCCGTTGTCAAGTCCGTTGCAGGGCAAATCTCTTAAAAGTCCTTTATTTACAAGGGATTTTCTTCTCTGGCAACAAAAGCAACGGAGAAATCAAAGAAAAAAGTAAAAATAGTAAATAAGCCAGATAGGACTATGTTCGAGGTTTTTTGAAGTCCGTTGCCGGACTTCGTTGCCGACCACACACCCTGTCTGGCTTTTTCCATTTCAAGGAGGTATTGCATGACACAGAACACAACCACAGCAAAAGCACACAAGGCAACCCCGGTAGGAACATTCAACATGAGAATGGGAAACACCACCTATGTTATCGGCGTTCATTTCAGCAAGGAAAGCAAGGACACCTTAGAGGACAAGATGAAGCGGTTAATGCGTGATGATGTGAAAGCGGCGAATTTCTGAATTGAAAATAATTTGTGACTTTTCCGTTTTCTATCTTGACGAAACGCTTCCGAAGGGAACCATTTTGGTGGAGTGCGGGAAAATGCTCCAAAGGGGCGCACCCAAACTGGGAAAGGACGGAAAGCCCATGAAGGATAAGCACGGCAAGGTCATTTATGAGCCGTACCGAATCAAGGTCCTAAATACCATCAACTTCAAGAAGTCCATGCACTATAACCCTTTCGCCTATATCCATAGCGAAAAGGACATCTTGAAGCTGGTCACAACGCTGATCGCCAATACCAAAGGCGAAGGCAAGGCCGGGGACGATTTTTGGGTCAAAGCAGAGACCTTACTGTATTGCGCGCTGATTGGGTATATCCACTATGAGGCTCCGGTAGAGGAGCAGAATTTCTCTACCCTCATCGAGTTCATCAACGCCATGGAGGTTCGGGAGGATGACGAGGAGTTCAAAAACCCGGTAGACCTGATGTTTGATGCACTGGAATCGGAAAAGCCAAACCACTTCGCAGTGCGGCAGTATAAGAAATATAAGCTGGCAGCCGGCAAAACCGCTAAGTCGATTTTGATTTCCTGCGGTGCGCGTCTGGCCGTATTTGATATTGCGGAGCTGCGCGAGGTTACATCCTACGATGAGTTGGAACTGGATACGCTGGGAGACAGAAAAACGGCCCTGTTCCTCATTATGAGTGATACGGATGACAGTTTTAACTTTCTCATTTCCATGTGCTACACCCAGTTATTCAACCTGCTTTGTGAAAAGGCCGATGATGTGTATGGCGGCAGGCTTCCGGTTCATGTGCGCTGTCTGATTGATGAGTGTGCCAACATCGGGCAGATTCCGAAGCTGGAAAAGCTGGTGGCCACCATCCGAAGCCGTGAAATCTCTGCCTGTCTGGTGTTGCAGGCACAGAGCCAGCTCAAGGCAATTTACAAAGATAATGCCGATACCATCATCGGCAATATGGATACTTCCATCTTCCTGGGTGGCAAAGAGCCAACAACGCTGAAAGAGCTGGCGGCTGTTCTGGGAAAGGAGACCATAGACACTTACAACACCGGAGAGAGCCGGGGACGGGAGACCTCCCACTCGCTCAACTATCAGAAATTGGGAAAAGAGCTGATGAGCCAGGACGAGCTGGCAGTTATGGATGGCGGCAAGTGCATCTTGCAGTTGCGCGGTGTGCGTCCGTTTCTTTCAGACAAGTATGACATTACCAGACACCCTAATTTCAAATACACAGCTGATGCAGACAAGCGAAATACCTTTGATATTGAAGCATTTTTGTCTGCCAGACTAAAACTCAAGCCTGATGAGGTCTGCGATGTATATGAAGTAGACACGGAGGGCGTGTAATACGGTTCCGCTGAGAAAGGAGTGATCGTATCTATTTGCCGCAACTGCCTCTGTTGAGGCCATTGGCGTACAAAGCGGACAATCGCAAGAAAAATAATGAAAAAGGAGGACAGCCGGAATCATGCCCCCGGAAACCGGGCGGCA
>OHAT01003029.1_pt1 | contig 11689 bp, 8 predicted proteins | sample 1577141 | NCBI WGS metagenome assembly OHAT01 (sample SAMEA3541578, study PRJEB24748) | human gut metagenome | biome: human gut; feature: human-associated habitat; material: faeces | place: China | collected 2012
AGAAACTGATTTACCGCCATCCACACGTATTCGGAGATACCTCCGCCGATACCGCCCAAAAGGTAGAGCAAAGCTGGGAGCAGCTTAAATTGAAAGAAAAGGGGGGTAACAAAACCGTGCTGGAAGGTGTTCCCGCTTCCCTCCCATCCGTAGTAAAAGCGCATCGTATCCAAGATAAGGCCCGTAACGTAGGTTTCGACTGGGAACAACGGGATCAAGTATGGGATAAGGTACAGGAGGAATTTAATGAGTTGAAAACCGAGATAGACAGGATGGACGCAGATAAGATGGAAGCTGAGTTCGGAGATCTCTTCTTTAGCTTGATCAACGCTGCCCGCCTATACAAAATAAACCCGGACAACGCATTGGAACGCACGAACCAGAAGTTTATCCGCCGTTTTAATTATCTGGAGGAACATACGATCCAAGAAGGTCGTTCCTTGAAAGATATGACATTGGAGGAAATGGACCAACTATGGAATGAGGCCAAGGCCAAAGGCCTATAAATCAAGGATAAGAACAAAACAAAAGGGGAACCGACATCACGTCGCCACCCCTCCCTTAACTTAAACGCCAAAACTAAATCTAAACAAAAAACACAAATAATGATAATATTTTATTTCTTTCTATTCTCTTCTTTTCTATCGTCTCCTCCTCTCATAAATTCCCGCGCAAACTTTCCTTCCGCACGTTTATATCTATAAAGTTTCTTTGGAGACAATATCTTTTTAAACTTTTCATAATACTCCTTTTCCAACTGTGCCTGCCTCATGTTCACGCTCACACACTCATCAATCACCTTCAAGTAATCAGCATCGGTTGCATTTTCATTATGCTTTAAATCTTTGGATAGTTTACGACATTCACGACCGGCCTCAAACATCTTTTCTTGCAGTTCGTTACAAAGAGGTATAAATGATGCTGCCTCTTCCGGGGTTAACCCCATCTCTGCCGTAATAAAAGCATTCTTCTTAGCAAAGAACGCTTCTCTATCAAAATTGCGATGCTGTTTCCCACTTTGAGCGTGAGCACTGAATGAGAACACAACTGAACACGCCACAAATGTAATAAAAAATATTTTATTCATACAAGCATTCTTTCAAAAATATTTTGTCAAACTTTATTTTTTTTCCTATTTCTTCTGCCAATATATAACCGGCATATTGCTCTTCCAGGTACTCCAAGTATTCTTCATCCTCGGCCGCTTGCAAAGCAGAAACTGAGGCTGGAGACACTTCTGTTTTTACGAGTAGCGAGTCGGTTTTCGCCGCTTTATCTTCGGATCCGACCAAAACTTTAAAAAACAACCCCAATCCGGCAAAAACGGCTGCCATATATAACCAGGGACGAACACGATCCATCAAGGAAACCTTTTTCACCTCCTCTTCAGGCTCTCTTTCGGGAAGCTGACTCATAATGTTTGCCGTCAATCCCTCCATATACCCCTCAGGTACAGTAAAAGGATTTTTCCCTTTAAGACGGTCCAGATTGTTTTGTTCTGTTTTCATATCATCTCTCTTTTATGTTCTTTTGACAAATGGTAACACGAAAGGTTTAAATGTCTTTTGTTAAAAACTCCTCTACTTTCTTCACCGCATGATGATAGGAAGCTTTTAAAGCGCCTACGGAAGTTCCGAAAATCTCAGACATATCTTCATATTTCATATCGTCAAAATATTTCATATTAAAAACGGCACGCTGTTTCTCCGGCAATGTCAGGATGGCTTTCTGCAGTTTCATCTGTGCGGCATCCCCGTCGAAATATTCGTCTCCTTTCAGGCGCTCCAGCAAAAACACGTCCGTATCGTCAATCGAGACATTGTTCTGCACACGCTGGCGGTTCAGAAAGGTTATACATTCGTTTATCGCAATCTTATACAACCAAGTCGACAACTTCGCCTCTCCCCGAAAATAGTCGATATTCATCCAGGCTTTCAGGAATGTATTCTGCAATAAGTCGTTGGCATCGTCATGGTCCAACACCATCTTTCGTATCTGCCAATACAACTTCTCCCCGTAGAAATTGACAACCTGCGCGAAGGCATCACGTTGATGCGCCGGATCACGTAATTGTTTTATTATCTCTTCCTCTATATATTGTTGCATTCCTACTCACTAATTTGGGGTAAATATAAGAAAATAATCATTATCTCCTTCCGTTCCCCTTCTATAAGAGACGGAAATAATGGTTCAAAGTTTAATCGAACCTCATAAGGGAATATAAAAAAAGCGGACAACCATATAAGTCATCCGCTTTGAAGTGCCCAGAACAGGACTCGAACCTGCATGCCTCTCGACACACGCACCTGAAACGTGCGCGTCTACCAATTCCGCCACCTGGGCATAGGTAATTGCAATCTAAACTGCGTTGAGCGGAAAACGAGACTCGAACTCGCGACCCTAACCTTGGCAAGGTTATGCTCTACCAACTGAGCTATTTCCGCATTCTGTAATTAGCGCAAGCGATTTTTCGATTGCGAGTGCAAAGGTAATGCTTTTTCCGAAACTACCAAAACATTATAATACTTTTTTCATCAAAAGCTATTATATTGTCTTTTTCAACCCCATTTTGAAGCAATTACACAAGCTTCTTTTCCTCCAAAAACAAGATTCAGGGAAAGTAGAAAAAAACTTCAGCATATTTAAGGAAAAACATCTCGATATTTTTTTATTTTTTGTACAAAAGCCAGCAACCTTTGTACGATTTTTTTTGAAAGATAACGACAGCTATCCCAACCGTCAGGCATCTTCAATAAAAAACGTCCGCACAAGCCTGTTCGAAGGTGTACGGACGCTATGACTTACAATCAGAAGTAACTTATAATCAACACATTCTGTCGCGATAATCTTCATAACGGAAGGTTTTATACACCTCCAGTTCTCCATCAGTGTGGAGCAAAGCAACAGAAGGATGATGAATTCCATTAAACATGTTTGTCTTCACCATCGTATAATGAATCATATCTTCGAATATGATGCGTTCGCCTATCTGCAATTCATGATCGAACTTCCAACTGCCCATATAGTCACCACTCAAGCAGCTGTTTCCGCCCAAACGATAAACATGGTCCTCACGAGCAGCAGTCTTCACAGCATCAGGCGGAAGGGTTTCGGCATTGCGCACCTTAGGCTGATAAGGCATTTCCAGACAGTCGGGCATGTGACAGGTAAAGCTCACGTCAAGAATAGCCGTACGTATACCTCTGCTCTCTACCACATCGACAACCGATGCTACCAGCGGTCCGGTCTGCCAGGTAAAGGCTGATCCCGGTTCCAGAATAATCTGAAGATTCGGATAGCGTTCACGCAAACCTTTCAACAGTCCGATAAGGTGTTCCACATCGTAGTCTTTACGTGTCATCAGGTGTCCCCCACCCAAATTCAGCCATTTCAATTGAGGGAACCAGCGAGAGAACTTTTCTTCAATGTGTTTCAATGTACGTTCCAGCTCATACGAACTCGACTCACAATGACAATGACAATGAAAGCCTTCAATTCCTTCGGGCAAACGGTCGGGAAGCAAATCGGCAGTCACACCGAAACGGGTTCCGGGAGCACAAGGATTATAAAGTTCTACTTCCACTTCCGAATACTCTGGATTCACACGAATACCACAAGATACATGTTCCGGATAAGCCTTTGCCTGCGGATAAAAACGCTCGAACTGCGACAGCGAATTGAACGTAATATGACTGCTATACTTCAGAAAAGCAGGAAAATTGGTCTCTGTATAAGCAGGAGAATACGTATGAGCCTTGCTGCCAAACTCTTCGAAAGCCAGTCTGGCTTCGTATTCAGAACTTGCTGTTGTGTAATGAATATATTCACGGAATATCGGAAACGATTTCCACATGGCAAAAGCCTTGAAAGCAAGAATAATTTCCACACCGGCACGTTCTGCCACACTTTTTATCAGACTCAGGTTCTTTCTGAGCAAATCTTCTTCCATAACATAACAGGGAGAAGGAACTTTTGTTACATCCAACATATATTTATCAATCTTTATTCTATTATTTTAAACCGTGCAAACTTCAGCAGCAACTGCTTTTCTCCCGCATTACGGAAGCGTACCGTTGCCTTACAGTTATCTCCACTTCCTTCAACTTTAATAATCTCGCCTATACCGAAACGTTCGTGTTCTATCTGCTTTCCGGCACAAACTCCATTTACAGCAGGAGAAGAAGCAGAAGTTCCGACAGAAGTTTCCGCCGCAGGGATTCTACGCAGTACACGTGGAGCAGCCGGCTTGACGAAGCGACGAGGTTCTTCGGGAATTTCACCTCCATCAAACATCGACGGCGAATTACCAGATATATACCGCGGAGTGTCCGAATCCATTTCACGGCGAAAACGCTTCGCCCCCTCTTCTACCTTTCGGGAAACGATATCCTCCTGAGGCAGGTTCAAATATCTGGCATCTATATCTTTTAAGAAACGACTGGGATTACTGAATTCCACCTTACCGTATTTAAAACGAGTCTTGGCAAACGACAGAAAACAGTGTTCTTCCGCACGGGTAATAGCTACATAAAACAACCGGCGTTCTTCCTCAAGCTGCTTGTATGAATCGCCAGCCATCGGACTAGGAAACAAATTTTCCTCCAAGCCTACAACAAAAACATTCTTAAACTCCAGTCCCTTTGCCGAATGAATGGTCATCAATGTCACCTTGGGTGCATCATCAGCCCCTTCACTGTCCTGATCAGTAAGCAACGACACTTCCGACAAATAATCAGTAAGCAGGATATGCGTATTGCCTTCTTCTTCCCGATCGGCACAGAAATCGTGCATACCGTTTATCAATTCTTCAATGTTTTCCTGCCGGCTCAAATTCTCAGGCGAACGGTCCTGATAAATATCATTGATGATACCCGACTGACGGACAATGTCTTTTCCCAACTCGTAGGCTCCGGTATGCGAAACCGCTTCTACAAATCCGGCAATCAAATCACGGAATGCCTGCAATTTGGTGTGAGTGCCTTTCGTCAAAGATACTCCATAAGTCAGCGGTTCGTTCAACACCTTCCACAAGCTTACTCTATGCACATTGGCTGCATCAATAATCTTATTTAATGTAGTATTGCCTATCCCCCTTGCCGGATAATTGATAACACGCTTGAAAGCCTCCTCATCATTCGGATTGACAGCCAAGCGGAAATAAGCTATCACATCTTTTATTTCCTTACGCTGATAGAAAGACAAGCCTCCGTAAATACGGTAAGGAACTCCCCTCTTGCGTAATGCCTCTTCGAAGATACGGCTTTGGGCATTCGTACGATACAATACAGCAAATTCATCGTATGAATATCCTTTTTTGGTCCGGAGCTGGGCTATCTTGTTTGCAACAATCTCCCCTTCTTCCACATCGCTGTAAGCATTGAATACCGTAATAGGTTCTCCCTTATCGTTTTCAGAGAAAACTTCCTTACGTATCTGCTCCCTGTTTTTCTCTATAAGACTGTTTGCCGCCTTGACAATGGTCTGCGTAGAACGATAATTCTGTTCCAGCTTAAACAAGCGGGCATCCTTATATAAACTTGTAAACTTCAGAATATTGTCGATGTTCGCTCCGCGGAAAGAGTAAATACTCTGCGCATCATCACCTACAACACAGACATGGCGATATTTTTCTGTAAGTTGCAGTACAATGCAATGTTGTGCATAGTTAGTATCCTGATACTCATCCACCAAAACATAGCGGAAGCGAGAAGCATACTTGTCACACAGTTCCGGATGTGTCTGAAACAATATATAGGCGTAAACCAGCAAGTCGTCAAAATCCATGGCATCACTCTGCCGGCAACGCTCCCAGTATCTCCGGTAAATATCGCGCACAGCCGGTATTTTAGCAGCCTGGTCATTTTCATAAAGTTCACGACTGGCAGCATAGGCATCGGGAAGCATCAGATGATTTTTGGCATTACTGATACGCGACTGTACCACTCCCGGCTTATACACTTTATCGTCCAGCTGCATTTCTTTGATAATGGCCTTGATCAGACTTTTCGAATCGGCGGCATCATAAATAGTAAAATTTGCAGAAAAACCAATGGCAGCCGCTTCCGTACGCAAAATACGTGAAAAGATAGAATGGAAAGTCCCCATCCATAAGTATCGCGCACGTTCCGCTCCTACCCGACGCGCAATACGTTCCTTCATCTCACGTGCAGCCTTATTGGTAAAAGTCAGAGCAAGAATAGACCACGGCTCATAACCGTTATCCAGCAGATAAGCTATCTTATAAGTCAGCACACGGGTTTTTCCCGATCCGGCTCCTGCAATAACAAGAGAAGGACCATCATTGTATAACACCGCAGCACGCTGACTTTCATTCAGTTCATTCAAGTAATCTGTCATACAGGTTAAAATATTTCAGGCACAAAGATAGCACAAATTCAGCAGTGTTCTAATACATTTCCAAGCTACGCCTAAACAATTTTTCCAAACTCGAATATTTATTATAAAATCCCCAAAGCTTACTGCTACAGTAAAAACACGAAAAGAGGAAGTTCCCCGGCATTTTATCCGGTAGAACCTCCTTCTCTCTCTACAGTCTCGATTATATAATATACCTTACTGAAAACCGAAAACCATCTTCTAAATTAAAGGTTTGGATTTTTAGCCGAATCAGTATCTGGATAAGGCATATATACCATCTTATCATTCCATGAGCCGCTTACTTCTACACCTTCTTTCACCTTTACTCCCGGCACTATTTCAATTTCAGGATTACCCTGACGTTCTTCAAACGTTTTCTGTAGAAGTTTCATACGGAACTGGTCTGCCCGGCGAGTTACCATAGCAACCCAATAACCAGCAACTTCCCATCCATGTTCCTCTAAAGCAGCCTCAGCAAGCAGTGAAGCATTCATTGCATCAATATTTACTCCATTTATAACTTGCCATTTTCCATCATCTTCATACGTTTTTTCTTTGTTCCATAGGTATCACCTACCATTCCACGCTTACGCACGTCTTTCAGACATTGTTTTGCCAATGACAAATCGCTTTCTCCCGCACGGGCAGCAGCTTCTGCGTACCACAGTTTCACTTCTGCATAGCGTATCAGACGATGACGATGCCCATTACACATATTCTGACTTGCAGGCAACGTATAATCATACGGAGCATCAATATTAGTCTTTGTCGACGGTTCCCAGTTTACAGAAAAGACGCTGAACATCGGATGACATTCCGGAATCACCCAACCGTCTTCTGATTTGTCATACCAGTTATGCAGTTCATACCCGTTTCCATCTTTATTAGGTTTCAGAATCTGTGGGTCATAAGTGGCATCCTTGCGAGGACCTTCCGGAAATTTCTGCCAGAAACGGATTTCTCCCCATGCATCTCCCCATCCACCAAGTGATTCAAACTGATCACATGAAGTAAGTTGGGAATCTTGCACCCAGTCTACATTTGGAGAATTATTAATTCCAAGAATGGTTTCCTTATTATAGTTATTACTCATGGCATATACATCGTAAAAATTCTCATCCATACGAATATCATATATTCCATTACGTTCACCTTCTATCACCTTCTTGGCTTCATCGGCTGCTTTTTTATAATAAGCAGTTCCTTTCTCTAAAGGCCATCCGGCCATAGCCATATACACAGCAGCACGCGTAGCCTCTACTGCTTGTTTGGTTACATATACATTTACACCATTCAAAAAAGCCGGTGCATTCTTATAACTTGCGGGTAGTCCTTCACATTCATCCGAAGTAAGGTCGGCTACAATTTGCTCGTACACCTGTTCTACACTGCTAGGTTTCATAGTGAAATCATCGTTTTCATTGGTCAGTGTCAATGGAATATCTCCGAAAAGGCGTACCAACGTAAAATAAGCATAAGCACGCCAGAACTTAGCCTGACCTATAGCCTGATTCAGCGATGCAGCATCAGTAGGAGTTTTCGAAGCGTTCTGTATAATAAAATTAGCAGCTTTTATAATTGCATAATGGTCGGACCAGCAATCTTTTACTCCTTTATTAGAGTTCACTGGAGCAAAACGGTCAATTTCTGCAGCGACCTGCTTGTTACTCCCCGGATTGGTCGTAATATCATCTCCCTGCCACTGAGGATACTGAGGATTGGTACGAGTTTGTGAATAATTTACTTTACTGTACAACGAATATACACTCATATCCAGTTCTTCCTGTGTACTGAAATAACCTTCTGGAGTAAGTTTTCCCTGAGGATTTTCCTGAAGCAAGTCCGAACAGGAAACAGTTATCAATGAAGCTGCCATGATACAGCCCAGAAATATCTTTGTTTTCATATCATATCAATTTGATTAAAGGTTAAAAGTTCATGCGCACACCGAAGGTAAAAGTACGAGGAGTAGGATAAGCTCCCATATCAATACCTGCATCCACATCCACATTATCATTAGAGAAAGTTGTTCCAACCGGATCCATACCCTTATAACCGGTAATAGTAAAGAGATTCTGGCAGCTTAGTGTCAAACGGATATCGGCAAACTTTGTTACTTTTTTCGACAGATTATACGATAAACTGATATTTTCCAGTCTTACATAGCTAGCATCTTCAACCCACTTGGTAGATACAGCCTGATAATTATTTCCAGCCACCTTCAGCCCCGGATATATAGCCGACTGTCCCACCTTATCAAAATTATCAGTATAAGCCTCACGTAATGTAATAAAACGAGAATCGCCTACCATTGAAGCCATTGTAAAACGTGCCAGATTCAATCTGTCAGCTCCGAAGGCTCCGTTGAAGAATAAGTTAAGATCCCAATTTTTGTAAGTCAATGTATTATTCCATCCTACAGTAAAGTCAGGAGTTGCCTTTCCGATAACCCGACGATCGAATCCATCAATTGTTCCGCTATTATCCATATCCTGATAAGTATCCTTACCAGATTCATCAAGCCCTGTCCAGATATAACCATAGAAAGATCCGATTGCATATCCCGGCTTAATGATACTAGCCTCATCCACCATACCTGAAGCCGGCTTTGAGCCGAAGAAATAATAGTTTTCACCTCCAGCAAGTTTTTCTACACGATTCTTCAGATAAGTTCCGTTTACAGTTGTCGACCAGGTAAAATTCTTATGCTGAATCAAATGTGCAGTCAGTGATATATCTACACCTCGGTTACTGATTTCTCCATCATTCACCCAATAACTTGCACCACCTTTATAATTAGGCATTGTCTTTTTAAGCAAAGCATCGGTAGTGCGCTTATCAAAGTAATCGACACTCATTGACAAACGGTGATTGAACATTGAAAAATCCAGACCAACATCAAACTGGCGAGTCTTTTCCCATGTAAGTTCAGGAGTTGCAATATCATTAGCCCAATAACCGACATAGTCACTGCTTGTTCCAAAATTATATTTAGTCTGCGTCATCAGTCCTAAAGTAGAATACGGATCAATAGCCTGATTACCCACGATACCAAAACTAGCACGCAGTTTCAAGTCTTGTACAGCCTTGACATTCTTCATGAACTTTTCATTACTGATAGTCCAGGCAGCAGCTACAGAAGGAAAGAATCCCCATTTATTTTTAGAGAAGCGAGAAGAACCGTCAGCACGGAAAGTACCTGTCAGCTGATAACGGTCGTTATAATTATACATCACACGCGCTACTCCGGAAACCAGTGCCCAGTTCTGTATACCATTACTTACATCGCGGCTTTGAGCCATACTTGCATCCCACCAACCGACAGATTCCGTCAAAAGATTTTTTCCGGAAATATTCATCAGACGTTCCTCATACTTCGTTACTTCGTATACGGCAGTAGATGTCAGCGAGTGCTTATTCCACTTACCCATGTAAGTAAAGTTATTAGAACTCTGCAACATCATACGGTAGGTATCACTATTTCCCATGCTGTTCGACGGATTCACCCGTTTAGAAGAAAAACTGTATGATTTGGCATCGTAATAGTCAACACCGTTAGTTGTCGTAAAAGTCAGTCCTTTTGCAAGATTAAAACGCAAATCTACGTGTCCGGTAAACACATCAGTCATAGTTTCTCCACCTTGCAAACGCAAAATACCTACAGGATTGCTGGCTATGGAGTTAATAGGATCCTTCGCATAATTATTACCATCCATCATCTGCATAGTAGGAGAATAGTTCATGGCAATCCAGATCGGATTATCTTTTCCAGTAGCAAAAGATCCTCCTTTACGTATATTATGCGAAGCATTGACATCTGCCGTCACATGCAGCCATGGAGTAACTTGTGACGTAACATTAGCTTTAGCCTGATAGCGTTCATTCTTCGACTCTATTACAACTCCAGTCTGTCCCATATAGTTGCCGGACAAATAGAACTGAGTCTTATCATTACCTGACGATACCGCTACTTTATAATTCTGAGTAATACCTGTACGGAAAATTTCATCCTGCCAGTCTATTCCTGGATTCGTACCATTCAAATAAACAGACATCTCATCTTGCGTTTTCTTTCCAGCATCGACCAAAGCCTGAGCATATTCACGTGAATTAAGCAAATCATAGCGTTTATATACATTTGCAACTCCAAACGAGGCATCCAAAGTTACTTGAGTAGCTCCAGCCAACCCTGTCTTTGTCGTAACCAATACAACACCGTTTGAACCACGAGAACCATAGATAGCTGTAGAAGAAGCATCTTTTAAGACTTGCATAGATTGTATATCCTCTGGATTAATGCCATCCAAACCACTTTCCCGCACAATACCATCCACTACATACAAAGGATCATTACTTTTATTAATAGAACCAGAACCGCGCACACGAATCTTTACGCTACCGCCTGGCACACCACTGTTTTCCACTTGTACACCAGAAACACGTCCCTGCAAAGCATCCGAAACCTGCGTTATAGGCTGATCCTTAAAGCTTTTATTATCAAGTACAGCAACCGCTCCTGCTACATCAGCCTAACGAACAGCTCCATAACCAATAACAACGACTTCATCCAAAGTTTCAGTATCTTCTTTCAAGACTATCTTTGCACCATTTTGATTTTTAGCCGAAACTTCCTGTGATACATAGCCTATATAAGAAAAAACTAAAACAGCATTCGGAGATAGCTTAAAGAAAAGTTTCCTTCAAAATCCGTTATAGCAGCATTTTCAGTACCTTTTTCTACTACATTTACTCCAATCAACGGATCACCATTTACATCGACAACAGTACCAGTAAATTCTATAACTTGCTGAGATACAGAAACTTCAGTAACATTCGCAGCCATTGCTTCTGCTGCAGAACTAATTGCGACAAACAAACTAAGGGCAATGGGGACAGAGTGTAAAAGTCTCCTTGTCCAAGGAGAGTTCACCTCCCGACAAAATTGATTCTTTTTCCAGGAAAAATTAAGGTTAACTATCAAAGTATTATTATCACCCGGATGCAATAATTAAATACAATAATTGACTTTAATAGGTTTAGTTAAAGTTTATTTTTGTTTTCCGCAAAGAAAGAATTTAATTTTAAAATCAGCAAGAATATCAGTAAAATAGTTTCATTTTTTAACCAATAAATAATGATAACATTTAAAAATACCCCGATAGTTTTATAATTATTTTTCAAATAAGATCTTAACCTGCCTTCAAAATACTTTCAGAAGACCAAATAAAACACACAAGTAAAATAATTAATTGCATTTTATTACGTGAGTTCGGGATAAGATATAGCTTATAAAAGTTGGTAATCTCGCAAA